>ERZ1027160.726-NODE-726-length-12865-cov-6.502108_pt1 | contig 12865 bp, 9 predicted proteins | sample MGYA00519275_ERZ1027160 | MGnify/ENA primary metagenome ERZ1027160 (study PRJEB26926, sample SAMN06164707) | human gut metagenome | biome: ENVO:00009003; feature: ENVO:2100002; material: ENVO:00002003 | host: Homo sapiens | place: USA | collected 2012 ...
CTACACTTCTAGCTTCGTCGGCAGCGTCAGATGTGTATAAGAGACAGGTTATATGTCAGGTGTATTTTTTGCTTAATGCGGGTAAAATTGCATATTGAGTTGAGCAATTTTGACTTATTCTACATTTTTAGAATGGCGTTGGTGGCAGCTTCTGTAACGAAAAGAGCGGGTATCCAGCTCACACCCGCTCTTTTCCAATTAGACAATATAACAATTTACATGTTCACATTCATATAGCTTCCACAATAAGGACATTTGCTGGAATATCCAGTCGCTGCACGGAAACTCGAGCCACAGTTTGGGCATCTGACCGCCACAAGTCTCAGCTTATCCGGTGCCACCGGCTTGTTGTCCATGAGCTCTTCCTCACCTGGAAGCCTCTCATCCCTTACTGAATCCGGATCATAGCCGTATTTGCCATTGTACTCAAATATATCTATCGTCAGACCTATTGGGTACATGCCGGCCCCCCTTGTAAATCCCGTTGGTATTATAGCCTCCCGCTCAACATGGTAGCTGTCAAAGTAATGCACGATCGTGTCCATCATATATGTATTATTCACCTTAACAGAAGTATTCTCTGTGTATCCATATATCTTTGCAGGATACTTCGCTCCTTTTTTTACTATCATCTTCTTGTTGTGGACCAATATCGCCACCACTATATCCATTCCCCCACCGATCAGTAAGAAACTTCCCGGAAGGCTCAGCATGGCCAGGGGGAATTTTCCCGGTTCCGCTACAATCGCAAATATAATTCCCACGAAAACACCGACAGCAAGGAATATACTGCCAACCAAAACCACTATCTTATGAGCCGCATTCATACTATTTCTTCCTTTCTCAAATATCTGCAAAAACCACCAATTCTCTGCTCATACCATGTCTACATCACCATCTGCCAGATTATGTACAATACAAGCAAGTGCCCCGGATAAAAAGCATAACAGAAGTATTTAAACCACTTCTTATGATATCCCAGTTTTCCATTGTATAGCCATATCACCGGCAATGCGATGAGCGCAAACGCCTGCTGCGGGAACTCAAAGCTATGTCCCGCTATACTAAACGTATAACAATATCCACTAAGCAGCTGTGCATTGATATAATACATACACACGAGCTGTGCTATCAATTTCCATGGTTCCTTGCCCCGGAACAGATAGAACATTATAACCATGACAACTCCCGCTCCATAGAAATCAACCATGGTGATCGTTCCTATCACATATCCCACAAGAGTCACAACAATCGCAACCGGGATCCACAGCCATACCTTGCCTGTTTTTCTTACCTTGTCTATCAATGCTATCAGAAGTAATCCTATGAGAAATGTCCAAAGTACATTCTGATGAAACAGATACAAGACGCTGTCTCCGGACACAAGATCAAACGGAACTTCAGATATCACCGCAAATATCAGCATTCTGCACAGATATCTGCGGAAATTACTGGTGTGATAAAATCCCTCAACTATCATGAAGGCAAATATCGGAAATGCTATTCTTCCTATGCATGTAAGTATATCCAAATATGGAAACAATGTTGCCCACATATGATCACTGAGCATACATGTCATCGCAATGATATGCAGCATACAGGAGCTGAATACTCCTGCTTTTATATTCCAGGACTGTTTCCCCGGTTCAATCATTTTACCATTCTGTATATCCGTCATATTGGTTCCTCCTTTTTATATGACTTCGTCATATTGGTCCCTTCTCTTTATAATGTGCCGCCAACTCCTTCGCCCTTGTTAAATCCGAAGATGGCACAGCATATCAGATCTATGATAAACAATGCCGACAATGTTATACATATGATGTTCTGCACTTTTTTGCTCTTGGAATTCAGAAATTCACTGAGCTTCGGTGCCGCTATATACACTCCAAACAGACTTCCCATGCCAAACGCAAGAAGCCCCACCAGACATATTCTTCCATTTACATTAAGGAACTCGTTCTTGTAGTCCCAATACTGTGAGTTAAAGAAGAAATCCAGTACCCAGCTTGCTATGAATTCTATGATTCCACATACCACCATCGCCATAGCGAACAGCTTCACCTTATCTGCCTTGAAACGGTCAAGCAAGAATATGATAGCAACGCCGCCGACTCCGTACACAGGCAGCCACGGTCCATACATTGTTCCGCGGTTTACAAGTATGTGATCCATAACTATATAGAGTACGACCTCCCAAAGCCATCCTATAAAACAGAACACAAAGAAGAAGAAAATGAAGTCCCTGAGACTGTATTCACTCTTCACCTTCATTCCCTCAGGAACCTCGACCGCGACATCCTGGAGAATATAGGCCGGTTTAGTCCATACCTCAGCAACTCCCGCGTCTCCTGCCGACTGATAAGCAGCCTCGATAGCCTTTTTGTTATACGGTGCAGCATTGAATGCTGCCTCAACAAAATTTTCCACACCTATATTCTGTCTGAACCAGAAGTACATCTCCACATCAAGCTCCATCTGGAATGGCACTGCTACCAGAAGACCTGCAACCGGTATAGCCTTGATCAACCACACATGGATGCATGACAGATCCGTCAGGAACATTTTCCACTTATAGCCTCTGGTCATCTCCCTTGACATGTTCTTCGCATCTCTCCACTTGAGCATTGGATTTTCGGCCAGGAGATATGGAACCATCCTATACTGGTAATACTTGTACACACCACCGACTATCGTGAGCCACCAGAGCGTCATAGCAACATTGTAACAGAACATGACCCACATAAGTCTTAGCACATAGTGCCTATGGAAAGGCGCAAACATTCGGTTGACGGACACCTTGTCACTGTATCTGCACTCCATGGCATAACGGCATTTGCCCACTATCGCCGCACTCTGTATAAAGAAATGGACAACAGCCATGATAAGAGCAGATATCAGGAGCATCACTATGACCTCGCCGGGATTTCTCTTCACATATGCCGTGTTGGCGCCTAAAAGCTTGATGATCCAGGTCTGTTTCACCGTCACCGAGTCTATCACCCTGGCTACTGTCTCAGCTTGTTTCTCCGACATATACTCAATCATCGGCATATTCTTTACATACTCCTTGAGTATGGTCACATTGTCAGCCTCATGCTCGGTCTCCTGTCCAAGCACCTGATCTATTCCCTTCACGAATTTTGTCTGGGAAGAATCATCTACCCCAAGATAAGAGAAAATAAAACACACAGCGACCATAGCCATCCAAGCCATAAGTCCACGTTTAAATACCGTGTTCCACGCTCCCTTTCTAAGCTGTTTCCTGTTCCAAGTCATTATAATACATTCTCCCTTATAGAATTTTAAATGTTATCATCTTACGTCTATATCCCACATTTTTAATATCACATCACACAGGCAAACTGCGAAACTCATAACCTGAGTCCCCCTAGATGAAGTCGAAGGTTGCCTGCTCATAGGAAAGTTCCTGATATTCCAGCTCCTCCTGATCTGTCTTGCTGGTGTAGTCCACAACGACTGTCTGCTGCTTTCCGCCCACCATCTGCTGTCCCAGGATATAGTTCACGTCAAAGCGTCCGGTGATGGCCGGTGTCGCGCCACGGGCAGGTACGATGAGCTGCACATGATTAGCTGCCAGCATGGCAAATATAGGCTCCCAAATATATATATCTTTTGCAGCACCAAATGGGTTATCGATAAATATAGTCTTGGACTGTATCGACTCCTCAGGTGCCAGACTGTACATTCCGGCAATGTAGTTGATGACAGCAACCAAAAACTGAATGTAGATTCCCTGAGACTGTCCCGTACTTCCAACAGCCTCCTCATATCTGAGATAACGGCTCTGTTCCTTTATTCTCTCCCTCTTGTAGAGGTTAAGCTTTATGGCGTTCATATCTGTGACCATGACGCCGAACAGCTTCTTGAGTCCGAGGCAGTCACGGATGTACTTGATCCTCTTTCTCTCATCCTCGTAGGCATCCGCGCCTTTCACTATGTCATCTATATAATCAGACATTCTCTGCTTTACAAATTCATCCTTCACATAAGGTATGGTGAGATCGACCATCTTGATCACATCATCGCCCACCGTGATGCGTGACAGCTTTGGAAGCTTCTCAAGCTCAGTCTTGACATCCATACATCTCTGTACACACTGATTCTCGAAGTTCTCCTTTATGGCAACCATATCCTCAATGCCCTTCTCGACGCGCTCCTTCTCTAGCTTGATGAACTCAATAATCTGAAGAAGATTTGCCAAAAGTTCCTTTGCCTGACTGTAGGTATCCGGAACCTGCACATCCTGTCTGATCGTATTGGCCATCTCGAATACACCCATCTCCACTAGTGTATCCGCCGTCTGTCCCTTGAATCTCATGATTTCATTCTTTGCGCGGTCAAGAGCCTTCATGCTCCTGTCGTACTTCATAAGACTTGTCTCAAATAACTGTCTGAGGGTATCCATGTCTTCATCCAGTACATTTCCACCGGACACATCTATGTCATTTGTATCGACTATTCTCTTTACATCCTTGTACAGATCCACCATGAAACCATACTGCTTATAGTAATCGCTGTACGCCTTCTCAGCTTCTTTGAATATGCGGTTCATATCCGCAAGCACCGCATCTCCATTGGCTATGGCTGTATCTGCATCGGCTGCAGATATCTCCTCACGTACATAGCTGCCATCGCCGTATGTGCGGTTGATGTTCTCTATCGCATACTCTATGCTTCCCTCAAGCTTGCTATACGCCTTCTGGTCAGCCTTCTGCTGCTGCATCAGCGACGCCTCTATCAACGTGAGCCTTGCCAGCTCATCGTCCATCTCCCTGAGATTGTCCTCAGACGTCGGATAGAGCTCTCCTGCCCCGGCAAATACTGCCATGTCAAAGCCTCTCTTCTCTATGGTCTTCTGTATTCTGTCCATTGACTTCTTCAGCGCATCCATGAGCTTCTTCTTGTCCTCAAGATCCGGCGCATGCTCCTTTGAAACCGCCAGCATAGCCATAAATTCCTGTTCAAGCCGTTCATCTGAAATGTCCAAGGTCTCCTTGTATTCCTCTGGTATTCCGTCCTGCCATGCCGCAGCAGCCACGCCTGCACCATCTGTATTTTCAGCAACTCCCGCATTCTCAGACTTCGGCAGATACGGTTCGAAATACTCCGTCCACTTGTACTGGATATCCTCTATATTCCTTGTAAGCCCCGCAAGCTTTGCCTCAGTCTCTCCAACCGTCGTCGACCACTTCAGCACATCGCTCTGAAGTCCTGACAGCTTTGCCACAAGGTCAGATTTCCTCTGCTTATACTCGGCAAGTCTCTGCTCCTCCGGTCTTGCAAGATCCGACAGCTGCTCTATCATGACAAATGTCTGTCTTCTGTCAGATTCCTTCTGCTGACTCTGCTGCAGGTCTCCATATCTCTCGGTGTTATTCTTAAGCTCCGTCTCTGTAACCTTGATCGATGTCTTAAGCTCCTCAAGCTCATCCTTCTTATCGAGCAGTGCCTGGTTCAGCTCTCTCTCCCTGTCCTCGGCACCTGTATATCTCGCATCCACAAGCCTTGTGACAAATGCAAGATCCTCCTGATATGTCGCAAGCTTCTCATTTATCAGACTGATCTCCTCCGTGAGACCTGCTATCTTATCAGCATTTGCCTTTCTGGCGTCCTCTATGGAGTCCTTAGACATGAAATATTTCCTGTCTCTTCCTATGATAAGCATGTTCTCGGCGGGAACTATCGCTGAGTCTGAAAGCTTATCCATATCGTACACCATTACACATTCGCTGCCGGTGTCTATCGAACCGAGATTTATATCGTCCTCCAGACTATCAAATCCCTTTGTCACAACACTGTACGGCAGGTATGGATTTGCCTGAAGCAGCTCCTCCTTTGTATCACCCGGGAGTGCCGACAGATAATCCGCACCATGCATGGCCATGAGCCCATGTCTGGTGGAGATGTAGTTTATCACGGTCTCAGCACCCTCCGACGGCGGAAATGGTCTGCCATCCTCATAGCATTTCGCAAGCTTTGTCAGTCTGTCGATCTCCTGCTGGCGCTTGATCGTCTCTGTTATGGTGCCCCTAATCCTGTCATTTATAACACCTGTTATATCCTGTGGATTCTCCACAGAGTAAACTGCCATGATGCTGTCGAGCTGGCTTCCCGACTGCCTGTACGCCTCGGCGTCAAGCCTTGCATCCTCGCAGCTTCTCTCCAGCGCATCATACTCAGCCTGCACTGTCGTCAGTCTGTATCTGTCATCGTACAGCTTTGTCCTGCCATCTGCTACGGCTATCTCCAACTCTGTCATCTCAGCAAGTATCCTGTCAGACTCCTCCTGAGCCTTGTTCATCATATCCTTCACATCACCCACTACGAGCAGGTTGACCGATGCAGCCAGCTCACTTATGCGGGCACTTATCTCATCAATCTTGGCTGTGGCATCAGCGATATTGTTCTCCGCCACCGCATGGGCGATCTCGCCCTCCCTCATGACCTTTCTGCAGTACTCCGCCTCCTCAAGTGCATGGTCATAGCTGGTCTGGGCCTCTTCCCTTGCCGCCATGAGCTCTGCAAGCTTCTTCTCATCACGGATGCGTCTGTTGTACGCATACACCGCCATCTTCTCACTGGATGATCCGATGTTATTTCTTATATTGTCGACTATCAGTCTGTTCTCATCGTACTGTCGCTTGTTCTCCCTGTATACAAGGTAGTCATTTACACTCTCCTTGTAGCCGATCTGGTTTTTCAGCTCCGCAAGCTTCTTCTCGTTGTCCTCTATCTGCGTGGCAGTGTCATCCATCTTGCGGTTCATGTCCTCAAGACGCAGATAATCCCTGGTGACCCTGAGATTTGCCAGACGCTTGTTCTGCTGTTCCATCTGCTCCCCGGCGTCAGCCTTTGCCTTCGCCAGCTCCTCCATATGTGTGTCGCCCTCCTGTGTACACGCCCTTCCTGTGGCATATACATCGGCCAGGCCCTTACATATCCTGTCGTTGTCCTCGTAGAGACCTATGCATGAGTTCACCTTGCCCTCGAGCACATTTATCAATTCTATCTGGTGGTCATAGTTGGCTATGTCACGCTTTCTCTGTGCCAGAACGTTCAGCTTGTCCTTGATGTCGAGAAGAGTCTCTGCCATGGTGTCTTCCTCACCGTTTCGTCCTGTCTTTGTGGCAAATGCCTTCTCTATGATCTCCTCTATGAGCAGATCCTCCACGACCTTCCTTGTGGTCCTGTAATTTGTCTCAAAATACGTTCTTACGTGCCCCTCTGTCTTGTTGATTCCACGTATGATCTCCCAGTGGCTCTCGTGGAGACCATAGCCGCTTATAAATCTCTGGTACTCGCCCTTCTTGTCAAATACCCTGACCTCCAGGCTCATATCCCTGTGTCCGAGATCCTTGAGATACGTCTTTAAACCATTGAATGTGATCCTCTCATTGCCCTCCGACAAAGGAAGATTCACTATGTCATTCTTGTTATATTCCCTGTAGAAAATGCAGTAATTAAAATACTCTATGGATGCAGTGTCCTTCTGTACCTCCCCGGCATCCGCCGTATCCTTTGCCTTTCTGGCACAGAATCCGGTGGTCATGTATCTGTAGCCTTCCTTTATATCCGCCTCGTCAAGCTTCCACTCGATCAGCGAATGGATGACTGTGTTGCCGCCGCCCGCACGGAAAAGCTTCTCCACAGGCTGCTTCTCATCCAGAGTACAGTTCGGTATCAGGTTCTGAAGGAGCAGAAGCATGAGAATACTCTTTCCTCCTCCATTTGCCAGATCATACAGCGTGTTCTTGCCATACATTCTCATGGTGAAGTCATCGTACTGCTGTGTACCAAAGTTATATTTTACATTGTTGACCCTTATCCTGTTGATACTAGGCATCCTCTTCTTCACCTCCAAGCAACTGATACAGCCGTCCTCTGTATTCCTCAAAATAGTTCTCCGACAAAGCCTTCATCCTGTCTGTCGGATAGTACCTGTCCGCATTCTCCACAAATAACCGCTGGGCCGACATGAAGTTGAACACCAGCTTCACATAACCCGCCCGGGATGCCTTGGACGCCCTGGCGCTGTCGCCCTCCTGATTGCCCGTCACCGCCGGGAGTTCATCCCACAGAAGCGCTATCGCCTTGAAGCTGTCCTGCTCCACCTCATCAGTTGACAGAACATCAAGCTTCTTCGTTATGTCCGCAAGATATTTGCTTGTCTCATCTATAATGTTCTCTGACTTCACATACTCCCTGAACTGATAGCTGGATGAATCCTTGTAAAAATAGAGAAGTGTCATATACATAATGAAGTAACACAGATAGAGCTCCTTGTTCAGACGAAGTCCCAGAAGCTTCTTCATATCGTCATTTGTATAGCCAAATACCCGGTTGCCCTCACCGGCTGTTATATACAGGCTGTCATTGTACTCGTACAATGACAGGTTCATCTTCTTCATCATATTCATGACAATATCGTACACCTCGGCATTGCCGTAGAACTCATCGTACAGCGGGCCATTGTCGGGATGCTTCTTACAGATCTCCTCACCTGATATTAACTTGGAATATATCTCTATCGCCTTGTCCAGATTCTTACTTTCCATCTTTTTCTCCTGTGACGCTGCTGATTTTTTGTTTTATGAGGCTGTATATGAATGTATATATAACTCGTATTCCCTCACTGAGTTATATATAATTCACATACAGCCACTCCACTCACTGAAATCAGCAGCTGTTCTTCTAAATATATATATATAATTTAATTATGTTGCTTCAAATCACTTAACTTTCTCCGCTCAGTTACTCTCAGCTGGTTTTGTTAAACTGAATTCCCGTAACATACATGTCCTCGCCAATCTGTATCTCTTCGTCTGGATGGAATTCCAGTGTAAATGTCATGCCTCTGAAGGCATCCAGTGTGAGTTCTGGCGCGTACATCTCACGTGAGAGTCCGGAACCGCCATGCCCCATATCACCATCGGTTTGATTCTGCAAAATAGCAATACCTTTGCCTGTTTTTATCCTCTCTATGTGATCCACCAACATTCCCTCTAGCATGGTATCCGGCTTCTTCAGGATCTCATCCACACTGTACCTGTCCTTCTGTGCCAGGTGTGTGAGGAAGGAATAGTAATCCTTGTTGTCATATATCTCCTTGCCAAACTTCACCTCCAGAATTCCATTAAATTCCTTGAGACTCAGGTGTCCCCATTTGCTCAACTGGTCAAGGAGTTCGTGGAACAGTTTTGTGAAGTTGGCACTTATCTGCTCATCGAGTAGTTCATCTTCGTAACGGAAGTTCGGATCTAGCTGTTCCTTCTTCACCTTTGTTGTCTTCGCATTGTCCTCGGACTTCAGCGTGAGCATGTGATCTATGGATGTCATACTAAATGTTTTCACGATCCTCGGAGCAAAGAGAGGCGCAAGTATAGTGAGCATCTTATCCGGTCTGTCATCTTTTATGATGCTCTGAAGCTGTCCCGCAAAGTCAAATGCAGGTCTCAGCTTCTGAAGCTTTGCCTTGTGTATAATATTGTCCGATATGTTCTGAAGCTCCATGGTGCTGCTTATCAGACTTCCATGCTTGATGATCGTCCGTTTGAGCTCAAGCTCAAGCTGGCTTATCTCCTCCATTGCCTTCATGTTTCCCTTGCCCATGTTGTCGTAGCTCGCCTTGGTGATCGCCTTGTCAACCAATGCCTTGTTCTTGGCAAACAGCTTCTGCTCGTCAGCGAACCATTTGCCGACGGTCTTCATATAATTCTCGTATTCTTCTGCGCCCTTAAACACATCTATGGACAGAAGATTCACTATCTCATCCTTCTCTCGGATAAGCCTGTTCACTTCACTATTTATCCTGCGCACGACCTCGATACCGCCACGGAAGTTCTCTCCAACGATCATCTTTTCCAGAAGAAGCTGCTGCACGTTGATCTTACTCTCGTCCTTGATCTCCTTGGTGTCCAGATAGAATTCGATTCCATCCGCAGTAATGAAATACAGAACCTTGCCATCCACTATATGGCTGTCTATCAGCTTCACTCGTCCCGTCTTGCGCTGCTTCTTTCCCGGATCATAGAACGTGAATTCAAATGCTCTTCCATCGTTCTTGATCTTGTCAAATATATACATTATCAGGTCAGTCCTATCCTCCTCCGCAATCTCCACGTCGAAATCACGGTCGAGAAGCTGCCCCATAAATTCTTCATATTCGTCGTATGACACCTCACGCTCATTGAAGCTGTTCTCCTGAATAAAAAAACGCAGAACCGCCATGGTTATATAACCCATGTCCAGCTGTGCATAGCGCCCTTCCTTATACTGCGCAAATGTGGTCTCAGCCAGAACAAAGAACGGGTAATATTTCCTTAGGTTCTGCATTCTCGCATTGTGTTCTTCGATTATGTCATTTATCATCACGTATTTAAGTGCCATATCTTCTCTATCTCTGTACTTTCCTGATTATTGTCATACAAAGTTAGTATACCATGGTACATTTACCGATACAAACTAATCTGTCACTTTTTACGGCTGTTTTTACCATACAGCCGTCTTTTTTTCAGGAATCGTACGCTGTTTATTGCTGTCCTGCCCTTTCACAGACAGCTTCCATAAAATCAGCAGCACCTCTGCTATCCTGTCCCTGATCATTTATTCCAAAATACCCCAGCTTGTAGTCATCACAATCACCAACTATCCTGAACTGGATCAGAACCGTCACCTGCGCCCCTTTATATTCTGCATTTCCATCAAACTCTACAATATCGTCTCCATCTGTTGAAATAAATGTCGACCAGTGTTCATCAGTACAAAACAGGTCAAGACCTTCTCCATATGTAGTGTCATCATTCTCAAAAACCGTCTGTTCCTTGATAAAGTCTATCCTCTTATCCGGAAGATCCGCTGCGGCCTTTCCGATGCCAGCCTCACCAATTCCTGCAATACTCAATATTACCGTCAACATTATTGCCAGCACCTTGAAGAACTTGTTCTCCCTGAATCTCTCCCATTTTCTCACATTAAGTGCAAATGCCAATATTCCACCCACAACAGCTCCGCCTATATGCGCATATATGTCAATATTTTCCTCATATGTGTATATGGCATATATCACAACAAGCACTATGGCTATGGTCATATCCCTTCGGCTTGCCTTTTTGCTTCCCATTACGGACAGAAAAACAGCTGCGCACATAACTCCAAACACTGCCCCTGAAGCGCCTATTGAAAAATGCATTCTGCTCGGATCCATCACGTGTGACAGGTTCATGGATATAAGTCCTGATACAATTCCTGAGACAAAGTATATGATGGTCATACGAAGGGAACCCAGCTTCTTTTCCACCGTCGAACCGAACATGAACAGTGCAAACATATTTCCAACCAAATGATCAAATCCCGAATGAAGAAACATTGATGAAAGAAGTCTTCCATATTCTTTATTGAGTTTGACGTACTCATAATTGAGTCCGCCCGTCCTCGAATAGTTGTCAACACCGATGCACATGATTCCGGCTATAACATTTGCCAATATCAACGTGATCGTAACGATTGGGATCATTCTCTTCATCTGCGGCTGCTGAAATTCCCCGCCACCCATCTGCTCCGGGCGGATCACGTACGCTGTGTCCTGATCTTTATACATATAGTTACTGTCTTCATAGCTTTGACCGTCTCCTCCAAATCCATATTCGCATCTGTTATCTTCCATATAATAATACTCCCTATGTTTTTACAGTTCATCAGTATCCATTTTCATCTTTGAATCATCAATCAAATACCCTCTTAAGCACCTCATCTTCATAGAGTACCTTCTTGGCAAGCTCCCTGTACTTCTCCTCGTGAAGATAAGTATGTCTGTGTGGCTTGATCTGCGGTGCCATATCTATTGCATTCTCAAAGTCCTCCCTCTTCAGGTCAAGCGTGGCTACATAATTCCAGAAACCTGTCTTCTCAAATATAGCATTTACCCTGACATATCTGTGATCCTGTACGACCGCCATTATATAGGTAGCGATTCCAACCTGTATTCCGTGAAGCTGAGGCTGCTCAAGCATCTTATCCAGAGCATGTGATATCAGATGCTCACTTCCGGATGTAGGTGTGCTTCCGCCTGCAATCTCATTTGCAACACCGCTCATGGCAAGTGAATCGAGAAGCTCTTTCAGGAACAGATCATCCTTTATCGTCTCAAATGGAGTTCTGACGAAACTGTTCACCGCCTTCTTTGCTATCATGACGGCAAAATCGTTCATCTCTGAGTAGCCAAGCTCGGACTCAAAGAGCCAGTCGTATAGCGATGTGATCTTGGAAACCATGTCGCCGATTCCTGAATAGAGGAATCTCTCCGGAGCTGATTTGATGATCTCCGTGTCCGCTATTATTCCGTATGCCATTCTGGCTGGCACCGATGTACGACGGCCATTTACCATGAGTGACGCGCTGGCGCTTGAAAATCCATCCGAAGATGCCGATGTTGGAATACTTATAAATGGAAGCTTTCTGAGGTACGCCGCATACTTTGCCACATCGATAACCTTTCCGCCGCCGATGCCCACTATTACCTGAGCTTTTGCATCTATGTCAAATGCAAGTCTTATTATGTCCTCTATATTGGTAGAATCCAGCTCTCTGTATTCCACTACAGTCACATTCTCCTCCTTGAGTGAGTCCATAACCTGCTGCCCGAACATATCAATGAGTCCGTTTCCAAAATATACAACCGCATTCTTCATCCCAGCGCCTGCTATATATTTCCCCAGATTGTTCAAGGTTCCCTTTCCTATCTTTAGTATTGTAGGTATTGCTATATGACTTCCTGCCATGATCTTCCTCCCTATTCCTGTCTCTTATACACATCTCCGAGCCCACGAGACGTAGAGGAATCTCG
>ERZ1027160.744-NODE-744-length-12616-cov-7.636733_pt1 | contig 12616 bp, 11 predicted proteins | sample MGYA00519275_ERZ1027160 | MGnify/ENA primary metagenome ERZ1027160 (study PRJEB26926, sample SAMN06164707) | human gut metagenome | biome: ENVO:00009003; feature: ENVO:2100002; material: ENVO:00002003 | host: Homo sapiens | place: USA | collected 2012 ...
ACTTTACTCTTAAATATAAGTTATTGAAAAATATTTATTTAAAATAAAAAGTCTTTCCTTTTTATTGCTTATATTTGTCAGGATGAGCAACCTTTAAATTTTAGTAGAAATTAATCATATACAACTATACCATGAGAAAACTTATCTTCCTTTTCCTGCTTTGCATCACTTGTATGCTTCAGGCACAAAATGTAATTGATAATCCTAAGTTTAAATTCCGTTCGGGTAGTATCTATAATATTACCCGCATTGAACGTACTCCGGATGCAACGAGGTTGCATATCCATGTTATTTTCCGTCCGCATTGGTGGGTGATGCTGGGTAAGAGTACTTATCTGGAGGATGCGGATACCGGTAAGAAATATTATCTTACAGGGAGCGAAGGTTTTGAACTGGAGAAAGAAGTATATACGCCGGATTCGGGAACTTTGGACTTTGTGCTTCTTTTTCCACCGCTTCCTGAAACAACAAAAGAGATTCATTTCCTTGATGACGATGAAGGTGATGAGTCGCATACATTCTATATATCTTTGGAGAAAAAAGATGCCAAAGCCTCACTTTTCGATAAAGTCTCCGGCAACTGGATGGGAATGGACGACTATTATGAATGGGCTTTTGGCATATACGATTCTCTTGCTGTCATGGACAATCGTTTCTATCAGTACGAAGCAATCCGTCAGAAAGGTAAAAGTATGCTGTTGACTTTGAAAGATGACCGGGGCGATAAAGTGGAGCTGGAACTTACCCCGCAAAAGAATGGTTTGTGCCGGATAAGGAAAGATAAAGAACCTGCCCGGCTTTATTCGCGGGATACGGGAAGCATGAAGGCGATGCAGGTTGAAGAGAATGAGAGTCCGGTATTCCGTCGGGATAGTGTTTGCCTGCAAGGATACATTGCCGGCTATGATCAGAAATTAGGCTTTACCAATGGTCTGATTTATGTTTCTAATGATTTGACAAGAGAAGATTATCCGATGGTGGTAACTCTGCAACCTAATGGAAGGTTTGAATGTAAGTTTGAGATCAACTATCCTATGGTAAGTTCGGTTGTGTTCAATAATGATTGGATACCCTTTTATGTAGAACCAGGGCAAACTGTAACAATGTATGTAGACTGGGAAGCTGTAATGGCACGTAGTCGTGCCCGTGATTATTATTATCCTCTTCATAATGTCCATTACATGGGATCTACCGCATATATAGGAAAGGCATTGAAATATGTAGATGATTTATTCGTATTTCGTTATGAAGATTTCTCGAAAATGCAGAAAGAACTGACCCCTGCGCAATTTGTAGAGCGTTGCGAACCCATGTTTCGTCGTTGGTCGGAACAGGCCGATTCACTTGTTGCTGCCAATCGATATGTGGGAAGAGCGGCACGTTTGGTGAGAAATACGGCACGGATTTCTCAAGGTTATAAGATGTTCGACTTTGTTATGAACAGAAGTTATCTGGCGCGGGAGAATAAAGATAATGAGGTGCTGAAGGTTAAGGAAGATTCGGCTTATTATAACTTCTTACGACAGATGCCTCTTAATGACAGCATTATCGTAGCGGATAAGAATTTTAGTAGTTTTATCAATCGCCTTGAATATATGAATTTTGCAAGGGCTATGGGTGATACGACGACTGTTGAAATGGGAAAGATTGCCTATAAATATCCTGAAAAATCTGTCCTTACTTATTTGAAGAAGAATGGTGTAGTATTGACTCCTGAACAGGAAAAAATGAGAAAAGATAGTGAAGACAGAGCTGGTAAGACTGTGACAAGAGAGATAAGCGAACTCATTGCGGAGACGAAGATATGGGAAGAACTTAGAGAAAAATATAAGGATTTATTCGAAGCTTATCGAAAGGAAAACGAGGTAAAGAATGATGTTTCTGTATCTATTGATGAAAATCAGAAAGCAGAAGATGAAAAAATAATGAGAATAAATCAATTCTTTGAAAATCAAAGAGAGAAATCGGGACGATTGGATACCATAGTCGGATATGTCCCGTTGGTTTCGCAGATCATTGCTTTGCGAAGTCTTCCTTTTGATTTAAAACAATTGGATAGAGAAGGTGCCCGTAGTCTGTTGGATAAAGAAAAGCAGCTAATCAATCATCCGTTCATGCTTGCTGAGGCGGAGCGTTTGTATGCCCAAGCTTTCCCGCTACAAAATGATAGCACGTATGCTTTGCCTGAAGGGCCTGCTACTGAAATCTTACGTAATATCATTAAAGCCCATGCAGGTAAAGCTTTGTTTATCGATTTCTGGGCAACGTTTTGCGGTCCCTGTCGTAGTGGCATTGAACACACTGCCGGTTTGCGCCAACAGTATAAAGATCACCCGGATTTTCAGTTCATATACATCACCAGTGATCGTGAAAGTCCCGAAAAGACTTATAATGAATATGTAGAAAAGAATCTGAAGGGTGAGGCTTGCTATCGTATTCCTCAGGCAGATTACAACTATCTCCGCCAATTATTCCACTTCAACGGTATTCCTCATTATGAGTGGATAGAAAAAGATGGTACTGTATTGCGAAACTCTCCGGGAACTTATAACCTGGAGAAATATTTGAAGAAGCGTTTCGGGAATAAAGATTGATATTTTCCATTATTAAGTATTATTTTAGCTCTTGTTTATTGACCGGAAGTTTTTTCTTACGTATCATATAATAAACGAAGATATTATTATGATGGACCAGAAAAAAATACAAGAGCTTATAAGTAGGAGCCAGCAGGAGGATGCAGTAGCATTCTCTCTGCTGGTTTCTACGTTTCAGCCACTTGTATTCCGGCTTGCTTTCCGATTGCTGTGCGACGAAGATGAAGCTAAAGATATGGTACAGGAAACCTTTGTAAAGGTGTGGCTGGCGCTGGGTAAATATAATGGTGAGTGCCGCTTCTCTACCTGGCTTTATAAAATCACTTGTAATACCTGTTATGACCGTCTGCGCTCCCTGCACCATTCACCACTCAATAATGAAGCAGATTATTCCGTTTCCGCGAATATCTCGTCAGATGATAATGTAGAATTGGCAGTGGTGAACAAGCAACTGCGTGAACTAATCCTGAGATATACCGATGAGCTGTCTCCCCGGCAAAGGTTGATTTTTACATTACGGGATATTGAGGAACTGGATGTGCCGGAGGTACAAATTATCACCGGACTTTCTGCCGGAATCATTAAAACCACCCTTTACCTGGCCCGGAAGAATATACGAAACAAAATGAATCAAATAGATGCTGGCTTATGAAACAAGATGATAAACTTTACAATGAATGGCTTGATGAGGTGAGAAATGTACAACCTATATTGAGCAATCCGGATGAACTGACTACCGCCATTTTGCAGCAAGTGAGCAGGATCGTTCCCCAAAAGAAGAAAAGGAAAAGCCTGCTGATTGGCAGTTGGGTATCCGGGATAGCCGCAGGACTTTTGTTGTGCTTGTTGGTGAGTGAGACTCTTCTTAGTCCGGTTCCCGATGGTGTCAGAGTAGAAGAGGAATATCGTTTCCAGGAAAACAGTGCTTATTCCCTACCGGAAGGCTGGGAGAGGATGAGGCTTTCTGAAAAGAGCGATTACCTGTCCGGACAGTACGTGCAGTATAAGAAACTCAGGCAAAAGAGAGTAATGGAACTTACAAAGAAAACTTATTAAATTATGTCATTATGAGAACGTATAAATGGATGGCAGCCATTGTTTTGCTGCTCGGTATGACTTCTTGCGGTACCTATTACCGAATGGTTTCTCAGGTAAATAGTGATGGTAGCATGCACAGAGAGGTATATACTTATGGCGACTCTGCTTTCCTTGCAGGAGACAGGAATCATAATCCGTTTTTATTCCGAATAGATTCGGGATGGGAAGTGAGCAATCTGGACTCTGTTGTTAAATTCAACTGCTGGGGAGATGAAGACAAACTGAATGTGAAAGTTTGCCGGACTTATCCAACGGTAGGTTCCGATAGCTTCAGTACTTTGGATGGAAAGGAATACAGTCTTCCTTTGGTAGTTCCGGTCGAAAAACTCCGGAAAAGCTTCCGCTGGTTCTATACATATTATCAGTATACGGCTACCTACGGTGAATTACCCGATAAAGGTCCGGTACCTCTCGAAAATTATATGAATAAAGAAGAGCAGCGGATATGGTTCCGGGGAGATCAGGAGGCTTTGATCGGATTAAATGGTATTGAACAGAATAATAGGTTGGATGACATTGAAGCCAAATTCTGGAAATGGTATAACCGTAGTCAGTATGAACTGAGTTGTGAAGTAATTCTTCATTTCATTACGATAAAAGGAGATACGGCCTTTGTACATCAGTTGGCAGATCTGAAGGAACCGGTTTATGGGAAGTACTTTTCCGGAAAAGATACCGGTGATGATGGATCGCCCGAAGAGGTATGCAATTATCTGGATGAATTGAGTCAAACGAAATATTTCTCAAGTTTATATGCGGATAATAAAAAGCCAATGGATGATCTGTTTGAGGAAAAAGGGCGGATTGCAGAATTGTTTGGTTATGCTGTGCAGTTTGAGTTATCCATGCCGGGCAGAGTGGTTTCTACCAATGCAGCCATGCAAAAAGATGAGTCACTCATTTGGAAAGTAGATGCTTTTCGTCTTTTGGACAGTGATTATATGCTTGTTGCCGAATCCCGTGTAGTTAATTATTGGGCTTTTGGCATTACATTATTACTGATATTGCTTATTGGTGGATACTGTTGGAGACTATATAGAAAGCTTTCATAACTCTGTAGAATTCATATATATCATATTAATGCCGGGAGTGCTACTCACCACTTGATAGTAGCATTTCCCGTTCTTTCTTTGTCAGGCTTTTGACAACAATGTCATAAGACTTGCTTACGAGTTCTTTAATTTTCTCGTCAGGTACATCCTGATTAAAGTAAACACTGATCCAGTATTTTTTATTCATGTGCCATCCGGGCTTTATTCCTATATACGTGGTTTGTAACTCTCCTGATTCTTCCAGATTGCATTTGATACAGCAAAAGTCAAAGACTTCGATATTTACAAAGCAGAACCATTTATCCGCTACATAAAAACATAGAACATCACGACTGTATTTATCAGGAACATTCAGAAACGGCATTTTCTCACGAACACCTTTTAATGACAGGCAATATTCTCTAAATTCTTCAATATTCATTTTGATAGATTTTTAAACAGTATGCGAAGGCAAATATAACACTTTTAGGGTAAATTCTGATTAAATACCTAATATATCTGATGTGTGAATATTTTATCTTTTCTGTTGCAGAACACAATCATGAGAGCCTCCTGAAGAAAGCATGTTTATTGAGTGATGATAATGACGACGTTTGGAATCGTAAGCCTTTTATTCTATAGCGTAGGGCGATGCCCTATGCTATAAAATGAGAGCCTTTCAGGTTATATGTGAAACTTAAATAAGAAATAGAGGAGATCTTTGCATTATTTTTTCAAAAAAACTTCTGATCCTTTTCATGATGTTAGGCAACAGAATACTTAGGAACAATGAGCAGAATAGATAGAAGGTAGTATGAAAACTACACTTTGCTTTATTGTTTTTGTTCTTTTGCCTGTAGTAAAACTTCGTCCTACAGTTGCGGGCTCTACGTTTTTCATATGTGGGCTGTTTATCCCGCAATTGCGGGATAAACAGCCCACAACTGGAAAACAAGATTTTGCTTATAGCATAATGACATTATCCTTAATACTTTATAGGAAAAAGGAAGTAGTATATCAAGTTTCTCCTCTGTAATTCAGCTTTCTATATGATGGGCTTATGTAGTTTAATTCTTTAATTTCTAGCGAAGTGATCTCTTTTAACTCTTTCGATGAATAATTCAGGCTAAAAAGGAGGTCTGTGTATGAATTCGGGCAAAGTTTGTATTGTATGTATTAAAACTTTGAAAATTAGTGTGTTACAAACTTAAAAAACTCTTTTTTATCTGTTTTTGGGTGTAGGGTGGAACTTTTCTACACTTTCCTACACCACTTCCTGCACCGCCTATCTGTTTGATAATCAGATGAAAATGATAGTTGGTGTAGGATGTAGGAAAGATTGATGTAAACTCGACAGTATGTGATTTCCGTTTTTAATTAGTTTTTCTCATATAAAAGCACTATCTATGCAATAAATATAATGAACTATTTAAAAATGATATCATGGGAAACAAAACTATTTTTAGAGTAGTGATGTGTATAATCATATTGTCGACTTTCATTCTGCCGGTTTCTGCGCAGCAGCCTGATAAGACGAATGAGTACGAAGAAGTATCTTTGAAAAAGTTGATGGAAGTTACCGGCGCGTCGGCTTCTATTGATGAGGTTCTATCGTATACTCTGTCTGTGGCAAAGATGAATGTGTCTGAATTTGAATCTCCTTTGGGCGAGCGGTATAAAGAGTCGGCAATGGGGATTATGCGCGAAGCCATGCCGCTGTTGGTTAATAGGCTACAGATGGATATGGGAAAGGAATTGCATCCGGAAATTGACAGGAGTACGGAGGTAGTGGATCAAACAAGAAATCGGGATCAGGAAATATATGATGCAGCCTACGCGCTTCCTAAAGATAGCATTGAGGTTGCTGACAGACCCTATAACAGAGCAACAGGAACAAAACCTTTATTATATTCCATTGAAAGAAGAGCAAAAGACACGAAAGTAACGTTTCTTCAACCTATTTACTTTGATTGGCAATGGTTGTATTACAGTCCCGGTTTTGTGATAATAGACAGAAAAACGGGTGATGAATACCATGTGAGAGGATATGACGGAGGAGCTCCCCAAGATCGATTATTGACTGTGGAAGGTTTTAACTCCAAATATATCTATGTCAGTCTGCTTTTCCCTAAACTGAAAAAGAGTGTAGAGGTAATTGATATTCTTGAGTTGCCGCATGAAAAAGACAAATTGCCTTCCAATGATGATGGAATTGCAAAGTCATACTATGATGTAAAGGTAAAAGATTATCTTTCCTTCTCCAATAAGAGAGGCAAGAAGATATATTATTAAAAGCTATAAATAGGAGGAAGGAGTCTGAGATATATCTAATAAAAAAATCATATATTTGATTTTGAAAGTCTGTGGGCAGGTTAAGCGCGACAGGGGAAAACGATGCGTTCGGATAATAATCAGGAGGTACCTTCAACGGTGGTATCGGAAGCTGCACGAATATTGATCACTTTCTCCGGCGCAACGATTATTCCGGATATTCCTGAATATTATCGTAAATACCCTGCTTTACTCCGCTTTTTGTCTGCACAGAAGATGCCTTGGTTGGAAAGTAAGACTTTGGATGGCAAAATAGGGGAATATATCGTAATGATGCGTCAAGTGGAAGATGGAGAGAATGCCCATTATTTGAGTAACAGAGAAACGATTAAGGTTTCGAAAAAGAAAGTAACGCGGAATGAAGTTCTGAATATAAAGTTAGCGCCGGGTGGCGGAGCTTGTATCCGTATTGGAAAAGAAATAAAACAGTAGCTATCCAGCTACTGTTTTATTAATCTTACTTCATATATTTCACCTATTTGCTTGTTGGGTTTTGCCACAAACTTGACGCGTACTTGTTTCTTATCCTGCAAAAGAGTAGCCGGAATGTCATAGGTTTCTGCCTTGAACTCTGATATGCGATATTTGCCGGTGTTGTTGATGGAACGGAGAAGCACATCATCAATATAGATATCGAACTCGTGGCTTTTCCATTCGCCCACTCCCCAATACTTGAGTCGCAGCTTGAGGTTAGTCAGACCATCGGTTTGCATGAGGTAGCTAAAATAATGTCCGTTGCGGGCATCGCGATAGAAGACATTATTTGTGTTACCGGTGTATGACTCGTCGGTCTCCATCTGGTGGTCGGTCTCCGGTTGCTGTTCGCCTGGCTGCACTTTGTCGACAGTGCTTGCTTCGAGTGCCTGACGCTCCTGTTCCTGCTTGGCAATGTTATCGATATACTGCTTGTAGCTACCTTCGGTGAGGGCAAGCCAATATATCATGTAACGAGAGTCATGAATTTCGAAGAATGGTTGCAACTCTCCTTCAATCTTGTTCTCCGTGCGGGTGCTGAGTGTGAAGTGCAGCGGTTTGCCAGACACAGGAGTGAGCTGTGACGGGATACTGGCAATGTCATTGTTGATGAGGATTGGAGCTTTATCAATAGGCTGCTTTGGACCACCTGCATACTGCCCGAAGCGGCTATCATCCGCTATAAGTGAAGCCATCGACTCTGTACCGGTTTTCATTCCGAGAAGGATAGGTCCATGCATGAGAGCAACGTACTGCGGTTCGTTGGGTAGATAGCGCAGGGATGAGTGCATTGGGAAATTGATGTTTACTACATCGCCTTTTTTCCATTTGCGATTGATGCTGACGTAGGAGGACGGGCCTGTAATGATGTCGGCAGGCTTTCCGTTTACACTGACCTTGAATTCGCCCGGATGTACCCATCCCGGATAGCGCACCATGAGATTGAATGTGCCTTTACCTTCCGCAATAGTAATAGTACTGTTTTCAGAATAAGGGAAAGCCGTCTCCTGACGTAACGTGATGCCGCGTTCCTTCCAGTCGAGCTGTGAAGCCGCATATAGATTCACAAAAAGGGCATCACCTGCATGGGTGTAGATGAACTGTCCGTACTTGCCATGGTTCTCCATACCGGTGCCGACACAACACCACATTGCTTCATTAGGAGCGGAGTAGTTGCGATAGTGGCGGGGACGGGCAGGCGTGAAATAGACGTAGCCTCCATGTTCTGGGTGCTGGGTGGAGAGTATGTGGTTGAATGTGGCAAGCTCGTAGTAGTCGGCATACCGCGCTTCCGGATTACGACGGTGGAGGTCTTCTGTAAGTTTCAACATATTGTTGGTGTTACAGCTCTCAGGACCGTCAATGTCGTTGATGAAGTCCATACAAGCATCCTTGGCAGGGAAATGCTCACGACGGCTGTTTCCGCCAAATGCAAGGCTGCGCTCGCCGGTTACGATATCCCAGAAGAATGAACTTGCCACATGATAATCCTCATTTCCCGACAGCTCTGATATACGCTCAAAGCCGATAACTTTGGGTACTTGCGTATTGGCGTGCATATTGTCGAGGCAGTCTTGCCGCTGCGACATAGGAGTAAATAACCGTTTGTGGGAGAAACGCTTTGCGCAATCAAGGTACTTTTGCTCATGAGTAATGGCATACGCATCAGCAAGTACTTCGTTCATGCCGCCATGCTCGTTGCCAAGCATCCGTTCCATCTGTTCGTCCGACAATCCTGATGTGATGTGGATTGCCCAATTGCAAAACTGTAGAAAAAGACTCTTTGCCTGTTCATTGCCGCAATATAGCCATGCGTCGCGTAAGCCGGCATACATCTTATGCAAATTGTAGAACGGTGCCCATGAGCCACTGTATACGCGGAAGTCTCCGTCTTTAAAGCCATTCCAAATATTCTGGCTGTTAGGCATTCCGCCCATGTAGCCAACACCCCATTGGGGATGATTCTTGCAATTGGCTTCGGCACATTCGGCAATTTCACTGATAATGTACTCCATACGCTTACGACATTCTTCATTGCCGGTGGCTGCATTGATGGCCATAGCTGTGAGGTAATGTCCTCCGACGTGTCCGTCTAATCCGTCCCAGTTGGGATAACATTTAGCTTTGGGTGTCAGCCCTGCTTCTTTTCGATAGGGAGCCATCAAACGGTCACAGTCGTACTTGAGCAATGTCTCGATATTCAAGTCCCGGGCATGTTTCAACGGCCCTTCGAGGAGTGTTATTTGTGAGAGCGGAAACTCGTTGGGATACAATTTATCTTGTGCATTTATCCCTGTGGCTGCACATATAAATAATAGGATAGTAAATGTTTTTTTCATGGTTACATTCTGATATTCTTATGCAAGAGGAGTAAACACAACCTTATATGTTTTAACTACCCCTTTATAATCGAATTTCACAATAGCAGTTCCGGAAACCGATGTTGCCTGGATAATCTCTACTTTCACATTCTTATCAGTCGCTGATGCCGATACAGTAGGGGTTCCGGTAGTTCCGGCCGGAAGTTTGTAAACAGCTTCATAGATGTCATAGCCGGTAATACCATTACTTTCAGTAGAGCGTACAGGAGTTGCCGGTACTTCGATTGCTTTTCCATTGACCTCTATATTTACTTTGGGGACAATAGGGCGAGTGATCTTCTTCTTGTTTGAGCTGAATCCCAAGCCGGCTAAATCGAAAAGATTGCCCGTTTCTTCGCTTTCAGCAACGAGATAGATTGCATGTTTCTTGTCCAGGTGGTCAACAAACTTCGATACATCAATTGTAAACTGTTCCGTTTTCTGCGCCGAGTTGGCGGGAACAACAATTTCGCCTATCTTCGTCCCTTTCCAGGTTTCGTTATCCCACGGACCATCTAACCAAACGTTCACTTTAAACGTTTTTGATGTTTTGGCTGTAAGGAAGAGGTTGAAGGCTGTTTGGTTTCCCTTTTTGGTTCCTTCGAAAGCTTTCAAACCCAGTTTGTCTTTATTCAATCCGCCGAAGCCGAAGTATTTATATCCTATTATATTGCCGTTTTTCACGTTTGTGATGGGGGCATGATTATCCCAGATGTCCCATGAATCCTGCTGGATACGTCCGTCGGAGAGATAACATGCAAATCCCGCGGAATAATACTGATAGGGGTCAAGACCGAATATATGGAATCCTTCCGAGGTTACTTCTGCTCCTTTGTATTCATTTCCTTGGCTGTCTTTGGCTGTCCAGATTTTATTTTTTGCATACGGATCGTAGGCTCTGATGGAAACTTTACCGCCTTCCGACACCGGTTTCTTATCCCATTCTACATGGATTGGGGCTACCATTGACTGGCGTGCGTTGCCGAATCCCCGTGGCGGACGGTGATAGAATACATACCATTGTCCGTTAATGAGTTCTATACTTCCGTGTGTATTGTGTCCTGCATTAGTTGTTTGCAGGTGTGAACCATCCTGATTTAACACCGGGGCACGCGAATCGACCAGAACGCCGCCGCTTTTCCATGGACCCAGTGGAGAATCACCATAAGCGTAACGCAAAGTGGAGTTGGAACTGCCCAATCCATAGTCGGGACCTGAATGTCCGCTATAGATGGTCACGTATTTGTTTCCGATCTTACGTATGGATGAAGCTTCAAAGAAGTTGAATGCTTCGAGGTCCTCTCCGGGAAAGATATGCGGATATGAAATATTCTTCGGACCGCGATTGTTACCTCTGCGAACGCCTGCCGGCATGAAATAAGGAATAACCTCTGTTCCCGGGCGTACGGAATACATGGTGTTTTGGTCCAGTTGAGCGGCTAATGAACGTTGGAATCCCCAGTATCCATAGGCTCTGAATCCGATTTCATAATCCGGATCGTTCGGATCCGTAATATATTCGATATATACCGATGGGTCGAATCCCAGAATACTTCCGGGCAGAGTTTTTGTACCATCAGCAGTCAGGTTGATGGGGGTAAAAGGCCCGTCGGGGCGGCTTCCTTTGGCAACCATCGCTTCTCTGTCTCTACCGCGGCTATGCGGGTACAGATAATATTCTTTTGTGCCGTCCTTCCTTTTCACTTCAACAAGGTCGGGAGCGTACATCACATCCCATTGTCCTTCTACCTGATAGGTAAAGATAGCTCCTTCGTCACGCCAGCTTGATAAATCTTCTACGGGTGCCGACCACATTCTGATGTCCGGCCCGCAATAACTGCCGAAGCGGACATCGTGCGAACCGATGATGTAAGCGCGAAATTTTCCCGGATTGTCGGGATCTTCAAAGACACGGGGTTCTCCGTCCGGCAAATGTTCCCATAATGGTAGATACGGATTACCGGCTCCATGATAAACAAACTTGGACGTTTTGGGCTGGTTATTATTATCGGCTATTGCTTTTGTTATTGCAAACATAGGGACAATAGCAAACAATAATAAAACGACTTGAATTCTTTTCATAACCAATCTAATCTTTTTTATACGTAAATATTTATGTTATTATTTATTCAATAAGACACCATGCGACAAAAGTAAGCTATCGAAGAATGAGTAGCTTTTGATATTAGATATTTGAATTTCAAAATCAGATATATTTGTGATAATCCTTGTAAGTATTGAGTAAGAAGATAGATTACCCCGAAGCAATACGCCAATGCGCATACTAAGATGATTGCAATGTTTTTCATGGTTCTGAATTTTATGTCGCAAACATACGGCATTCTGTTTTCTCAGCCCAATAATGATGTTACACGTTTCTTTCATGATGTTACATCTTTGTGAAAAATACGGCTCTCCGTTTTTTGTTTATCCGTCTTTTCATTCTGTTTTATCCAAAATCTAAACTCAAATATCTGAAATCTAAAATTTAAAACCCCTTGAGCGCCTTATCTTTGCCGCTACCTGATAATGCTAATCAATAAAATAATCTAAATGAAACAAACCTTATTATGCCTTGCGGCATCCGCTCTGTTTTTTAGCGCTTGCGATACTAATTTCGTACCGCAGGATGAAATTGTAATTAATCTGCAGGAAAAAGGTGCAGAAGTGGCTCCATCCATGTACTGTCTCTTATACACATCTCCGAGCCCACGAGACGTAGAGGAAT
>ERZ1027160.747-NODE-747-length-12544-cov-12.805108_pt1 | contig 12544 bp, 9 predicted proteins | sample MGYA00519275_ERZ1027160 | MGnify/ENA primary metagenome ERZ1027160 (study PRJEB26926, sample SAMN06164707) | human gut metagenome | biome: ENVO:00009003; feature: ENVO:2100002; material: ENVO:00002003 | host: Homo sapiens | place: USA | collected 2012 ...
CTACAATGGTACCGATTACAGTGCTACGCATGGTACCGATTCAGCGCTATCGTCAATAAATGTAATAGGAGAGATAGAGTATTGCCATAGGTGGCTTATTTCAATATTGCGGCAATGTCGGTAGGTGCGATAAATATCTTTGGAAATCAATGGAGTGGATTCTGTAAATACGACCTCATTTGTCATTTTGATTTCTTTAGGAACGGTTTTTGTCATCGAATCGCTGATGCTATTGAATGCCTGATAAAAATTATTGGACATAGTACTGATTGTTTGGCATAAATAAAAAAGCAGAGAGAGAATGAGAGTTGAATAACTCAAAATAATTCTCTCTCTGCTTGGGAGTAGTTCTACAGAGAGGAGGATATTAAATCCTTATCTCTGTGTGTTTAGACTTTGATTACTGTGCCGGATAGGGAGTCAGGTTTACAGTAATGGTGTCTTCTACTTTTTCATTTGTTGAAGTAGTGATAGTCAATTTCACTTTGACTGGGGTTGCTACAGATACTTTGTTTGCATCACCAGCATTTGCTGTAAGTTTAATATCTTTACCGTTTATATTTGCTGTCAAATATTGGGTATATTTAGCTTCGACTTCGCAAACTACATTTTGAATATCATCTTGTGTTCCAGAAATGTTATCTACACGGTAATAGATGTTCTTGTCATTCTTATCAGCAGCTTTACCATATTTCACAGTTACTATGTTACCACTACCAGAGATGATAGAAATACCAGCAGGCATAACTGTTGTATAGTTTTTGCTTTCAGCAAACATAACTTTGAAGTCAGCAATCGGGAACTGTACGCCTGCATAGGTAACCTTACCACCTGTTAACGTATAAGCCTTGTTAGTTTCCCCTTTTTCAGTTAATGTGATAGTACCGTTGTCACTAACAGCAATCTTGTCAGCATCATCTTCAATAGCTTTGTATCCACTTACAGTTCCAGCAGAGAAAATGTTGGCTTTAGTGATTTCACTAGCATAAACTGTTACAATCTTATTCAAATAGTATGACGGGTTAAATGTATAAGCTGCTGCCAATGTTGCATCGCTTGGCTTTTCAATAGTGAACGGCAAGTTAATAACAGCAATTGTTCTGAAATAATTGAGTGTTCCAATTTTAACAGCTGCAACAACATTTACCTTAGCTGTAAACTCACCACCATTTTCAATGATTTTGGCTAATTGACTACCGTAATTTGTGTTGAAGTTAACTTTGATACCTGCTATTTGGGCTGCTTCAGTTGTTGTTTTACCTTCAGAGTCAACAGTAGCGATATTCTTAACAAGATCGGTTAGATTTTCAGTTTCTATCTTGCCTGTTTCAGCATTTTCATATACCCATTCTACTTGGGGTTCAAGTACCATTTCTTGATATTCAGCATTCCAAACGACACGTTTGTCTGCACCCATGGCATCGAAGTAGGGCTTTAAGTCAGAGATAAATGCTTGTTCAGCAGTTTCAGTCACTTCTGTTACAACATGCTTCTTGCTTACGATAGAAGTAATTTCTTCTGCATCAGGAGTTTTTTCATTAAAGTTCAAGGTTACATTGTCAGATTTAACCTTACCGAAAACATTCATATAATGAACTGTAAAGTAAACATTTCCTGCAGCCTTGTCATTAAGATTGATAGTCATACCATCGAATGATACGCCATAACGGATAGAGTCTGCTTTTGCTTGAGCATTATCAGCCATTGTGATGTATGAATCGAATAGTTGACCTGCCCATTTTTTTTCAGGGACAATTGTTACAGATTCACCTGGCTTAGCATCCACGTATGATGTGAGATAAGTATCACCTTGCTCATTAATCTGGTATTTACCGAATGGAATATTAACATCTTGGGCATCCACCAAACTAAAATTAAAATCACCATTGAATGGAGAGTAAACATTTTCGTTAACAACCAATGACGCTACAGCATTGCTATTGCCGTATGATTCAACTATTTCATCATTAACAGTAATACCTTCTACAGGAATTTCATACAATCCGGTTGTAGAAGCTGCTCTGCTGCTGCTTAATACTCCACTAAAAGGAACTACTTTTCCTAATTTGATAGGCAGTTCTTCACCTTTAGAGTTTACAGCCTTAACGGTTTTTCCTGATAAATCGTAAGAAACCGGGGATATCTGAACTATAATAGAACTGGTAGATTGTCCTACCATATATTCACCTTTGGCAGGTTTTTCTTTAGAACCACCTTCCCATTTCGGCCATGCTGTTCCTTCTTTAGCAATGCTATAAGCAATATTGAAATTGTTTTCCAATACAGTAATCTGAGCCAATCCTTCGTTCAAGGGCAGACGAACAGATTTTTCATTCTTACCGTCTTTGTCACAAACAACCATGATAACGTAGTTGTTAGGATCAGTAGGATCAGCGTAGTAGTAAGGAACATTTGTTGCAGGAGTAGCGCCGGCAAATTCTTCAAATTCTGTACCGTTCCACAAATACCACTTGCCGTTTTCCTTTTTCACTTCAGGTTGAGCATCCTTGCCCGGTTCACCCTGTGCGCCGTCCTGGCCTACAGCTTTAACGGTAGTCTTCTCACCGTTGCATACCCAAAAACCATCTTCCGAGATAGTCCATTCTGTACCTGCAGCACCTGCTTCACCGTCCTTACCGTTGGTAATGGTGTAGCTGCTACCGTCATTGAAAGCAACAGTGAAACCGCCTGTGGCAGGAGTTACAGAAGTAATCCAGTTGGCAGCATTGATTTTTGCTTCCAGGTCTTTGATTTGACCTTCAACGCCATCCACGCGCGAAGTCAGCTCGTCAATGTCATCATCGTAGTCTTTACAAGACACAAATGTTCCTGTTGACGAAACCATTAAGGCTCCGAACAGGATTGCACTTAAAAACTTTTTGTTCATAATAGAAAAACTTTAAATTTATAAATTTAAAAAACTAAAATTGGTTATACATACCATTTATTATAAAAGGACTTAATTGTTTTCCTCCTGTTTCAGCGGATTCCTCTCGTGTGCCACATACTGCCGGGGCGTCATGCCCGTCACTTTTCCGAACGCCACATAGAAAGGGCTTTTCGAACCGAAGCCGCTGCGTACGGGAACTTCCTCTATGGGGCATCGTCCGCTGCGGAGCAGCTCTTTGGCGTATTCCACTCGGTAAGTGTTTACTAGTTCTTTCAGGTTGCAGCCGAAATAGCGGTTCACCACATTACTTAAATAAGTCTGGTTTGTCTCCAGCATCGCACTCAGTGTCTTCAGCGAAAGAGAGGAATCGAGGAATACTTGACGCACTTCCATCAGGTATAATATACCTTTATATATAAGAGCATCTATCCGGCGGACGTCCGTCCGCAACGCAAACTCCTTCTCCCATCGGCGAGAGGCGGCACGATAGAGCAAAGTCTTTTGGCGCACCGAAGTGTAGCGGGTCTTTTTACGTCGCAGAAACAGGTATTCCATTCAATTCTTTTTTCGTTTTTTTATTTGCTTATTTTGTCGATCTCTTAGTAAGAGATCGACAAAATAGATGTAATATGCATAAAATCAAATAATTAAATCAATGAGAAGTGGGCTGTTGAGAGAAAGATTAAATAAGAAAAAAGGCTTTTTTTTGCTTTAGATCGTATTTTTTTAATGAAAAGTGTATTAGTTATCAAAACTTTCCTTATTTTTGCACGAGAATTATATATCTCTTACTAAGAGATCGATAAAAACCTATCTTGTATTTTGTAGTCTAAACAGGTAAAAATCAATTATTTATCTCTTCGTTTTATTATATACTTGGGCGCAGGATGTAACTCATGTGTCAGAAATGAGTACCGCTTTGTACTTTATTATATGGCGTATGATTTTTTCTATCGGCATCCAGAATTCATGGAGAAGTTGGAATAATGCTGGACGGAATGAAGATGAATGTGTCAAAACCAAAATGACAGCTTTGAAAAGTTGCAGATAGTAATTATAACGCGTAAAAGGGTCGTATCAAACTCTGTATTGAGTAATGATACGATCCTTTCTTTAGTCTTTTAGGATGCTCAAATTTCAGATTATAAGTTCATGTTTTCAAAAACAAAGTTTTGATACCGCGGAGTGAATTTCAGTTTCGGGAAACAGAACATTGAACGGTGGTGATGGAATGAGCATATATTACTTTCGGGAAACGCTTTACCTCTCTTTGATAATACTTACACAGCCGGCACCGATAATCAGGAACACTCCAGCTAATACCAGCATGTTTACTTCCGGAGCGACACTACCCGGACTGGTAAACATCTTCAGTACGATACCTCCTAAAGAAGCTGCGACAATCTGTGGAACACAAATAGTTCCATTGAATAATCCCAGATAGGTTCCCATATGTCCTCCTGTTAATGCATTGGTCAGAATGGTAAAGGGAAGGGCCAGCATGGCTGCCCATGCGCAACCTATCAGGATGAAGGATGCAAATAAAGCATATTGATTATGGATAAAGAAAATGGAGATGAATCCAATGCCTCCCAATACCAGACTGAGTACGTAGGCAAGTTTGCGGTTCTGAATCATCGGGATGATCGTTGCCCAAATAACGGAACCAATGGCTTGGACAGCAAATAAGATCCCGACCCAATCTCCCGCTGTCTGGTATTGTGCGGATTGTGTATCCAGTACCACTCTGGAAACACCGTTTGTCATGGTTGTTATGACCGGTGTGTCGAACACATTCAAAGCAACTGTTCCATTGGTGTAAGTCCACATGAACATGAAGGCTGCCCAGCAGAAAAATTGTACCAGTCCTACTGTCCAAAAGGCTTTGGGAGCCTTGACCAGCAATTTGAACATATTTGTCTTTTCTTTTTTGCTTTCATGGGTGATGCCATGATATGCTGCATATTCTTCGGGAGGAAATTCCTTTACTTTGGCCGAAGTATAGATCACGCATAGAATCAGTATCAATGCGCCGATGTAGAAAGAATAGATGACAGAGTCGGGAATAATACCTTTGGGAGCAATATTACTGATGCCGATGGCGGCAAAAATAAACGGGAAAAGATATCCTGCCAGACTGCCGGCATTACAGAGAAAACTCTGAATGGAGTAAGCCAGTCCTTTTTGTTTTTCATTCACCATATCGCCCACCATCATCTTGAAGGGCTGCATGGCCATATTGATAGAGGTATCAAGGAACATCAGTGATATCAGACCGAATACCATAGCTGCACTGACTGTCATTCCGAAACTACCTGCATTAGGGAGCAGGCACATGACGCAGACAGCAACCAGAGCTCCTGCAAACAGATAGGGGATACGCCGTCCGAAACGCGTCCAAGTGCGGTCACTCAGTGCGCCTATGATGGGTTGGACGATGATTCCTGCCAGCGGAGGTAATATCCAAAAATAGCTTAAACTGTGTGGGTCTGCTCCCAAAGTGGAAAAGATACGGCTGATATTCGCGCTTTGCAAAGCGTAGGCTATCTGCACGCCAAAGAATCCGAAACTAATATTCCATAGTTTCCAGAAACCTAAATCGGGAATTTTTTTCATGGTATGTGTGTTATTGATTATCGTTGGGGTAGGGAGTCACCACAGACAGCCCCAGGCTGTCTGTGGTGGATGGTTAGAATCTGCCGGTGGTGTCAATCATCTCTACCAGCTTTTCATTGAACTTCTTGTTCTTTATCAGTTCTTCCAAAGTGAGATGCATACGATATCTCCAGTAATGTCTTGGATTGGCAGGTACGTTGATACGTTCCGCGTTCACATCGGGATAGCGGATTTCTTCGTCTATTGACAGCCAGTCCTGAAAGGACAGGATGCACAGCAATGACGGACATTCCAGATGGTGGCGTACTATTTCCTCGCAAACCCATCCCGGGGCTGAAACCGGAACTTCTCCCCAGTGTCCCATTACATGGTTGTAGTAGCGGCAGGTCTGTTCATAATCTTCTTCCCACCATCCCCGCAGAGTAGACATGTCATGAGTGGAAATAGTACAGACCGAGCGGTACGGATATTCCCACACGTGACCGAACTCGTGTTTGGGATTCTTGGGCATACGTTGGATTTCCAGGCTGAGTATTTGCAACTGGTCCATTACCCAAGGCACACAGTCGGGAACCATTCCTAAATCCTCTCCGCACACCAGCATAGAAGTGGCTTGTGTCAGGATAGGCAGCTTTTTCATCGCTTCCTGATACCAGAACTGGTTATGGCGTTGGTAATAATAATGATTATACAGACGGTTGAAAGCGTCTTTCTCCTTCCAGTCGAGGCGCCCGAAGATGAAATCATTCTGAACGGCAATTCTTGGATGATACATGGAGGGGTGCTTGCGGTCGGGAACAAATAATACATTGCTTATCAAGGCATATACTCCCTCGCGTATATGGATACTTTCTTCATCTTTCTTATCGGAGAAATAAGCCTCCACTTTGCGTTGGGTATCATATTCCGGGCGCATTTCATAAATGTCATCGTGAGCATGTTGTACGAATGTTTCTTTTACAAAGGCAGCTTTGTCACCAAACATCTTGTTTAGCATCTCTTCGTTGATGAACGGTTTGGTCATGAAGTCCTTTTGGAACGGCAGCCCGTAACTTTGAATTTCGTCTACACTCATAGGCAATGCCGGTACAAACTGTCCCAGCAAACCATGTACCGAATGAGATGGGATTTCCCAGATACGGAAGAAACCAAGAATATGGTCTATGCGGTAAGCTGTGAAATACTCTGCCATTTTGCGGAAACGCTTCTGCCACCATTGGTAGTTGTCTTGTTCCATTACCTCCCAATTATAGGTGGGAAAGCCCCAGTTCTGTCCGTTCACGGAGAATGCGTCGGGCGGCGCGCCTGCCTGACCGTTCATGTTGAAATAATACGGCTCAATCCATGCCTCCACACTGTTGCGGCTGATGCCGATAGGGATATCACCTTTAAAGATAATACCTTTTTCGCGGGCATAGTTTCCTGCATCAAGTAATTGGATATGTAAATGGTACTGTGTGTAGTAGTAAAAGGCGATTTCTTCATAGCAAGAGCTGTCCGGTGCGCATAAGGCTGCTATTTCTTCTGCCTTGTACTCTGTATGCTCAGGCCATTGGCTGAAATCCGGAGTGCCATACAGATCTCTTAGATAGCTGAATGCGGCGTATGGCAGCAGCCAATGTTCATTTTCTTCAAAGAATTTTTTGAATTCGGCCGAAGCCAGCACTTTCCTTCCGGTTTGTTGGAACATCACTTTCAAATAGGAACGTTTGGCATTGTTCACCGCTTCATAATCTATTTGGGGAAGAGCGTTCAATTCTTGCCGGCGGGCTTCAAAAACAGCCAGCGCTTCTTTATCCTTCATCTTACCCAGCTGGTTCAGGTCAATATACATAGGGTGGAATGCATAAATGGAAATGCTGTTGTAGGGATAAGAATCCATCCAGGTATGGGTAATGGTCGTATCGTTGATAGGAAGGATTTGTACAGCTTGCTGGTGGGTCTTTGCCGCCCAGTCTATCAGTTTCTTCAAATCTCCGAAATCTCCTACTCCAAAACTTTTCTCACTGCGGAGAGAAAATACAGGGATAGCTGTTCCCGCCACCTTACGGGCCGATGAAGTGAAATGAACTTCAGTTTCCGGTGTCAGGTAAATTTCTCCTTTTTTTAATTCCGGATTATTAAGCATCCGGTTGTCGTGGTTCTCCCATTCCTCTACCTGCTTGCTGTCGGCGTTGCAGGCTACGAACTTATAACTTAGCGGAAACTCCAAAGTAGAAACATTCAGTGTGATGGTCCACTCGTTCGGTTGTATTTCTTCCATCAGGACCGTCTTTTGAATATCCCAATTGCCTAAAGCCGGGCAATCTCCGCTGATAGCCAGCACTTGACGCTTATGATGCAGACAAGGGCATAAGGCCCGGAAAGTAATGCTTCCATCGGCGCTTGCTGTGACTTTTATAGTTGTCTCAGACTGATAATCACCACTGAAGGCGGAACTGTATAAGTAAGATTCAGCCGGAAGGTCTTTCCAGAAATCATTTAATATGTAGTGGCAGTTTTTCTTTTTTCCGGGGCAAAACAAATGAGCCATGGTTCCGCTTTCACGGCGGATGCACTGTCCGTCACGATATACTCCATAGCGGTAGGAAACAGGCACGCATGCAGGGAGGTCCGGCATTTCAGCTTCACCTTCCCAATGTTCCCCGTTTGGAGTGCGAAGGATGATAGGTTCACTATTGTTTCCGTCCAGTATCACCCCCAGTTCTTCTCCCCAGGCTGTACGGTATTCAATTCGAAATGTGAGTTTCATGTTATTATTCGAGTTAAATGGTTTAATGTCCCAAAATTAAGACTTTCTGGCAGAATATCGTCTTTCATCCAATTAATTTATAAGAAAAATGAATGAGGTTATGTTTGTTACCGGCGGTGAACTATTACAATTTTTGCCCATTTCATCGAAAAAAAGAGTCGGTATGAGTATCTGTTTCTTCGGGCATTTAAAGGAGGAAAAATATAAATGGGGTCAGGTTGGTTTTCATTGATAAAAAAGCCCCGATCCAGAGAAAAGCAGGATCGGGGCTACCTCAAATTGTAAGATGTGAGGATGGATTTTGATTAAAAAATAATGAATGAAAAATTACGCGTCTATATTCGCATATGTCGCGTTTTTCTCTATGAACTCGCGGCGTGGAGCTACATCGTCTCCCATCAGCATGGAGAAGATATAGTCTACGTTGGCGGCATTGTCAATTGTTACCTGTTTCAGAATACGCGTTTCAGGGTTCATTGTTGTTTCCCACAGTTGTTCGGGATTCATCTCACCCAAACCTTTGTATCGCTGTGTATGGATTCCGTTTTCTTGTCCGTCACCATATTTTTGAATGAATGCCTGGCGTGCTTCTTCGGTGTAGCAGTATTCACTGATTTTTCCTTTGCTGCATTTATATAATGGCGGATTGGCAATGTACAAATGTCCGTTTTCTATAATTTCCGGCATATAGCGGTAGAACAATGTCATGATAAGGGTGTCGATGTGAGAACCATCGACATCGGCATCGGTCATGATCACCACTTTGTGATAACGCAGCTTGTCGATGTTCGCTTTTTTGCTGTCATCATTTCCGTCCACACCGAAACGGACACCCAGGGCGGTGATGATATTATTGACCTCATCGCTTTCAAAAGCCTTGTGCCACATCGCTTTTTCCACATTCAGGATTTTACCCCTCAAAGGTAGAATTGCCTGGAAGGCACGGCTACGTCCTTGCTTGGCAGAACCACCTGCCGAGTCACCCTCGACCAGGAATAGTTCACATTCCTCCGGATTACGGCTCGAGCAGTCGGCCAGTTTGCCCGGCAGTCCGCCACCGCCCATCGGACTCTTTCTTTGAACAGATTCACGTGCCTTGCGTGCGGCGATACGCGCTGTTGCAGCCAAGATCACTTTGTCAACAATCTGTTTTGCTTCTTTCGGATGTTCTTCCAGATAATATGTAAGCGCTTCGCCTACAGCTTGGTTCACGGCACCACTCACTTCGCTGTTGCCCAGCTTGGTCTTGGTCTGTCCTTCGAACTGCGGCTCGGCTACTTTCACTGAAATGACGGCAATCAAGCCTTCGCGGAAGTCCTCTCCCGAAATCTCGACTTTTGCTTTTTCCAGTGCTTTGGTATCTTCCGCATATTTCTTCAGTACACGGGTTAATGCGCTGCGGAAACCGGCCTCGTGTGTGCCGCCTTCTATTGTATTGATATTGTTTACATACGAATGCAGGCTTTCACGATAGCCTGTATTGTACATGATGGCACATTCAATGGGGGTATTGTTTTTTTCGGTATTCAGATAAATGACATCATTAATCAGCGCTTCGTTGTTACGGTTCAGGAAACGTACAAACTCTTTCACTCCTTCGTCCGAATGGAATATTTCTTTCTTGAAGCTGCCATCTTCTTCTTTGATCCGGCGGTCGGTCAGTGAAATGGTGATACCTTTGTTCAAGTAGGCCAATTCACGCATACGTGCCTGTAGAATGTCAAACTTATATTCGGTAACAGTGAAGATGGTATCATCCGGCCAGAAAGTCTGTTTTGTTCCGGTAATATCAGCTGTTCCTACTTCTTTTACAGAATACAAAGGATGTCCGCAGCTGTATTCCTGCTGGTAGATCTTGCCACCGCGGAATACCTGTGTGGTCATGTGAGTAGACAAGGCGTTCACACAAGAAACACCTACACCGTGCAGACCGCCTGAAACCTTGTAAGAACCTTTGTCGAACTTACCTCCCGCGTGCAGCACGGTCATTACCACTTCCAATGCAGATTTCTTTTCTTTTTCGTGAAAGTCTACCGGGATACCACGGCCATTATCCTGTACGGTAATGGAGTTGTCTTCATTGATGGTGACTTCTATATGATCACAGTAGCCGGCCAATGCCTCGTCGATAGAGTTGTCCACAACCTCGTAAACCAAGTGGTGCAATCCCTTTTCGCTGATGTCTCCGATATACATGGCGGGACGTTTACGTACAGCCTCCAAACCTTCCAATACCTGGATGTTACTGGCCGAGTAATTGTTTTCGCCGTTTATCTTTTCTTCTTCACTCATGTTTGATTCAATTATCTTAAATATTAGCTTTCAAAGATACGAAAAATTGCTGAGACAGGCAGCTTTTATGGACTAAAAAACGTAAAAAAGAGGGGATTGGACGGGTTTGGAATGAGGTCTGTCCGTGAACGCCGGGAAAAGTAGGGGAGTGATGTATTTATTTCGAGGGTAAGTCTTCTGAAGATCAATGGGGCTTCTTTTTCCTTCAAATCCTTCATTGACGCTTAACAGGCTTTTTATCAGCATCTTATCATGTATGATTCTCTTCTAAATCCTTCATGAATGCTTCAGATTCTTCAGGGCTGTTTTCCGCGGAGCGAGGAATTGCGTATTTTTTCGATGTTACGTTTGCAATATGTATTGCTTGTGTTTTATGAAACACATAAAAAGACAAAAGGCCGGATTGAAAAATCCTGCCTATTTTATCTTTTAGTTTAAGACTTTGCTTAAGCGAGTTTGCTAATGTAAGCAGCCAATTTTGACTTCAAGTTAGCGGCTTTGTTCTTGTGTATGATATTGGTCTTAGCAAGCTTGTCCAACATCTTCTGAACGCCCGGATACATTGCAACAGCTTCTGCCTTGTCAGTAGTTGCACGAAGTTTTTTAACAGTGTTACGCATTGTTTTTGCATAATATCTGTTATGAAGTCTTCTCTTCTCTTCCTGTCTGATTCTCTTTAATGATGATTTGTGATTTGCCATTTCGACTAATCTTTAATTTTGTTCTTTTATTATTTTTATTTGTAGCCCGTGGGGGAATCGAACCCCCCTTTCAAGAATGAAAATCTTGCGTCCTAACCGATAGACGAACGGGCCGAGCCTTGATTCTGCCGAGCCTTAGCTTGGCTTGCTTTCGGAGAGTGTTTTTCTCTTTTGCGGTTGCAAAGGTAGGAACTCTTTTTGAATTGACAAAATATTCGGCATATTTTTTTTGTAAATACGTGCATTTTCATCTAAAAAACCTATTTTTGTATGTTCCAACGATGCGTATATTTGTGTGGAAAAGCAAAAAACGTATTGCGGACAACGATTACCTAGTATATAAAAGAGAGAAAGAGTATGCTTCAAAAGACGGTGGGAATTGTACTTCATACCTTAAAATACAATGATACTTCGAATATCGTTGATATTTATACGCGCGAGAATGGCCGTGCTTCTTTTCTTGTGTCTGTTCCCCGTTCACGGAAATCGGCGGTGAAGACGGTATTGTTCCAGCCGCTTTCCATGATAGAGTTTGAAGCGGATTATCGTCCGATGTCTAATTTGTATCGTATAAAAGAAGCGAAGTCGTGGTATCCTTTCCGCACGTTGCCATACGATCCTTATAAATCTTCCATTGCCATGTTCTTGGCGGAATTTCTGTATCGTGCTTTGCGTGAAGAAGCGGAGAACGGGCCGTTGTTTGCTTATTTGGAGCATTCTATCCGGTGGCTGGACGAATGCGACAGAAGTTTCTCCAATTTTCATTTGGTTTTTCTGATGCGTTTTTCACGTTTCCTCGGTCTGTATCCTAATACGGAGGATTATAGGGAAGGATGCTTTTTTGATATGCTGAATGCCTGCTTCGTGTCTGTCCGGCCATTACATGGTGCTTTTTTGAAACCGGAGGAGGCTTCACGTATCAACCTTTTAATGCGTATGAATTATGAAACAATGCATCTTTTTACTATGAGCCGTCTGGAGCGTAACCGCTGTCTGGTTATTATGAATGATTACTATCGTTTGCATCTGCCGGATTTTCCGGTGCTGAAATCGCTGGATGTGCTGAAAGAGTTGTTCTCGTGAAATCCTTTCTATCTGGATGTGTTCATGTTCACGCCTTTTTTTATTTATCGTTTCACTTTAGTGAGGAAGCTTTAGCACTCTAGTGATGAAGTTTCATTATCCTAGTGAAACAACTTCATCACTAAGGTGAAACGATAAATGAGTCCAGGAAGCAAGTAAGCATTCGGCCTCGTGCGTGTTTCTCTCCAAGTTATAATAAAGTCAAAAGCC
>ERZ1027160.755-NODE-755-length-12373-cov-10.746144_pt1 | contig 12373 bp, 8 predicted proteins | sample MGYA00519275_ERZ1027160 | MGnify/ENA primary metagenome ERZ1027160 (study PRJEB26926, sample SAMN06164707) | human gut metagenome | biome: ENVO:00009003; feature: ENVO:2100002; material: ENVO:00002003 | host: Homo sapiens | place: USA | collected 2012 ...
CAATAATCAAGCCCTGTATAACAGGAATATTCTAAATTATTAAATAAGTTATTTGAGTTTTATGAAAAGAAACGAGCTTTGGAAGAGTTTAGTAGCTAAACCTCCAAAAATGAGGTTTTTAGTAATGCTAATGTGCATATTCTGCACATTCAACGCTGTGTTTGCAAATGTATCAGCTGATAAGACAGTCACTATCAAAAGTGAAAACATCAGTGTGAAAGAGGCCCTTAACATGGTCAAAAAGCAAACCGGAATTAATATCATGTACGAAGATGCAACTTTGAACAATGTACCTTTGAAACTAACATTAAACAAAGAACCTTTAGAGCAAGCACTTTCAGTGATTTGTAGCCAGGCAGGTATGCGTTATGAGTTAGTGGAAAACAATTATGTGTTAATATTACCGATTGACAGAAATGCCAAACGCAGAACGATTACCGGAGTTATCAAAGATGATACGGGTGAACCGGTCATTGGAGCTTCTATTGTCATCCAAGGTACAACTTTCGGTACTGTAGCCAATATGGATGGGCAGTTCATGTTGTCTTATCCCGAAAATACTAAAAATGACGAACTAATGATCAGCTTTATCGGTATGCAGACGGTTAAGGAGAAAATTGGTAACAGACATGTCTTCAATGTAAAAATGGAAAGTGAAGTAACTAATCTGGACGAGGTTGTCGTAGTAGGTTATGGTACTTCCTCCATTAAGGACTTGACCGGTTCTGTTGCTTCAGTAGGTTTAAAACAATTGAGCCAATTAAACACTCCTAATGTAACCTCCATGCTTCAAAACTTGGCTGCCGGTGTACAGGTATCCCAAAATACAGGTGTTCCGGGTGAAACTGTCCGTGTACGTGTGCGGGGTGCCACGTCATTGACCGGTTCCAATGAACCCTTGTATGTGATCGACGGAGTTCCTGTAGAAGATCCCAGTATGCTGGATGCAATTTCGCCCAATGATATCCAGTCTATGGACGTACTGAAAGACGCTTCTGCGGCTGCTATCTATGGTTCTCGCGCCGCAAATGGTGTAGTTATCGTTACCACTAAAAAAGGAGTGGAAGGTTCCAAACCTACCGTCAGCTTCAACTACAATGTTACCACTGATGTTCAAATTAAGAACTTCCGTATTTTATATGGTGATGAATGGCGGGAAACAGTACGCCGCTTTGCCAAAGAAACCTTGGTATATGATCCGTCCAACCAATATGCATTGGAAATTCTTGAACCTAATTCCACTGCATTAGGCAGTGCCAACACCAATTGGTTTGATGAAGTGAAACAAACTGCTATCCGCCATAATGCCGACTTGACTGTAAGCGGAGGCAGTAAAGTATCTAAATACCTTATTTCATTATCAGTATTCGATCAGCAAGGTATGGTCAAAGGAGGTGACTTAAGCCGATATAACGCACGTGTGTCTACAGAAATGAACGTGCTGCCTATCCTTCGTTTTGGTATTAATGCCAATATGAGTTATACAGACCAAAATAATGCGAACACATCACTATTTAGTGCGCAAGGATTCCGTCCTGACCTTCCTATATATAATGATAACGGTGAATTTGATATGTCCACAGGTCAAGCCAACCCGGTAGCCAACACCTATAAGAAAAATCATGATAATATTTACCGCATCATGGGAACCGTATACGGAGAAGTTGATATTTGGAAAGGATTCCGGTTCCGTTCCAGTTTATCGGGTAATTTACAATTTACTGAAAACAATTCATTCAGTCCAAGTTTTCTAAGTACTAGAAATGAAGCCAGTGGGTCAGAATATCATTATAAATATTCAAAAACCGTATTCGACAATACATTGAATTATAACTATGAGTTCAACAAGAATCATGTTTTGGATGCCGTAGCCGGTATCTCCTTTGAACGTGGTATAAGCCGTAGTACAAGAATGAATGGCCAGACTTATCCGGATAATGATATCTACACCAATTTAGGAAGTGCCGCAAGCATCTCATCTTGGGGTAACGGATATAATGCAAGTGGTCTGTTCTCTTCATTTGCCCGTATCAATTATAAATTAATGGAGCGTTACCTGTTCACTTTTACAGGACGTTATGATGGTTCATCCATGTTTGGTTCGAACAACCGTTATGGTTTCTTCCCTTCAGGAGCCATTGCATGGCGTATCTCTCAGGAAAAATTCATGAAAAACCTGACATTCATTAATGATTTGAAATTACGTGCCAGCGTAGGTACTACCGGTACCCAAAACTTAACCAGCTTCTCTAATCGTGATTTATACGAAGCAACCAGTTATAATAATCTGTCAGCCATTATACATAAACAAGTGGGTAACCGCGACATCCGCTGGGAAAAATCGACCCAATATGATTTAGGTCTTGATTTCGCATTGTTCGATTACCGACTGACCGGTTCTATCTCCGGCTATATCAAAGATACCAAAGACTTGATCTGGTCATTTGATTTCCCGCCCAGTGCAACCGGTGGCTCTATGCAGATGAACCGTAATATCGGAGCATTGACCAACCGCGGTATTGAAATAAACCTGGTAGGCCGTGTATTATCTACTAAAGACTGGAACTTGGACCTGACCTTGAATATGTCACATAACAAGAATAAAGTCACCAAACTGGTTGAAGAAGGTAGAGCACAATCAGCTATGGATGTAGTAGTTCAAGGCAGCTATGCCGACCAAGTATTGGCTGTAGGCTATCCAATGGGAGCTTTCCATGGTTATGAATATGCCGGGATCATACAAGATCAAACCAGAATAGATGAATTGAATGCCTATGCTAAATCAAAGGGACAAAGTTATTACGATGGTAACTCATTAAAACCGGGACATTTGGAAATTAAGGATTTAAATGGAGATGGAATCATCAACTACAATGACCGTGTTATTATCGGTAATCCTGATCCGGATCTGTTCGGCGGTCTGACTGCCAATTTATCTTATAAACAATTCAGCCTGTTCGCCAACTTCGGATATCAGATCGGTGGTTTGAAGATTTATAACAAAACATTGCAGAATCTACCCGGACAATTAACCGGTTTGATTGACTATGGATTGAATGACAGATGGTCTGACACCAACAAAGATGCCAAATACCCGGCCTTGTATATAGGTGACGGTGTACCTAGACTAACCGATCATGAATTGTTTAATGCCTCCTTCTTCCGTTTGCAGGAAGTGCGTCTGACTTATAATTTGCCTTTAAACAAAGTAATTAAAGGGCAAATATTTATCTCAGCTACCAATTTGTTCACTATCACCTCTTATCCGGGAACAGACCCTGCTACTGTAAACAGTAACAGCAACTATGGCGGTAACTATGAAACCTCCACTTATCCGGGTTTCCGTTCCTTCTCGGCAGGTTTAAAAATTAACTTATAATCATTTAAATGTATAATCGAATGAAAAAATATATATTCTTAGCTTTACTTACAATGGGCGTTTCCTCGTGCCAGTTGGTAGATGTCTTAGACCAAAAGCCCGAATTCGAAGCAGATTTAGACGGTGCCATCACTACACCTGCTGCCGTAGAGCTTGCTCTAAATGGAATTTATTACTCCTTACCTGGAAATGGATTCAATGTCATATTTCCTACAGTCAGCGGCTCATTCAAAGCCGGAACCATGTGGCGTCAAGAAATTGTAAGTGCCGGTAATGCCGTTTACTACTCCGAACGAATGTTGCCTACCCTATCATTCAGTGATGCAACAGAATGGGATGCAGATTACGCTGTGATCAAAAACGCCAACTTCCTGGAAACAGCCTGTAACCGCATGAGTGACGGAGAGTTCTCCGGAAACCGTAGAGCCGAAGTGTTAGGTGAAATAGCCTATTTACGCGCTTTGGCCTACTTCAATATCTTGGTTCGTTACTGCGAATTTTGGGATATGAATAGTGAATACGGAGTTGTCATGCGTAATGAAGCTCCATCCGTATCCAATGCTTTAAAGGCGCGTAGCTCCGTAGCCGATTCTTATCAATATATTCTGGATCAACTGGAAATAGCTATTGAAAAAGCTCCTGATTGGAAAAAGCTTTCACAAGCTTCTAAAGAAGCAGCCAAGGCATTAAAGGCAAGAGTATTGCTGTATGCAGGAAAATACACAGAAGCGGTAGCAGCAGTTAATGATGCAATTGATACAAATTCTCCATTGCCGGAAGCAAACTATGGTGACGTTTTTGATAAGTTTTCAACAACCAAAGAGATTCTATTCGCTCGTGTATTCGACCAAAAAGATGCCACCAACACTTCAACCCGTCAGCAATGTTACGGTAACAGCCCCACGAAAAAACAAGGTTACTGGGGGCCCACCAATGAGTATGTGGAACTGGTGGGGGATGATCCTCGCGCCGATGCCATCTTCTCTAAAGTAGACAGCCTGATGGACAGCCGCAGTTCTGCGGTAGCCTACAACCTGAAATCGGTAAAGAAGCTGCTGAATGATGCCAATGACATGCCTGTCATCTTCAGCCGTGTTTCTGAACTTTATCTGATAAAAGCCGAAGCCTTGTATCGTTCGGGAGCCTCTATATCCGAAGCCTACGCACCGATCCGTAAACTACGCGAAAGAGCAGGAGCCGAAATAATTCTTCCAGCCAATAACGAAGAACTGGAAACCGCCATATTCAACGAATGGATGCTGGAATTGTCTTTCGAGAACTGGCATGAATGGTTTGCCATGATCCGTTTTGCAGGATACACAGAGAAACCCGATTTCACCCGTCTGCTTGCTTTGAACAAGACGTTAAGAGAAGCTTTGGAAAAAGAATATGAAAAATCGGAAGCACAAGGAGACAATTATTACCAACGCATCATAGACCGCCGTATCGATGCCATTCCGTCGTCAGAAATCAGTTCTAATCTGGAATGTAAACAAAACCCTGGTTATTAACATATTAAATTCAAAGACATGAAAAAATATATCTTACTCATTTTCGCATGTATCTATGCGATTCACTTAAATGCCCAGAATGCAGGAATCAATTTCCTGCACGGCACTACTTGGGCAGAAGCCGTAGCCAAGGCCAAAGCAGAAAATAAACTGATATTCATTGATTTCTATACCCAATGGTGCGGACCTTGCCTGAATATGGCACAAACCGTATTCTCATTGCCTACAGTGGGTTACTACTATAACCAAACTTTCATCAACCTCAAAATTGATGCTGAAGAAGGTGAAGGAATTACATTAGCCAAGAAATACGGTGTACGCAGTTATCCCACCTATGCATTCATAGATCCTGCCACCGAAGAAATCGTTCATCGCAGCAGCAGCCGTCAGACTCCCGAACAGTTTATTCAGACAGGAAAAGATGCAAACATTCCTACCAAACGCTCTTTTTACCTGCAAGAGCAATATACCAAGGGGAACAGAGAACGTGCATTCTTGATTGATTACATCAATTATCACTATTCAGTCTATGCACGCAATAACGTACAAGCCGCTTTTGATGAATTAATAAAAGGAGGTGCCAAACTGACTGATCCGAATGTATGGGAAGTATATGTAAACACCATCAATGGCATGAACCCGTACCTGAAGCAAGTATCAGACAATTATGCGGATTTCTGCCAGCGTTTCGGCAAAAAAGCTGTTGACGCTAAATTGGCAAAAGAAACTTCATACGGCGAATTGGCGGAAATTGAAGCCTTATGCAACTATGAAGGAAAAGATTTCAATCTGAAAATGATCCGTATCAATAATGATATCCGGGAACAAAAGTATGAAGCGGCAGCTACCCAGATTGATGCGATGATTGCAGACACCACAGTCAATCAGCAAGAGTTAATCAGTAGACTGAAATTTATCGCCCGTTTGGGATACAAAGCAGAGGAACTTCCCGAATTCTGGTTCAACAAATGTGTAGGCTATCTGCAATACATTGCTTATAACCAAACAGACAGAGATGATGTTTTCATCCATCAGGAATATGCAGCCGCCTTGGAAATGGTACTTCGCAAACTGAACGGCAAAGCCCCCATCCCTGCCTGCCTCAGCACAGAACCCGCATACGGAAAGAAAGTCTATAACATGCGTCCCGATGCATTGAAAATGAAACCTAAAAGAAAAAAATAAGATGAGAACTCTAAAATCCATCATGGTACTTGGCCTTGCGCTGAGTACCTTTACCGCTACAGAAGCTGCAAAGCTCACTTTTAAGGTCACCAATCCCAATGAGAAGGTCAAAGTGAGATTGACTTTCAGCCAAAGTGGCGAACAAAAAGAAGTGGCGATTGATGCCGCTGGAAACGGCAACATAGAAATCACAGGATTCACTCCGCAATATGTAACCATGCAATACACACGCGGACGCCGTACTCTTTATCTGGATCCCAATCAAGACCTTACCTTGTCATTCGACAGTGACAACATGTGGAGAAACACAACCTTTGAAGGAGCAGGTGCCGCTATCAACACCTATCTGGGAAGCAAAGAGCTCCAATCACTCGGTATGCCCGATATGAAAATGCAAGAGGCCGCCCTCATACACAAAGGGGACAGCCTGTACGCAGCCAATTGCCAAGTATTGGAAGCCGCAAAACTTCCAGCCGATTTCACTACACAGGAAAAAATACGTTTGCAATTCTATACGTATTATTATTTCTCCAAATACGCTTTGTATCATCCTCATTTTGGAAAGGATGACAACTATATTCCTTCCAAAGCATATTATGAAAAACTGGAAGCTATTACTCCGATCAATGCCAGTTTATTAGCTCTAAAAGAATATAAGGCTTTTCTTCCCGATGCTATCAGTGCCTTTAGTAATAAAGGAAAAACAGTTGCATCAAGTTCTACAGAACAAAGTGTAAACTACGTAGATGCAACCATACAGGATGAAAAGGTTGCAGAATTTCTGATTGACCAATTTGTTTATAACTTTGTAGACAATAACGGGCTGGATGAAGCAGACGGGCTGATTGTCCTATTCCGCAAACATGTGAAGGATGCAAAGTCCATAGAAAAATTCAACGCACTTTGTACCAAGTGGGAAAAATTAAGATCAGGCAATCCCTCAGCAGCTAGCTTCTCCTATCCGGATATCAATGGAAAAACAGTATCTTTGGCAGATTTGAAAGGGAAATATATCTATATTGACGTGTGGGCTACCTGGTGTGGCCCTTGCCGTGGAGAACTTCCTGCGTTAAAGGAATTGGAAGAGAAATATGCAGGAAAGGATATTCATTTTGTCAGCCTGTCATGCGACAAGAACAAAAAGGCATGGGAGAACATGGTAACAAAGGATCAACTAAAAGGGATCCAGTTACACATGGGAACAGACAGGACCTTTATGGATGCTTACCTCATCAACGGCATTCCCCGTTTTATCCTGCTGGATCGGGATGGCAAAATCATCTCTGCCAATATGACCCGTCCGTCAGATCCCAAGACAGCAGAGAAGTTCAATGAACTGTTAGGACTATAAAACTCTCTCTTATATTAAACATTAATCTAACGATAGGCTTTCTTCGTGAGGAGAGGGCCTATTCTATTTGTTTTAGCCAGGAGAACGATACAGAAAGAGAATAAAAAACACGAACTATACAGATCTTACAGTATTGTCTAAAACACCTGTAATTTCCGTATAATTCGTGCCCGAACAATTTAAATACGATGATTTTTATTGTAGGAATGAAATCAGCACACCGGCAGCCACGGCAGAACCGATAACTCCTGAAATGTTACTTGCCATACAATATTGAAGCACATGATTTTTGGGGTCATACTTCAAAGCAATTTCATTAGCCACACGGCTGGCCATGGGCACAGCACTCAAACCTGTAGCCCCAATCAGTGGATTGATCTTCTTATTAGTGAAAAGATTCACCAACTTCACAAACAAGATACCACCGGAAATAGACAAGGCAAACGCCAAGAAACCACCTATCACAATACCGATAGTAGTCCAATTCAAAAATGCCTCCGTAGTCATTGTCGCACCGACTGACAACCCCAAGAAGATAGTTGCCGCATTCATGATACTATTTGAAGCTGCATCAAACAAACGTGAAGTATCACTACCTATTTCCTTAATCAAGTTACCAAACATCAACATACCAATCAAAGGCACTGCACTTGGCACAAACAGAGCGACCACCGTAGTCACTACAATCGGAAATACAATCTTCAGCACACGAAGATTCTTGATTTCTACCGAAGAAGGATATTTCTTTTCCTGTTCCTTCATATTGATACTCAATTCTTTCTTCGTACACCAGATTTTCACAACCAACGGAATGATAACGGGTACCAGAGCCATATACGAATAAGCGGCAATAGCAATCGGCCCTAGCAAATGGGGAGCCAGTTTAATAGTGGTAAAGATAGCGGTAGGACCGTCTGCTCCACCAATAATACCCAATGAAGCCGCCTCTTTCGGAGTGAACCCCATCAAGATAGCTACCAACAATACTGTGAAAATACCCAACTGTGCAGCAGCTCCGAAAATAGAAAGCCGCAAATTACGCAACATCGGACCAAAGTCTGTCAAAGCACCTACCCCCATAAAAATGATAGGCGGAAGAAAACCGGTCTTAATCAACATGTAGTAGATAAAGTTCATCAGGCCCAAGTCGTGCGCAATTTCGTGCAACGGCATTTCCCAGATGTTCTTCAGTGCTCCATTCACCATTACCATGCCGTTCTCATCGGCCTGGACAACCCCCATCTCACCACCGGGAAAGTTAGCCAGCAACACTCCGAAAGCTATCGGAATCAGCAGCAGCGGTTCGTACTTTTTCTTGATCCCCAAGTAAAGTAAGATGAACGCAATGGCATACATTATCAAGAATTGCGGTTCAGCAATAATATTGCTGAAAGCAGTCATATCATAAAGTCTTTCAAATATATCTTCCATTATACTATTTTCATTAATACGTCATCCTCTGAAACCGTGTCACCCGAATTAGCGCAAATAGCAGTTATAGTACCGTCATATTCCGCACGAATCGCATTATAGGTCTTCATTGCTTCGACGTAACAAATCACATCACCTTTATTAACCTTTTCACCCACCTTCTTCGGAGTTTCCTGGGCATTCTTTACCAAGAAGAATTTACCTTCCAACGGAGAAAGCACATCTTTCCCTTCCCCTACTGGAGCAGGAGCAGCTTGTGCAGGAACTGCACCCGAAGGAGCTGTCAGCGTAGCAGGATCTACAGCACCATATGCCACTGTAACGCGATAAGGTTGCCCGTTCACATCCACCGTCAATACCTTGGTCTTGTTTTCAGCTTCGACAGGAGTAGTGGCATTCGCTTTCTCCTCACGACGTTTCTTCACATCTGCCAAGAAGTCTTCTTTTGCCTTCCCGCTCTTATAAGCTTCATACTGGGCCGGATGCATGGCATACTCAAACAGTTCTTCGTCATCCTGTCCTTTATCCCATTGTTTTTCAAGCATCATCTTGCGATATTTTTCCAACTGGTCGGGATAATTGTCCTGCGGATTGCCATCAAAGAACTTGCGGCCTTCACGTTCTGCCTTTTCAATAATTTCAGGGGCCAGTTTACCCGGTAAACGTCCCGCTTTACCCAAAATCATATCCCAAATATCATCGGCAATCATTCCCCAACGTTCCTTACCTTTCTCCATAGCCATTACATTCATCATGGCAAGGTTCTTCACATACTGGCTGAACGGAGTAACCAAAGGAGGATAACCCACACGCGGCCATACGTAAGCAACTTCATTGAACAACTTGATCAACAATTCATCCTGAGTCATAAACGGCAGGTTACGTTTTGCCTTGTACTTGTTGATAGATTCCAGATTCGTTTCAAGATCGGCCATCAAACTTCCCATCATGCCGCCCGGCAATCCCGGAGCAATCAGTAAAGAATTCATCAGACGGTTTTTGGGACTGATATATAAACCAAGGAAATCATCCATAAACTCCTGAATCATGGAACGCACTTTCATATACGCTTCCATATTAATTTCGGGCACTTTAAATCCGGCATCTTTCAACATGGCTTGCACACTAATCAAATCAGCATGGCCGGTTCCCCATGACAATGGTTCCATACCTACATCAATATAGTCGCAACCAGCCTGGCATACTTCCAAAATAGAAGCCATATTGAATCCGGGCCCCGCATGAGAGTGATACTGTATAGGAATATTTTTAATCTTCTTGATTCCGGCAACAATCTTTCCCAATGAAACGGGACGTCCGATGCCGGCCATATCTTTAATACAGATTTCATCGGCTCCGGCTTCTATAAGCTGCTTGGCCATATTCACATAATATTCCACAGTATGTATCGGAGAAAAAGTGATACAGAGCGAACATTGTGAAATCATTCCGGCTTCGTGAGCATAGCCGATAGAAGGGATAATATTGCGGACATCATTCAATCCGCAGAAAGTACGGGTAATATCTGTTCCTTGCGCATGTTTAACCTTATAGAATAATTTACGGACATCTGCCGGGACGGGACTCATGCGGAGACCGTTCAGCGCACGGTCCAGCATATGAGTCTGGATGCCTGCTTCGTGGAAGGGTTTCGTCCACTCGCGCACAGCTCTATTCGGATTTTCACCAAACAATAAATTTACCTGTTCAAAACCACCACCATTTGTTTCCACACGGGCGAAACAGCCCATTTCAATAATAGCCGGGGCAACCTTAACCAACTGGTCTACACGAGGCACGTACTTACCCGCACTCTGCCACATATCGCGGAAGACCAGACTAAATTTTACTTCTCTTTCCATTTTTGATAAATGTGTTTTTCTTTTTTTGGATTATAACTTCTCAATCTTTATCACCTGACCTTTACCTGCTGTCAAAATCTCAACTGCCGCCTTAATAGCATCCATAGCACCAGTATCTGCCGTAGGTGCTACAGCAGGTGCTTTTTTGGGGGTCTCTTCGGGGGCCACTTTGTTGACAACAGTAATAAGGTACTTGCTTAGATAGATAACGATGAGGAGAATGACAAAGACGGTCGCCATACCGACCACCATCAACATCAATCCAACTCCTATGTTCTCCATAATTTTCAGTGTTATTAATAGTACTTACTACACTCATAGGTTATTCAAAGCCTAAAAAGTGCTCAAATTTAGCCATTTCGGCTTTACTTCTATCATAAATGGAATACAAAATATGCAAAATTATCAGAAAATAAGAAGAGTCTAAAGAAATGTGCTTAAAATCCGGAACAGTCATCAGGTCAAGAAATTAACAGTACCTTCATCCACTGTAAAAGGAAATTGAATCTGCCTGCCCGATGACACTCCGAAAGGTGGTTTTGTGATTTTTTAAAGAAGGATTTCATTTAATGGTTTCCGCTTCTTTTCTGTAGGTTCATCCTCCGCATAACCGACCGGAATCAAAACGGCCGGTTCCAAATTTTCCGGCAGTCCCAAAACCTCACTGCATTGCGGAGCATCAAAATTACAAACCCAACAAGTACCCAGTCCTTGTTCGGCAGCAGCCAGACAAAGATGTTCTACTGCAATAGCAATATCAATATCAGCATGATCCTTATTATCGGCACGGCGATGCCAAGACTCATTATGATCCACACAAGCCACTATGATACAAGGAGCCGTAGCAAGCCATTCCCGTTTATAACATGAATACAACGCTTTCAGTACGGCCTCATCTGTAACAATACGGAAACGCCATGGTTGAAAATTAACTGCAGATGGTGCAAAACGTACACATTCCATGATATAATCCAACTTTTCAGCCTCAACAGGACGATTGGCATATTTGCGTGCAGAATAGCGCGCCTTCACTAATTCTAGAAAGTTCATAAGCATTATTATTAGTTTGCATACAAAAATAGTAACTTTGCACCGATAAAAGAAGTACAAATATGAAGAAACTTGTAATATTCGACCTGGACGGCACATTACTGAACACCATTGCCGACCTGGCTGCCGCCACCAACCAAGCCTTACAATATTATGGCTATCCTACACATGAAACGGAAGCATACCGCTTTTTTGTAGGAAACGGAATCAATAAATTATTTGAGCGTGCTCTGCCTGAAGGGGAACGTACGGAAGAGAATGTATTAAAGATACGTTCACAATTCATCCCCTATTATGATGAGCACAATGCCGATTTAAGCCGCCCTTATCCCGGTATCTCCGAATTATTAAAAACACTGCAACAGCAAGGGATCATGATAGCGGTCGCCTCCAATAAATACCAGGCAGCTACCCGAAAGTTAATAGCACACTATTTTCCTGAAATAAACTTTGTGGAAGTATTGGGACAACGCGAAGGTATCCCCGCAAAACCCGATCCATCCATCGTAAACGAAATTATGACAAAAGCAGGAGTCAAACAGGAAGATATACTTCTGTCTCTTATACACATCTCCGAGCCCACGAGACGTAGAGGAATCTCGTA
>ERZ1027160.791-NODE-791-length-11918-cov-5.755711_pt1 | contig 11918 bp, 8 predicted proteins | sample MGYA00519275_ERZ1027160 | MGnify/ENA primary metagenome ERZ1027160 (study PRJEB26926, sample SAMN06164707) | human gut metagenome | biome: ENVO:00009003; feature: ENVO:2100002; material: ENVO:00002003 | host: Homo sapiens | place: USA | collected 2012 ...
CGTCAGATGTGTATAAGAGACAGCATATATATGTATAAAAAAACATAAAAAACAAAAAATATAAATGCGTGATTCCGTCGTTTTGAGCCTGCAAAAAACTTGCAGGCTTTTTTTGTACACAACGATTAATATTGTAGTATAAAAACACCTTGCAGTCAACACGCTAAAAGAATTATAGGCAAAATAATTAATTTGACTGATTTTGAATGGAGATAATCAAAAACACCAATTTTAATTGCAAAAACGGTAAAATTATACTGTTTTTAAATAACGCTCGACACTTTTTTTGTTAGCTAATTTTGCTGTCTTTAAATTTTTTTGAATTTTTTTGACCGATTTTGCTTGACTTTTAAAAAACGGGTGTTATAATATAAGTCAAGAGGTGAGGATAATGCTTACACAGGACAGGTATCGTGCAATACTTGATTTGCTCGAAGAAAAAAATTCGGTCACGGTGTCGGAACTAACAAAGTTGCTTGACTCATCCGAGTCAACAATAAGAAGAGACCTTTCCGCTCTTGATGAGATGGGAAAGCTCACAAAGGTTTTCGGCGGTGCAACTTCAATCACCAGAAACGAGGGTGTTTTTGAAGATGCGGTAAGCAATCGTGAAACCGTTATGAGCGATGAAAAAGATGCGGTTGCAGAATACTGTGCAAAGCTTATCCATGACTCTGACTTTGTTTATATTGACGCAGGAACAACAACATTAAAGCTTGTTGACCACATTACAAATACAAACGCAACATATGTTACAAACGGCATAACACACGCCAGAATGCTTATCCACAAGGGTATGCAGACATATATAGTAGGCGGAAAAATAAAACCGCTTACCGAGGCTGTTGTGGGTGCCGAAGCAATAAAAAGCATAAACTGCTTTAACTTTACAAAAGCTTTTATGGGAGCAAACGGAATTGACATCGGTTCGGGATTCACAACCCCCGACATTGAAGAAGGTCTTATAAAGGAAACGGCAATCAACAAATCTTATATGGCATTTGTTCTTGCAGACCATTCAAAATTTCGCAGGGTGTATTCCGTAACATTTGCCCCTCTGCAAAAATGTTGTATAATCACCGACAAACTGCCTACGCCGGACTTTTCGCAGGCAACGGTGATAAAGGAGGTAAAAAATGATTTACACCGTAACGCTTAATCCGTCAATTGACTACATTGTCAGACTTGATTCGCTTGTTCCGGGAATAACAAACCGAACAACCGCCGAAGAATATTACTACGGAGGTAAGGGAATCAATGTTTCATGCGTACTTGCAGAGCTTGACCTTGAAAGTACGGCATTCGGATTTGTTGCAGGCTTTACGGGTGACGCCATTGAAAAGGGTATTCGCAACGACAGGATTATCACCGACTTTATTAAGCTTGAAAGTGGAATTTCAAGAATCAACATAAAAATCAAAGCCGGCGTTGAAACAGAAATCAATTGTCAGGGACCTCACATAAGTGAAGGCGAACTTGAAAGGCTGTTTTCAAAAATTGACAGAATATCCGACGGCGACACAATCGTAATTGCAGGAAACATTCCGAATACGATGCCTGATGATGTTTATGAAAGAATCCTTGAAAGAATCAAGGGCAAGGATGTACGAATTGTAGTTGACGCAACAAAAAAACTTTTACTCAACGCACTCAAGTACAAGCCGTTCCTCATCAAGCCGAACAGACAGGAGCTTTCCGAAATGTTCGGAGTTGAAATCAACACCGAGGATGATATTGAAAAGTATGCAAAAGAGTTGCAGAAACTCGGTGCAAAAAATGTTCTGATTTCACTCGGCGGTGACGGAGCAATGCTCATTGACGAATTTGGGAAAAGGCACAAAGCAGGAGTCCTCAAAGAAAAGGTAATTAACACAGTCGGTTCGGGAGACTCAATGGTAGCAGGCTTTGTGGCAGGATATGAAAAAACAAAAAGCTACCCCTATGCGCTGAAATTGGGCAGTGTGTGCGGAAATGCAACGGCATTTCTTGACGGACTTGCCACAAAAGAAAAAATAAATGAATTGCTTGCAAAATTCAATTAAAAAGGAGAGAAAAATATGCGTATCACAGATTTATTAAAAAAATCGGGTATTGCTCTCGGCGTTAAAGTTGCCGACAAGAGCGAAGCAATTGACAAACTTGTTTCATTACATGAAAAGTGCGGAAACCTCAAGGATGTTAAAGCCTACAAAGAGGGAATCCTCAACCGTGAAGAACTCGGCACAACAGCTGTAGGTATGGAGGTTGCAATTCCCCATGCCAAGAGCGAAGCTGTAAAAGCTCCCGCCCTCACGGCTATCACAGTTCCAGACGGTGTAGATTATGACTCGCCCGACGGTAAGCCCTGTAAGCTGCTCTTTATGATTGCCGCAACAACAGACGGTGATGTTCATCTTGAAGTACTTGCAAGACTTATGCAGCTTTTGATGCATGAAGATTTTACCGCAAAGCTTAAAGCCGCAAAAACTCCGGAAGAATTCATCTCGATTATTGACGCAAGAGAAACAGAAAAGTTCCCCGATGAACCAAAGGCAGAAGTTCCTGCAAAGAAGGGTTACAGAGTTCTTGCTATCACAGCCTGTCCAACAGGTATTGCTCATACTTATATGGCGGCTGAATCACTCCAGAAAGCCGGCGACAGCCTTAACATTCCGATTAAGGTTGAAACAAACGGTTCGGGCGGTGCAAAGAATGTGCTTACCGAAGAAGAAATTGCAAATTGTGACGGTATCATCATTGCCGCTGACATCACAATAAATCTTGCCCGTTTTGACGGCAAGCCCGTTTTACAGTGTGCCGTTTCAGACGGTATTCATAAGCCGGAAGAGCTTATCAACAAGATTGTAAACAAAGAAGTTCCCGTATATCATCACAAAGGTGGTTCTGCAGATGCTCCAAGGAAGAGAGGCGGCGCTTACGGTCACCTTATGAACGGTGTATCACATATGCTCCCGTTCGTTGTAGCAGGCGGTATCTTCATTGCAATCGCATTCCTCATTGATATTGCATGCGGTGTTAACGCACAGGAGGTTGGCAGTGCATTCGGTACGGTAACTCCTGCAGCCGCATGGTTTAAGACACTCGGCGGTGTGGCATTTAACCTTATGGTTCCTATCCTTTCAGGCTTTATCGCAATGTCAATTGCAGACCGTCCCGGTCTTCTCGTTGGTCTTGTAGGCGGTTTCCTTGCAACATCAGGCGCAACCTTTATGGATCCTGCCGCTGCAGAAACAGTTCCGTCAGGCTTCCTCGGCGGCTTGCTTGCAGGTTTCGTAGGCGGTTACTTAATGCTCGGTATTGAAAAAATGTGCGATAAGATGCCTAAGGCTCTTGAGGGTATTAAGCCCGTTCTCATCTATCCGCTTCTCGGACTCGGCGGTATTCTCGTTGTAATGTGCGCAGTCAACCCGTTCATGGGTATGATTAACTCAGGTATGTCAAACGGCCTTAACGCTATTGCCTCTAACCCTGCAATGATGGTTCCGCTCTGTGCGCTCCTCGCAGGTATGATGTCTATCGACATGGGCGGTCCTTTCAACAAGGCAGCTTATGCATTCGCAACACTTAACCTTGCAAACGCAGACGATCAGGCATACATCATTATGGCAGCAGTTATGATCGGCGGTATGGTTCCTCCAATCGCAATCGCTCTTTCAAACACATTCTTCAAGAATCGTTGGACAAACGAAGAAAGAAAGAATGCTCCCGTAAACTATGTAATGGGACTTTCATTCATCACAGAAGGTGCAATTCCTTACGCAGCAGGTCATCCGCTTCAGGTTATCCCTTCATGTATCGTTGGTTCTGCAGTAGCAGGCGCACTTTCAGCTCTCTTTGGCTGTAAGCTTATGGCTCCTCACGGCGGTATCTTCGTATTCGCAACAATGCAGGGTACATGGTATTTCTACCTCCTTGCTCTTGCAATCGGTGCAGTAGTTTCAATGTTTATGCTTGCACTTCTCAAAAGACCGATTAAAAAATAATTAATTTGCTATTACCCGTTTTTTGAAATGTTTTGTTCCTCGGCACCGGTGTAAAAGCCGGTGCCACCCCTCAAAACTCAAAAAACTTTCACGACATTAGATTCAAAACTTCAAAGCACAAATTTATTTTATAAAGGAGATTTTATTATGGTATCAAAAGAACTCGTACTCACAAATGCGCAGGGATTCCATATGCGTCCGGCATCGGTTTTTGCAACAGCCATGGGCAAATACAGCTGTGATGTAACAATCAAATTCAACGGCAATCAGTACAACGCAAAGAGCCTCCTCAACATTATTGCGGCTTGCATCAAGTGCGGCAGTGAAATTGAAGTTGTTTGCGACGGTGCTGACGAAAACGAGGCACTTGCAGAGGCAGTACAGCTCATTGAGAGCGGTCTTGGCGAGTAATGGCACCGACAGACCAGTTACAAGAGGTGAAGATTATGCTACACGGAACAGCCGCATCCGAGGGTATCGGAATCGGTAAGGTAATGCTTATTGAAGAACATTCGCTTGAATACACTCCACGAACAGTAACAGATACTGAGGCAGAGTCACAGCGTTTTAAGGCAGCAGTAGATGCTTTTTGCTACAATACTGAAAAACAGGCAGAAAATCTTCGCAGTTCAGCCGGTGAAAAAGAGGCAGAAATTCTTGCAGGTCACATTCAGATTATCAAAGATCCGTATCTCAGCGGTGAAATTGAAAAGCTGATTGCAGACGGTCAATGTGCGGAATCTGCTCTTGAGCATATGTGCGATATGTTTATTGCAATGTTCTCGGCAGCTGACGATGAGCTTACAAAACAGCGTGCGGCTGATGTCAGAGATATCAAGAGCGGTGTTCTTGGCATTCTTCTCGGAGTAAACGAAATTAAAGTAAGCGATGCGCCAAAAGGCACTGTGCTTGTTGCAAGGGAGCTTACTCCTTCTGTTACGGCAGGTATTGTAAAAGAAAACATAGCAGGCATTATTACTGAAACAGGCGGAACAACTTCCCACTCTGCAATTCTTGCAAGAGCGCTTGAGATTCCCGCTGTACTCAGTGTTGAGGGTGTCGCATCAAGCCTGAAAAACGGCGACACAGTTGTAGTTGACGGCAGTGAGGGTGCTGTAATTGTTAATCCGGATGATAACACAGTTTCAGAATACTCCAAAAAGCGTGACGCTTTTCTTGCAGAACGCAAAGAGCTTGAAAATTACAGGGGACGAGAAACAAAATCCGCAAGCGGAGAAGTTTATGAACTTTTCTGCAACATAGGAAAACCCGAAGACGCTGTCAAGGCAGTTGATGCAGACGGCGAGGGTGTCGGACTTTTCAGAACAGAGTTTCTGTTTATGGACAGAACTTCAATTCCGACAGAGGACGAACAGTTTGAGGCCTACAAAAAGGCGGCTCTTATCTTAAAGGGCAAGTCGCTGATTATCAGAACACTTGATATCGGCGGTGACAAGGACATTCCGTACCTTGGACTTGAAAAAGAAGAAAATCCGTTCATGGGATTCCGTGCAATCAGATATTGCCTTAAAAACCGTGAACTTTTCAAATCACAGATTAAAGCCATTTTGCGTGCAAGCGCATTCGGTGACATCAAGATTATGTTCCCACTCATCACAACTATGGATGAACTTCGTGAGGGCAAAAAGCTTGTTGCAGAATGCAAAGCCGATTTACGCAATATGGGCATAAATTTCAACGAAAACATTCAGGTTGGTGTTATGGTTGAAACAGCATCTGCGGCAGTTATCGCAGATATGCTTGCAAAAGAGGCAGACTTCTTCAGCATCGGCACAAATGACCTCACAGGCTACACAATGGCTTGTGACAGAGGCAACAACGATGTGTCTTACCTCTACTCTCCCCTTCAGCCAAGCGTTCTCAGAATGATTAAACGCACAATTGAGTGCGGTGTTCAGAACGGCATTTCAGTCGGAATGTGCGGTGAGGCTGCCGCAAACAAGCTGATGATTCCGTTGCTTATTTCATTCGGACTCACAGAATTCAGCGTTTCCGCTCCGTCAGTTCTCAATGTGAGAAAGATAATTTCCACATGGACAAAAGAAGAGGCAGACAAAGTTACCGCAAAGGTGCTTGAAATGAGTACACAGCAGGAAATTGTCGAATACCTCAAATCGGTTGTGTAAAACAACCAAGTTAATATGCGTTAATCTCAGTTAAATAATTTGCAAACACGATTAATCCCCGTCAGAAATTCTGACGGGGATTTGTCTTTTGGTATATTAATTAGTTTTTTCTCTGCATACTATCCCTTTTTGAAAAGACGCAGCCACAATAGTTTTGGCGGTAGAGGTCATATTCTTTTGAAAGGATGATTGAACGCTTGTAGCCTTCACGCTTTTTGAAGTCGCTGTACAGCCACGGAATGCCGTACTTCTCGGCAAGATCCGCACCGATTGAATTGAGCAACTGCGCATTTTTCAGCGGACTGATTGTAAGCGTGGTTGTGAAATAATCAAAGCCGTGTTCCCTTGCGTAGCGTGCAGAGGATTCAAGTCGCAGTCTGAAACATTTTTCACACCGCTTTCCGCCCTCGGGTTCATTTTCAAGACCTTTGACATACTCAAAGTAATCCTTGGGCAAATATTCGCCCTCAATTACCTTTACAGGATGTTCAAACGGCATAAGCGATACAAGACGCTTTTCTTCGCTCAGGCGGTAATTGTACTCATCCGCAATCGAAATATTCGGATTGTAAAAATAGACCGTGATATCAAAATATTTTGAAAGATACTCAAGGCAGTATGACGAACACGGGGCGCAACACACATGCAAAAGCAGCTTTGGGACTTTTCCCTCCCCCGTTATTTTGTCAATTACCCTGTCGAGTTCTTTCTGATAGTTTATCTTGTTCATAGTATTATATAAATTTGCAAATGTAATCAAAAAGTTCTTCGGCTGTGTCTGCAACAAACGGCGCACCTGCGTTCATAAGCTCGTTTTTCCCCCTGAATCCCCATGAAACACCAGCCATTTTTACACCCGCATTGTTTGCCGTAAAGACATCGACATCGCTGTCACCGACATAGAAACATTCTTCGGGAGTTACGCCGCTCATATCGAGGAGTGCAAGCAGAGCATCAGGCTCGGGCTTTGTCTTGTACTGTGGTTTCTGCCCCCATGCCTGAGTAAACTTGTGATTTGGAAATGCTTTTTTTAGTATTTTATCAACAAATTCATCGGGCTTGTTTGAAAGCACACCTGTTTTTACACCCTTTTCTGCAAGCTTTTCAAGCATTTCGGCACAACCGTCATATGCGGCGGTGTGGTCGTTGCAATGAACAGCATAGTGTCTGTCGTAATCAGCCTTGACCTTTTCAAAAAGCTCGTGGTCGGTCCACGCATCTCCCATCGCCCTTCTGATGAGCATTTCTCTGCCGTTTCCGACATATGTTTTATAATTTTCAACCGGCTTTTCTTCAAGACCGTTAAGCTTCAGACCGTAGTTCACACTTATAGCAAGATCGGTAAGCGAATTCATAAGCGTGCCGTCAAGATCAAATACTACCATTTTTACCATAAATATCACCTTAGTTTAATCCTTTTTCCTGTTCAAAAAGTATTGCTCTGCATGGTGCCGCCTCAACTCCGCCGAGCTTTATCGGAAACGCACACAAATCATATTCGCCATCAGCCACTCCCGAAAGATTGAGATTTTCGAGAACGGCAATATCCGCTCTGCCAAGTTCAAGATGTGTTTTAACTTCATCAAACGGAGGTGCGATTGACTCGGCATCCGTACCGACAAGCACCACCCTGCTTTGTGCAAGCACAATTGCGGCAGAATGTGAAAGGTATGTTTTGCCGTTCCCACGAAAGAGTATGCGTTTTCGGCAATACGGCAACAGCTTGTCCATATCTTCGCCCGTCAGCACACCCTTGACCGTTATTACGGTGCATTTTCCGTAGAAAGTGTTAAGCCTTAAATCGGTTATCCCTTTGCCGTCAGGGCAAAAGTGGAGAGGAGCGTCAATATGCGTGCCTGCATGAACACACATAGAAATCTGCGAAAGATTGCACTCGTCATCTTCATCAATACTTCTCAGCGGAGTCACAACGGTTTCGGGATCACCCGGATATGTTTCGGTTGTAAGAGTGTCTCTCGAAATATCATGAATATACATACATCCTTCGCCTCTTTTCTTTTTGAACATTTTTAATTAACGCAGAGCGTCAGCTCCTCAGAGTCTAAGTAAAATATAACTCTGCTTAAATTCAGAACGAACCCACCGTATGAGTAAAGCGGAACATCTGCACTATGATTATACCACATATTACTGCACTTTGCACCTTTATCGGCAAAATTTCCTTGTTTTACGGCAAAAAATAACCCCACAGGAAAACCCTGTGGGGTAAATTGCAATTGTGAATTTAATCAACAGCGATTAATTATTCAACAGAAATCGGTGAACCGACATTGCCTGTCTCGTAACCGCCAACGATGTACTTCTGAACGATAGTAGCATCCTTGATTGAGATTCTGCCATCCTCATTAGCATCACATGTCTTGAATGCGTTTGCATCATCAGCAGCAATACTCATAAGGTTGATAGCAATCTTCTGAATTGTTGTAGCATCTACAACTGTAATTGAGTAGTCACCGTCAGCATCGCCGAGAAGCGGAACACGGTTACCGTCAATCTTAATATTAGCCTTAGCACCTGAGCGTGACGGATAATCAAACTTAGTAAGATCAAGTGTGATTGTTACATCAACGAGTGAATCTTCTGCAAAACCTGCAGAAACTGTGTTAAGAAGCATGTTCTGACCATTGAATGCAAGGTCAAATTCTTCGCCTATAGGAGTTGCGCTCTGCTCGGGAAGACCCCAGCTAGCTGCCCAATCATCGTTTGCAGCAAACTTGAACTGATAAGCATCGTCTGCAGATTCAATGTTTTCATACTTAATCTGATATACCTTGTCAGAAACCTGAGTCATGTGGTTAGCTTCAGCGTCAACACCCCATGCTACACCGTTGAGCCAGTTGTCTTCACCGTTACCAACAACTGTAATGCTGTTAACTTCAAGGTCTGTTACCATTTTAACGCCGTCACCTGTTACAGTAATCTTGTTTGTAGCAGGATCGAATGTTACAGTAACATCACAAGCTGTTTCTACATCGAAAGTTACATTGTTATCTGTACCGTCAAGACCGATCCACTTCTGCTCGTCGCCTGTGTTTGCAACAACCTTGAGCTGATAGTTTTTACCGGCAGGAACAGCAGAGAATGTCTTTGTGAATACGCTGCCGTCAGCTGTCATAACATTTTCGGGAGCTGCGTCAGGTGTACCAACCCATTCATAGCCTGTAAGATTTGTTGTACCGGCAACTACATATGTAGTATCGGCAGCAGGAGTTGTAGGCTCTTCTGTTGTAGGCTCTACTGTTGTAGGCTCTACTGTTGTAGGCTCTACTGTTGTAGGTGCTACTGTTGTAGGCTCTGCTACTGTTGTAGGCTCTTCTGAACCATCGGGAACTGTTACAGTATTAGTGCTTATAACATACTTACCGGATACATCCTGGTCAACGATTGACTTGTCAATAACCGAAACTTCTTCTTCGCCGATTGTCTGGTCTGTTGCAGGATCAACCTTTGAAAGACGAAGTACCTGTACATCAAGATCAACAGTAGTTGCTGTAGCCTCAGGATCAATTACTTCAAATTCAGCAGAAGCAAATACGATTTCCTTTGATGTTGTGTCATAAAGGCTGAGTGTTGTACCGTTAGCGGAAATCATACCCGGATTAGCATTGTTATAAATATAACTGCCAACCTTTGGATATTCAAATGATGTAGCTCTGGTTGAGTTAGCGGTTAGCTTGAGTACATTTGTATCGTATTTCATATCCCACTGGAAGTCCAACATGTCCTTGTCCTTAGACTGGAACATATATGTAACCTTTACAGTCTTCTGACCTGCGCTGAGAGTAACCTTCTTCTCAGGGAAGAGGTTTGAAGTAGCTGTAACTGTGATACCCTTTGCAGGAGCTGCAGTTGTAGGCTCTACTGTTGTAGGCTCTGCTACTGTTGTGGGTTCTGCTACTGTTGTAGGCTCTGCTACTGTTGTAGGCTCTGCATCAGTAACGATGTCAACCTTACCCTTTGCACCCTGCTTTGTAGCATAGTTAAAGTTTGAAAGGTCAAGTGTAAGAACGATGTCATAACCGTCTTCGTAACCAGCTGCATCTGTATCAATGATCATGTTCTGACCGTTGTATGTAAGGTCAAACCACTCATTGAGGGGAGCTGTGCCCTGCTCAGGAAGGCCCCAGTTATCTGCCCATGAACCGTTGGCAGCAAACTTGAACTGATAGTTCTCATAAGCGTCAAGGCTCTCAAACTTAATCTGGTAAACCTTTGAACCCTCAGATGTCTCTGTCATGTAGTTAGCTTCAGCATCTACCTTCCAGTCCTTACCGTTGAGCCATGCATCTTCACCGTTACCAACGACTGTAATGTGGTCAACAACAAGTTCTTTCGGAATTACAACACCTTCACCTGTTGCAGTGATTTCATTTGTTGTAGGGTTGTAAGTTACTGTTACATCACATTCCTTTGTTACATTGAATGTGAAGTTGTCATTGCCGGTATCGCCTACACCAATCCACTCTTTATCGTTTTTAACGATCTTGAACTGGTAGCCGTTGCCGACTGCTACGTTGGTAAATACTTTTTCGTAGTTACCATCGCCGTTTTCTGTCATTACATTATCTCCGCAAGTTGCTTCAGTCTCAGCCCACTTGTAACCTGTGAGTTCTTCAGAACCGGATACGAAATATGAATCGCCGGCAGCAGAAACGCTCACTACGGTTGCAACGAGTGATGTCACAACAAGCATCATAGACAGTAAAAGGCTAAGTGCTTTTTTGAACATTTTCTTTTCCTCCTTATGTGATAATGCTTCTATAAGCAGTTTAATTATACAACAATCAACCACCAAAAGTCAATGCTAAAAACTCTTGCTGACTGATTATTTGACAAAATATTGTTTTTTTGTAGGAATGCACAAATAAAATATCATTTATTTGTTATTTGTAACCATTCACATTGTGAGATTGCCAGTTCCAACTGTCACGGCACATATCCTCAAGACTTTTCTCGGCAATCCATCCAAGTATTTTCTTGGCTTTTGTTGCGTCGGCAAAGCATTCTGCAATGTCGCCTGCTCGGCGTGGCTTTATAACATAAGGAATTTCAATCGAATTTGCCTTTTCAAAAGCCTTTACAATATCAAGAACGCTGTAGCCCACACCTGTTCCAAGATTAAAAATCTCAGTTCCCTTGTGCTCTGCGGAATATTCAATAGCCTTTACATGACCTTTTGCAAGGTCAACAACATGGATATAGTCACGCACACCCGTGCCGTCATGCGTAGGGTAATCGTTGCCGAAAACACCGAGACACTTGAGTCTGCCGGCGGCAACCTGTGTTATGTACGGCATAAGGTTATTCGGGATTCCGTTAGGATCTTCACCGATTCTGCCGCTTTCGTGAGCGCCGATTGGGTTAAAGTAACGAAGAAGAACAACAGACATATCGGGATTTGCGTTTGCGGTGTCTGTGAGAATTTGTTCCATCATAAACTTTGTCCAGCCGTACGGGTTTGTAGGAGAACCCTTTGGCATTGTTTCAACAAGCGGAACAGTTTCCGGAGTACCGTAAACCGTGGCACTTGAGCTGAAAATAAAGTTATTCACACCGTGTTTTTTCATCACCTCAAGCAGTGTGAGCGTTGAATCAATGTTGTTACGGTAATATTCAACAGGCTTCTCACAGCTTTCACCTACTGCTTTAAGACCTGCAAAGTGAATTACCGCATCAATCTTATTCTCCGAAAAAATCTTTTCAACGGCATCTCTGTCACATACATCGGCCTCATAGCTGTCTCTTATACACATCTCCGAGCCCACGA
>ERZ1027160.797-NODE-797-length-11858-cov-6.234008_pt1 | contig 11858 bp, 5 predicted proteins | sample MGYA00519275_ERZ1027160 | MGnify/ENA primary metagenome ERZ1027160 (study PRJEB26926, sample SAMN06164707) | human gut metagenome | biome: ENVO:00009003; feature: ENVO:2100002; material: ENVO:00002003 | host: Homo sapiens | place: USA | collected 2012 ...
CTATTGAGGCTAAAGAGGGCGTAAAGGTTCAGAGCGAAAGCAAGACTCTTGCTACAATCACATTCCAGAACTACTTCCGTCTTTACAAAAAGCTTTCTGGTATGACAGGTACTGCTCAGACAGAGTCGGAAGAATTCCAGGAAATCTACAAGCTTGATGTTGTTGAGATTCCTACAAACAAGCCTGTTTTAAGAAAAGACCTCCCCGATTCGGTTTATAAGACAGAAAACGGCAAGTTCCACGCTGTTATTGACGCAATTGTTGAGGCTCACGAAAAGGGACAGCCTGTCCTTGTCGGTACAATTTCAATTGAGAAGTCGGAGCTCCTTTCAAAAATGCTCAAAAAGAGAGGCATCAAGCACAATGTCCTCAACGCAAAACAGCATGAAAAAGAGGCTGAAATTGTTGCTCAGGCAGGTAAACTCGGTGCGGTAACAATCGCAACCAACATGGCAGGTCGTGGTACCGATATCATCCTCGGCGGTAACGCAGAGTATATGGCAAAAGCCGCAATGCGTAAGCAGGGCTTTACAGAGGAGCTTATTGAAGAAGCTACAGGTTATGCGGAAACCGATGATGAAGAAATCATCAATGCAAGAAATACATTCAGAGAACTGAATGACAAGTATAAGGAAGAAATTAAGGGCGAGGCTGAAAAGGTAAGAGAGGCCGGCGGTCTTTACATTATGGGTACGGAAAGACACGAGTCACGCCGTATTGATAACCAGCTCCGTGGTCGTGCAGGTCGTCAGGGCGATCCGGGTGTCAGCCGTTTCTTCCTCTCAACCGAGGATGACCTTATGCGTCTGTTCGGCGGTGACAGAATGAAAATGATGATGGAGCGTATGAATGTTGCCGAAGATATGCCTATTGAGAACAAAATGCTCACAAGTATTATCGAAGGCTCACAGGAAAAGGTTGAGCTTCGTAACTTCGGCATTCGTAAGGATGTCCTCCAGTACGACGATGTTATGAACAAACAGCGTGAAATCATCTATGGTCAGCGTGATCAGGTTCTTAACGGTGAGGATCTCCACGAAACAATCCTCAAAATGGTTGAGGATACAATCGCAACTTCAATCAAGCAGTACCTCCCCGAAGGTCCTGCAGAGCATTGGAACTTCCAGAGTCTTAAGGATTACTATGCAGGCTGGCTTATAAGAGATGATTCTAAGTACGATTTCAGTCTTGAGGATCTTGAAAATATGGAACCCGAAGAGATTCAGAAGATGCTCGTTGATGATGCTCTCGAAATCTACAAGGAAAACGAAGAGCTTCTTCCCGAGGAAACAATCCGTGAGATGGAGCGTGTTTACCTCCTCAAGAATGTTGATACACATTGGATGGATCACATCGACAATATGGATCAGCTCAAGAGCGGTATCAGACTTCGTTCATACGGTCAGCACGACCCTGTTGTTGAGTACAGAGTTGAAGGCTTCGATATGTTTGATGAGATGATTGAAAGCATTCGTGAAGATACTGTCAAGATGATGCTCATTATGCCAAAGCGTGTTTATGAGATTCAGAAAAGACAGGATGCAATTGCAGCGGCAAAGAGAGCAGCTCAGAGGGCTGCCGCAGCGGCAAAGTCTGCATCCGATGATGAAGAAGCTGTTGAACAGTCGGACGCCGTAAAGCAAGCGCTTCACCGTGAGCAGGTTGCTCAGCCTACAGAAACTTCTGCAGACGGTACGGATTCTGTCAACAAGACTATCCGTAAGGGCAAGAAAATCGGCAGAAACGATCCCTGTCCGTGCGGCAGCGGTAAAAAGTACAAGAAGTGCTGCGGCAGAGATCTTTAATATGTTTGCATAAAGCGGTTTGTATAATTGCGATTTAAGTGAATTACATTTTGAAGGGCAGAGAGCAATACTCTGCCCTTTATTTGTGCCGAATTTTCAAGGTATTCGGTGATTAATTTTATCGGATATAGAAACTGATTATAAAAATATATCTGAAAATTTCAGTAAAATGTAGGTTTTGGGGCATTTTAAAAGCAGCAATCGCAAAATAATACATATTTTCGCACGCACAGCATGGAGTAAACCTGCATAAAAATTTTTGATATTTTTGAAAAAGAATTAAAAATCAACAAATTTAGTGCTGAAATTGACTTTTTAACTGCCTGTTAAGGTTGTACAATGGGTATAATTTATCTTAAACACAAAAAATGGCGATAAATAAGCAATAAAATCACATTATGGTCAAAAATATTAAATCGTGCTTGCAGATATGCAAAATAACCAAAAACATTACCCAAAGTTTAGCTATATTGCCTCTACAAATATGCAATAAAATATTATATACTTGTATACAAGTAAAAAAGAAGAACAAATTCAAAAAATTGCGTTTCATAATTAGTTGGCAGATATGTTGGACTGTCCTATGCAGTTCTGTTTAATTGTACTTTGACTGCCAAAACAAAGTAATCGGCAATGAAGGAGAAGAAAAAATTATGAAATTAGGTAAAAAGCTTTGCAGAACCGTAAAGAAAAGCTTTTCCCTTGTGCTTGCACTTACCATCGTGCTTTCGGTATGTGCCGTGTCGGGTACGTTGCTTAATGTATTTGCGGCAACATCTTCGGGACAGAAGATTTATATTAACCTGACCAAGAATAAGGAATGGGAAGATTTTTCTTCTGTTACATATCGTTTTGCTAAGGATGACGGCACGGTTCTCAAAACGGATACTGTAAGCAAAAATTCTTCGGGAGTTTTTGAAACCACTGCACCATCCGGTGCAACAAGAATTGAGCTTTCTTCCGGGGTTAAATTTACTCTTCCCGAAAAGACTGTTGCAAAAGATTCCCGCCGTATCTATCTTAAGAACAGCAATAATACCTATAATGAGGCTTATGCATATTCTTGGGTAAACGATACTGACTCCAACGCAGAGTGGCCGGGTGTTGCAATGACAAAGACATCTTCAGACAGCGATTGCTACTATGTAGATGTTAAGTCATCCCATAAAAATGTAATCTTCAGCAACAAGGGCGAAACACAAACAAGCGACCTCGGTATTAACGACTCATACAGTGCCGATAATGCTCTTTATGATGCCTCAACAAGTCAGTGGACTAACCCGTTCATCAAGACCATCGACATTTCTGGTGCTACGGGCGACACAGAATTTTATCTTTCTACCGACGGCTCGTTCAAAGAAAGTAAATACCTTTCTGTTCAAGCTCCCGACAAACAGTCGAAAGCAGAATATAAAACAGTTTATGTTTCAAACGATGACTGGAAGTCGCTTACAAAGGTTTATGCAACTTTTGACTACAACGATGCCTATGAAGGAACAGTTGAGCTTACAAAAGACACCGAAGACACCAAGGTAAGCGGTTCTGTGGTGTTCAAAGGTGAAATTCCGGCGGGTGCGCTTTTAAGATTCCATCCGAACGAACATAACCTCAACGGTGCATCTTCTGCAACATCATATCCGACAGATTCGGGATATGATGGTTCGGGCTACAACGATAACACGGCTACATATGTTAAGACAGCCAGAGGCGAAGGCTGGACAAAATTCTCGGAAATAGACAATGTAAACTATGGTGCTGTCGTTGAAAATTCATTCAAAGATAATCCTAACATCGTAGGCGTTGACGCAACATACTTTGACTACTTGTCTGATATGGAGCAGGAGAAAGGGTATCTTCAGTGTCAGGGTAAGAACAACGATGGTGATATTGAAAATTACTGGTATCAGTTTGATAACTTCAACAGCTACATAAGCAACATTGCTTCAAGCTGTAAGTCTGACTGGAAGTATCCTCTCTACTTCGGTAATATGTTCAAGGGTGATAAATGGTACAGTACATTTGAGACCCACGCAAAAGGACTTACAAACATCAACGATTATAATGATAACTATTACTATGCAGTAAACAACTCCAACGGTATGGCAGGGGGTGGCGGTAATTATAACCAGTCCTTACAGGGTCTTATGTACAACAGGCTTGACAGTAAGGGCGATCTTCAGGTTGCAAATGGTGTCAAGGCTCCTTACTTTGATGCTGAGGCACTTTCAACCGCTAAATATAATGATGCAAAAGTTAATGATGCAAAAGTTGCCAATGTTTATAAGTCATCTTTCCCGTTCCGTACAACTACTGACGATGCAGGTGTTACTACTTATAAATTTACTACAAAGGATGCAGCCGATAACATCTACTTCACATGGAACGGCCTCACACCTACCAAAATTAACTACGGTACGGGCGAACAGTATGGTGTACAAGATGCATTGACAAATTTCGGCGGCAAAAGCAACGGTTATGGTATTTTCCCATTTAATAACACAACGGGTAAAGGCAGTGACGCACAAAAGAACGATACACTCAATACTATTGATACTTCAGCCGGCAAGGGTACAAGTTACAACCATAACTATGGTTTCGGTATCAGACTTGATATAGACTTCAGAGTTCCGAAGGACGGTTTAATTGCAGACGACAGACCTGCAACCTTTAACTTCAGCGGTGACGATGACCTTTGGGTTTATATCGGCGAAGATTCAACAGGCGCTAACGCAGAACTTGCTCTCGACCTCGGCGGTGACCATAAAGAGGCAAGCGGTTCAATTGACTTTAATTCAATGACCGCAACTGCCAACAATGTATTTGCCGATTACTCAACTCCGTCATCGACTTCATCATCATCGACAACAGTTACAGTTCCGAGTGAGGAGTTTTGGGTTAAGAGAGGTGATTACACTGACTTCTGCGTTTATACATGGGGTTCGGAAACTAAGTATGTTCAACCGTATAAAGTATCAGACGGTTTCTACAAGTTTAAGCAGTCACAGTTTGGAAGCAACACAGGTGCTATTTTCTGTAAGCAGAAGAATGTAAGTAACGATAAACTTTCAGGTGACCTTACACTTTCAAATCTTTACGGTAAAATGTGGAACGGTAACGGCACTCAGTATTCTGCAGACGGTTCGTCACATTCTACAAACCTTGGCACCGTTACAAAGACAATCAACAATGGTACTAAGCTTGATCCTAACAAGACATACCATATGGTAGTATTCTATATGGAGCGTGGTGAGGCTGAGTCTAACTTCTCAGTAAACTTCACAATGACACCTGCCAACAATGACCTCAAGGTTACAAAGGCACTTGATACAGGCGATGTTGTTTCTGAAATTTCAGATGACCTCAAAGCTAATGAAGCTTTTGATTATACAATCAAAGAGAACGGCAACGATACCTCCGGTAAAGGCTACAAGCTTACAAAATCAGACGAAAGCGAAAGCATAAGCAGTGAAACTCTTTCAAACAGCGGTTTCACACTTAAAGATAATTATATAGCTGACTTTGACAACTCATTCAAGACCGGCAACGATATGAAGGTTAACGAGTCAACAAACAGCAGTAAGCTTAAATACACAACGAACTGGGAGCTTGTTAACAACAGAGTCGGTTCAACAATCAAAAGCGGTTCAACTACGAACTCGGAATTCAAGCTTGTAGATGACAAGGATGACAGTGCTTATGCACAGCTCCAGCTCAACTATACCAACAAGATAGTGACAGCACCTCTTGAAATTTCAAAGAATGTTGTTGATGAAGACGGTACAACCGATTACGATACAAATCAGCAGTTTACATTTGCGATTGCTCTCGACTTTGACGGCAAGGGTTCAACCTATGATTACAAGACCTATCCTCTTGAGTATAAGCTCAAAGAAAAGGGCGCAAGAGATTATTCAAGCACAGCTTACCGTACACCCTTGGACGGTTCGTTTACAATCAAAAAGGGCGAAAGCATTAAGCTTCTCAATATTCCTGTAGGTGCAACCTATAAGATTACAGAGAAAAATGTTATAGGTTATGTTCCCTACAAAGTAGGCGATCAGCCCTTCGACAAGGGTACATTTGTTGATACTCTCGCCGAAGCAGGAAATGCGCTTAAATTTATCAATAAGGTTAATCCTACAAACATTGCCATTTCGGTAAATAAGACTCTTGACGGTCAGGCTTACAGCGGCAGCAAGTTCGTTTATACATTGACAGGTCTTGAATCAATGGATACAGCAAAACAGGATGCCGACGGCAAACCTATCAAGACAAACAGCGCAAAAACAATTTCCACGAATTTGGAAACACCTGACAAAAACGGTAAGGTTGAATTCAAAGACCTCAAATTAGTCACTGCGGGTGTTTACAGATTTAAGATTACCGAGGCTCTTGCCGAAGGTGCAAATGCATCCGATTATAAAATGGATACAAACACCTGGCTTGCCGAGATTGAACTTCTTGAAAACGGTAAAGTAACACCGCCTAAGTATATTAAGGTTAGTAGCTCAGATATTAAAGACAAAACCGATGCTGAGCTTGCAGAATACTTCAACGATTCTACTTCTGTTAAAGAAAATGAAGCCCTGTTTGCAAATGAAACCACACACGGAAGCGCAACAGTAAACAAGAAGAATCAGACAGGCGGTAATGTAAGTGATACGGAATTTGCGGTGATGAAGGTATCTGATAAGGATATCTTTACTGCAGATGATATCAATACAATCATTAATGATGCCTCAATGAAAACTCATATGGCTTCTAAAACGACAGGCAGCGACGGTCAGGCTGTGTTTGGCAATCTGACAATCTTCAAGGACGGTCAGGGCGAGTTTACAAAAACAAACGGTAAAGTTGTATGGAACAAAAGTTCCGACAATTATATAACAGGTACTTCAACATATCAGACATACTGTCTGTTTGAGTACAAACCGTCAGAGGGTTACACCCCGAACTACACACTTTCATACTTCACACTCCCTGTTAAGGGTGAGTACAATGTTACATATAATTATGTTGACGGTGCAATCACAATGCCTTCGGCAAGCGGTGACGGAATGAACGGTTATGTTGTTCTCGGTGTATCGGTTGCAGGTCTTGCGGTGACAATGTTCACGGGTTACGCAATCTATTACGGAAAAGTTCGTAAAAAACGCAGAGCAGGACGCAGAAGGTAACCCAATATGATTTAACTTGTTAGAACAGGTGATTTTTTAATCATATGTTTCTTTCATAGAAAACCTCTTTGACTGCTACGGGCACCGTTGTTAGCCGGTGTCTGCCATGCAGCCACCCAAATTCAGTTTAACCATTCGGTTAGAATAGAATTACATATATTAAATTAAACACAAAGGAGAAAGTAAAAATGAAAACTACAAAGAAAATCTTTGCAGCTGTTCTTGCAGTAATGATGATTGCTCTCATGATCCCATTCTCAGCAAGCGCAGTAGAGAGCTATTCAGCTAAGTACAAACTTGATGTTAATACAGCAACTGATCCTGACAAATCAGGTGATTACACATTCAGCTTCTTCAAGATTGCAGACCTCGATCTCACAACAGGTAAGTACTCAAGTACTATCACCGACACAGCACTTGAGGATGCTGTAAATGGCACATACTCAGAGTCAAAGTCACAGAATATCCTTACTGCTTGTGACACCCTCTACAAGAATAACAAAGAAGCATTCGGTACAGCAACTACAACAATCAGCTTTTCTTCAGCTACAACAGAAGCAACTGCAACAGTAACAGACCCCGGTCTTTACTATGTATATTGTACTTCTAAGCCGGCTAAAGTAACAGGTGTTCAGAGCTCACTTGCTTCACTTCCTTACTTTGATGGTAAAAATTATGTTTCTGTTGACCAGACAGAGCACAACCTTGCTGAAAAGGTTTCAACAAGCTCAGTATCAGTTGACAAGAGTGCTGACAAGACATATGTAGGCGACAACGATAAGACTGTAACCTACACACTTAAAGCTTCAACAGCAGGTTCAATCGACAACCAGCTAAAAACGTATGCAATCGTTGATACAATGGATGAAGGTCTTACATTCAACGAGAATTCAGTTGTAGTTAAGTACGACGGCGCAGTTGATGCTCTTACTTTGGGTAAAGATTACTCTATTGAAAAGAACTATACTTACACAGGCAAGAACGGTGAGGCAACTGCTACATTCGCAGTTGTATTCAAATCTGCTACACTTGCATCTGAGAAGTTCTATGATGCAGAAAATGTTGTTGTTACATACACAGCTGATTTAAACGAAAAGGCTAAGCTCAACACACCTATCACCAACACAGACGGTCTTGTTTACGGTAACGATTCTGATACAAACTTTGAACCCGGTAAAACTTCACCTAATGTATTTACATACGGCATGAAGGTTGTTAAGGTTAACGGCAATGACACAACTCAGAAGCTTGCTGACGCTGAATTCCAGATATTCACAGACGCAGAAGCTAAAACACCTCTTATAGTTGACGGCAAGAAAGTAGTTGCTAAGACAGACGCTACCGGTGAGGCTATATTTGTTCTCGAAGGCACAATGACAACATTCAAGTTTGATGCTAAACAGACATACTATGCAAAAGAGATAGCAGCTCCTACAGGCTACAACCTCAACAGCTCAGTATTTACAGTAAGCATTGACAAGAGCAAGGAGTATACATTTGTAGGTAACATTGCAGACGGTGACAATGTTGCTGTTGCTAACTACCCTGTAACTGTTCCTAAGACAGGTGGTATGGGTACAATGATGTTCTATGTTGGCGGTGCAGCACTTATCGCTTGTGCAGGCGTTCTTCTCTTTGTTCTTAAGAGAAAGAAAGCAGCTAAATAATTAATCGAATATCTTTATCTTAAAATCTGTGATATGATATATGTAATTTTCAGGGGATGCGGCAACGCATCCCCGTTCTATTTACAGAAGAGCTGTAGAAGCGGATGAATATTTATGTTTATATAATATGTTTTGATGTGATGAAAATTGTGTATTGTCTGTAGGGGAGAACCATTACATTTTTACAGTCGGGCATAATATGTTTTTTACATTACAAACTGTCTTCCCGACATTAATTTTCCATTTTCCATTTTCAATTTTACATTTAACTAAACCTTTCGCTCGGGCGGAATATGTTTTGGTATTGCACAAACTATCTTCACGAACTGGGACTGCGGCACGCAGTTGCGATAAATAGTAAAATATAGTATAATAACAACGGAACAAAAACACGCAGAAAAGGAAAATTTTATGAAACGAAAGCTGTCAATTTTACTAATAGTTTTAATATTCGTTGCAGGAATCGGCATAATGAGCTATCCGCTTGTCAGTTCCGCAATTAATAACTATGTCAGTAGAAGCAGGGTTAAGGAGTACACCGACAGGGTTGCTCAGATGCCGAGTGAGAAAACTCAAAAAATGTTTGAAGAGGCGACAAAGTACAATAACAGCCTTTCAAATAATATGATAATTACCGACCCGTTCGACGAAAAGGCTTTTCAGAAAATCGGCGCAAATTATGAGAAAACTCTCAATGTTGATGATAACGGTCTTATCGGCTATATTGATGTGCCGAAAATCAATGTTTATCTGCCGATTTATCATGGCACAAGCGAAGAGATTCTTTCTAAAGGTGCAGGGCATCTTCAAAACACTTCCCTGCCTGTCGGCGGTGCAAGCACACATTCCGTAATTTCTGCCCATTCGGGTTTTCCGGGAGAAACTTTCTTTGATTATCTCACTGATATGAAAGTAGGCGATGAATTTTATGTTCATATTCTCGACAGAACGCTGAAATATGAGGTTGATCAAATCGAAGTTGTTCTTCCCTCGGAAATCAATTCCTTGCGAATTGTTGACGGTGAAGACCTTGTAACGCTCCTCACCTGTACCCCATACGGCATTAATACTCACAGACTTCTCGTGCGTGGCAAGCGTGTCGATTATGACGATACAAAGTATATTGAAACGGGCGAGTCACTTGCAAAGTTTGACAACGGTTACATATTTTTCCTCGGTTACAAAATCCCTTATGCAGTCGCAATCGGCATAATTGTCGGCTTTGTTGCACTTGTTGTGTTTGTGGTTGTATTTCTGCTCAAGCGTAAAAAGAAGAAGTCAAACGGTGCAAAACGGCTGAGAGATGACTCGGCTGACGAAAATCAGAATGATTCGGGCGGTGATTCCGATGATTAAAAAAATACTTACGGGTGTGGCAATAGCAATGCTCGTTGTCGGAATAGGTCTTGTCGCATTCCCCCCTATATCAAATTTTATCGGAACACAGATTTCAAACGGTGAGGCTGACGGCTTTGACGCCCGTGTTGAAGAAGTTGAGGACGGCTCTTTTGAACAGGCGGTCAAGGACGGCAAGGTTGACGAAGATGGTTACAAAATTGACAGGGACGGCAAGCGTACCTCCAAACAGCCCGTTGTTTTCAAGGCGGACCTTGACAGACTTTTCAATGACAGCGTTGCCTACAACAAAAAACTTGAAACGAACCAGTATGAAATGCTCCGTAACGATACCTATTCACAGGCTGCCGTCAATCTTGAGGATTACGGCATAACCGACGGTATTTACGGCTATGTTACCGCCGAAACAATAAACATGCGTCTGCCGATTTACCTCGGTGCGAACAGCTCAAATATGAGCTACGGTGCGGCACATATGAGTGCAACCTCATTGCCGATCGGCGGTAAGAATACAAACGCAGTCCTTGCAGGTCACACGGGATACATCGGTCGAATATTTTTTGACAACCTCCGCAACCTCAAAATCGGTGACAGGGTTTCAATCACAAATTATTGGAATACACTCAATTACAAGGTCGTTGAAACCAAAGTCAATAAGCCGAACGAATCAGGCGACTGCTATTTGCAGAAGGACAGAGATCTGCTCACGATGTTTACCTGCATAAGTGACGGCAACGGCGGTTTTGACCGTTACTATGTAATCTGTGAGCGTGCGTCATAATTTACAGCAGACTGCATCACGGTGAAGATGCAACTGTTTTGCAGAAATATGTTGTCGGTTCGGACAGATAAACAATAAAAACGGAGGATAAACAATGAAAAATACAATTAAAAAAATAACTGCAATCGCAATGTGCGGTGTGCTTACCGTCGGTTCGGTTCTTATGACAGGTGCGGTAAGCGAGGATGAAAGTCACAAGGACTTTGAAGTTACAGGTATAACGCAGAAAATCTCAAACAATCAGCTTTTTGTGACAACAACGGGATACACTGAAAATACCGATAAAAATTTCGGTGCAAAGTTCCAAACAACTGAAGAAAAGGATTACGATATATGGTTTAAGGATTGTATCAATGCACCGAATTTTGTAAATCTTCCAAAGGGCGAAAAATTCGTAAAATATATGATGACGCAGGGACACAGTTATTTCGGTAATGTTCAGACATTCTATCAGTTTGACAAAACAGGCGGTGAATATGTCAAGGTAAAAATCAAGCTTTCCGATTTTTCCCGTCTGTTCAATGAAAACGGAACAATGACTGCTGAGCTTAGCGACGGTTCTTACAAGGATTTTGATTTTACATACGAAGATTTCGGAACTGACAGCATCGGTGTTAATTGCTATGCGGAATCCGGCGCATATGCGACAAACGGAGGTGCGGTAACATCCTTTGCTCCCGATAAGGACGGCTATGCTGAAATATATGTTTCAAGACAGCTTGGTGTAGATACAAAAGTAATGTCATACCGCTATTGCAGACTTAAAGACGGCGCTCATTGTGATTACGGAATAATCGGAGATACTCTGGTCGGTTTAACTTGCGGTGATACGGATTTAAACGGATACATTTCTGTTACTGATGCAACGCTTGTTCAAAAATATGTTGCAGGTATTGAGGACTTTGACAAGCTTCAGCTTTTTAACAGCGATGTAAACGATGACGGTGAAATCAATATTGTTGACGCAACCTTGATTCAGAAGTATATCGTTGGGTTGAGTTAAATAAAAATTTCATATAAAAGCAAACTGACAAAGTAATGGTACAATCTTTTTGATAAGACAGATTATATA
>ERZ1027160.800-NODE-800-length-11822-cov-8.160619_pt1 | contig 11822 bp, 10 predicted proteins | sample MGYA00519275_ERZ1027160 | MGnify/ENA primary metagenome ERZ1027160 (study PRJEB26926, sample SAMN06164707) | human gut metagenome | biome: ENVO:00009003; feature: ENVO:2100002; material: ENVO:00002003 | host: Homo sapiens | place: USA | collected 2012 ...
GGCGCTGCGGAGTATCTGGATGTCGTCCGACACGAATGCGAAATTCAGGGCGAAAAGCACGAGTCCCGCAGCCAGTCCGACGATCCGCTGGGGATTGCTGCCCTGCTCCCCGGCCAGGGAATAGAACTCCGTCATGCCGACGACCAGCAACGCCGCCAGCAGCAGGCCGAAACTCCATTGCGACCATGCGATAGCCCCCAGCATCACCACGGCGAGGACGGCCCCGCTCACAGTGCGCACCCAGAGGTTCTTCATTTTTTCACTCATTGTTTTTTAAGGGTGTAGTTGGGTTTCAACGGGGGCATTCGGTTTCGGGCGCGGCAACGGCCGGAGCTACGGGAGCCGGTTCGGCCGTTTCGGACTTATCCGATTTGGCCGAAGGATCGGCGACCGCGGCGGCCTGCTTGCCGGCCTGCGGCTCCTCTCCGGCGGGTTTGCCGCCCTCGGCCTTGGCTTTCGCCTCGGCCTCGCGGCGTTCGCGTTCGATGTCCTTCTTGCGGCGGCCGAAGATGCGCTCGACGTCCTCGGTGAAGACCACCTCGCGGGAGAGCAGCAGTTCGGCCAGCTCTTTCAGACCGTCGGCATGTTCGCGGAGCACCTTCTCGGCCATCTTGTAGGCCTTCTCGATCACCTGCTTGACCTCGGCGTCGATCTGCTGGGCCGTCAGTTCCGAATAGGGCTTCGTGAAGGCCATGTCGCTCTGGCCCGTGGAGTCGTAGAAGGAGAGCGTGCCGACGTTCTCGCTCATGCCGTAGTAGGCCACCATGGCATAAGCCTGCTTGGTGACGCGCTCCAGATCGTTGAGCGCCCCGGTCGAAATCTCGCCGAAGGTCAGCTGCTCGGAAACGCGGCCTCCGAGCGTAGCGGCCAGCTCGTCCATCATCTGCTCGCGCGTGGTGATCTGACGTTCCTCGGGCAGATACCAGGCGGCGCCCAGCGCCTTGCCGCGCGGGATGATCGTCACCTTGATCAGCGGGCTGGCGTTTTCGAGAATCCAGCTCACCGTGGCGTGTCCCGCCTCGTGGAAGGCGATCACGCGCTTCTCCTCGTCGGTGATGATCTTGTTCTTGCGCTCCAGGCCGCCCACGATGCGGTCGATGGCGGCGAGGAAGTCCTCTTTCGAAATGAATTTCTTGTTGTGGCGCGCGGCGATCAGCGCGGCCTCGTTGCAGACGTTGGCGATGTCGGCGCCCGAGAAACCGGGGGTCTGGCGCGCCAGGAACGAACGGTCCAGCTGCGGATCGAGCTTCAGCGGACGCAGGTGGACGTTGAAAATCTCCTCGCGCTCCTTCACGTCGGGAAGTCCCACCTCGATCTGGCGGTCGAAACGCCCGGCGCGCATCAGCGCCTTGTCGAGGATGTCGGCCCGGTTGGTGGCGGCCAAAACGATGACGCCCGTATTGGTCTGGAAGCCGTCCATCTCCGTGAGGAGCTGGTTGAGCGTATTCTCCCGCTCATCGTTGCCCGAGAACCCGGCATTCTTGCCGCGGGCGCGGCCGATGGCGTCGATCTCGTCGATGAAGACGATGCAGGGAGCCTTCTGCTTGGCCTGCTCGAACAGGTCGCGGACACGCGAGGCGCCCACGCCGACGAACATTTCGACGAAATCGGAACCCGAAATCGAGAGGAACGGCACGTTGGCCTCCCCTGCGACGGCCTTGGCCAGCAGGGTCTTGCCCGTTCCCGGAGGGCCTACGAGCAGCGCGCCCTTCGGAATCTTGGCGCCCAGCTCCTTGTATTTGTCGGCCTTCTTGAGGAAATCGACGATCTCCATGATCTCGACCTTCGCCTCCTCCAGGCCAGCCACATCCTTGAACGTCACGCGCTTGGAGTTGTCCTTGTCGAAGACCTGCGCCTTGGCTTTGCCGACGTTCATAATGCCACCGCCGCCTCCGGCGCCCGCGCCGCGCGACATGGAGCGCATGATGAAGAACCACGCTCCGATGATCACCACCCACGGCAGCAGGTTGATCAGAATCGAGGTCCAGTCGTTGGCCTTGTTTTCATAGATCACCGGAACGGTCTGCCCCGACTTCTCCTCGGCGGCCTTCAAATCCTCGCGAAACGAATCTACCGAACCGATGGTGAAAGTCAGCTGCACGCCCGACTCGGGCAGGCGGCGGAAACGCTTGTCCACCGAGTCGTTACGGTACTTCTCGCCGGCCTCCTTTTTCAGGAACACCTGCGCCTGGTCGCGGTTCACGACCTGGATCTTCTCCACGTCGCCCTTCTCAACCATCTCCTGCACGGTGGTCCAGTCGCTGGGCAGCGGCGCTTCATTGCTGCCGTCGAACAGATACCAGCCGATGATGAACAAACCGATCAGGCCGTAGATCCACAGCATCGAAGGCCGCGGCATGTTCATATTCATTTTATTGTTGTTCTTGCTTTTCTGTGCCATAATCCGGATTACTCTTCGTATTCATATTTCACCAGCGATGCGTCGGCCCACAGCTCCTCGAGCTTGTAGAAGCTCCGAAGCTCGGTCTGGAAAATGTGCACCACGACGTCCACATAGTCCATGGCGACCCACACGCCGTTCTGCTGGCCTTCGATGCGCCACACCTTCTCGCCCAATTTCTCGAACACCTTCTCCTCGATTTCGGCGGCTATGGCGCACACCTGCGTCGTGGAATCGGCGTTGCAGACCACGAAATGCGAACAGATCGCTCCATCGAATCCCGAGAGGTCCAACGATACAATATTCTTACCTTTTTTATCTTCAATCGCGCTGACGATCGTTTCGATCAGTTTATCCATAAATGTTCAATAGGTATCTATAACCTTGCAAAGGTATGAAAAGAGAATGAGATTTGAAAGCAACGCGGTAAAAATCGCGCCGCAAGCGGGCATATTGTTCCGGAAGCGATTCATTATTTCGCCCTTTTTGTCGCCGGATTCGTTTTTTATCCCTACTTTTGGAGATACTCCAACTAACCCAAGTTCAATTTATGCGAAAAATCTTCATGTTCTGTCTGACCGGCGCACTCGCACTGGCCACGACGTCCTGCAAGGACGAAAAAGTAACCACCATGCAGACGATCACCGTCAATGGTCAGATCTGCGAGGTCAAAAGCGCTTTCTATGTGGAAGAAAAAGCCGACGAGCAATGGGAAACCTCATACGACCTCATTCTATTCAGAGAGTATTTTTCAACATTACCGTTTACAATGTCCGACTACGGTGTCGATATAGAAGTTTCTGAATCCCTGATAGGCAAAACTATCGACCTCACAGAACCCGTTACCCAAACCGGGCCTCTCAGACCATACCTCTCCGTCGGGGCAATCGGTGAAACAGAGTTCGACATCGTACACTCGTTTGAAAAAATTACGGTAAGCAATGGAGACGACATCTCTTCGGCAACAGTCTCCTACGGAATGCTCACTGTCACCAGAGACGGGGATAATTTCTCCGTCAAACTCTCCGTCAAACTTTCCGACGGCAAATCAATCTTCGCCGACTGGACGGGAAAAGCGACCAAAGTAACGATTCCGGAATAACCGACCGGATAATCGACATGCGCCCGGCCTGCGTTTTGCAGGCCGGGCGCATTCTTTCAAAGAGCGGAAGCTACGCCTTCGCACCCGGGACATTGGCCAGAATGGTCTCGGTCAAGGCCCGGATGATCGAGTTCTTGACGTAGGTGCGGCGCACGGCGACGGCGATCTTGCGCGAGGTAGCCCCTTTCGAAAGGGTTTTCAGCCGGTCGCGGCGGTCCGAGGGGATGTATTCGACGGCCATTTCGGGAATGATCGTCAGACACGACGTGCAGTCGACGATCCGCATGAGCGTATCCAGCGAACCCGATTCGAACGAATAGTGCGACGGCATCGAACGCCGGGCCTGGCAGAGTTCGATGATCTGGTCGCGCATGCAGTTGCCGGGACTCAAGATCACCAGGTCCTTGAGGTCGATCTCCTCGATACGGATATTCTGCCGCTCATAGAGCGGATTTTCGGGCGACACGTAAGCGTAGAAGCGGTCGTTGAAAAGCTCCTGCTCGAGGATGCCCTCGCCGCAGGTGCCGCTGGCGACCAGCGCCGCGTCGATACGGTCGCGCTTGAGCGCCTCGACGATGTCCGAAGTGATCATCTCGGATATTTCCAGCTCGACCTTCGGGTAGTCGCGCACGAAGGCCGGGATGAATTTGTGCAGCAGGTAGGGCGCAATGGTCGGGATGACGCCCAGCCGCAGTTTGCCCGCGGTTTCGCCCTTGAGCTCCGAAACGGCCTCCTTGATGTAATTGTACGCCTTGATCGTCTCGCGCGCCTGCTCCAGCACCACCTCGCCCGCCTCGGTGGGAATGACGGGCTTTTTCGAACGGTCCAGAAGCACCACGCCAAGCTCCTCTTCAAGCGCCTTAACCTGCATGCTCAAAGAAGGTTGCGTCACAAAACAGTGTTCGGCCGCAAGCGAGAAACTCCCGCAGTTGGCCACGGCCAGCAGATATTCGAGTTGGATGATTGTCATAACAGGCGTCTATTTGAGAAAGCGAAGATATAAAAAAAATCTATATCGGACAACTTTTTCGCATTGCCGCATAGTTTTTCGTATCTTCGCCTGCAAAATGTACTTTCTCTAAAAATATGGCAAAAATCATCCTTACCGGCGACCGTCCCACGGGCCGGCTCCATCTGGGCCACTTCGTGGGTTCGCTCCGCCGCCGCGTCGAGCTGCAGAACTCGGGCGAGTTCGACGAAATATTCATTATGATCGCCGATGCGCAGGCGCTCACCGACAATGCCGACAACCCGGAAAAGGTGCGTCAGAATATCATCGAAGTGGCGCTGGACTACCTCTCGGTGGGTCTCGACCCCGCGAAATCGACGCTCTTCATCCAGTCGCAGGTGGCGGAACTGTGCGAACTGGCGTTCTACTACATGAACCTGGTCACCGTGCAGCGTTTGCAGCGCAACCCGACCGTGAAGGCCGAGATCGCCCTGCGCGGATTCGCCGAGGGCGCCGCCGAAGGCGACACGACCCAGCGTCAGGGCATTCCCGTCGGATTCTTCACCTACCCCATCAGCCAGGCGTCGGACATCACGGCCTTCAGGGCCACGACCGTGCCCGTGGGCGAGGACCAGGAGCCGATGATCGAGCAGACGCGCGAAATCGTCCACAAATTCAACGCGGTGTACGGCGAAACGCTCGTCGAGCCGGAAATCCTGCTGCCCGAGAACGCGGCCTGCATGCGCCTGCCGGGAACCGACGGCAAGGCCAAGATGTCCAAGTCGCTGAATAACTGCATCTACCTGTCGGACACGGCCGAGGAGGTCAAGAAGAAGGTGATGGGCATGTATACCGACCCCGACCACCTGCGCGTGGAGGACCCGGGCAAGGTCGAAGGCAACACAGTGTTCACCTACCTCGACGCTTTCAGCCGCCCCGAGCATTTTTCGAAATATTTGCCCGAATACGCTTCGCTCGACGAGCTGAAGGCCCACTACCGCCGGGGCGGGCTGGGCGACGTGAAGGTGAAACGCCTGCTGATCGCCATTCTCAACGAGATGCTCGACCCGATCCGCGAACGCCGCCGCCACTACGAGACGCGCATCGGCGAGGTGTACGACATCCTCCGCGAAGGCTCGGCCAAGGCCCGCGCAGCGGCCGCCGAAACCCTGGCGGATGTCCGTGCGGCCATGAAAATCAACTATTTCGACGACCGCGAGCTGATCGACGGCCAGACCGAGCATTTCAAGTTGAAAACGGAAAATTAAAAATTGAAAATCAAAGGCATTTGACTTGCACACCGGGCATCGTACAGGATGAAATCAAACCGCCCGGTCTCGGTCAATCGCAATGTTTCACTTTTAACTTTTAACTTTTCACTTTTTATGTCCTTCCGCGCCGACCGCATCTACCTCGAGTTCCTCCGGCTGACCCGGAGACTCTCCAACCAGCAGATCATGATGCTGCTGGCCGTGGTGGTCGGTGTGCTCGCAGGGCTGGGAACCTATCTGTTCGAAATGCTGCTACACGGCATCAAGAGCGGGCTGATACGCTGGTTCCCGGTGGACAGCGCACATATCCTCTTCCTGATCTACCCCGCCGTGGGCATCATCCTGGCGACGCTGTTCGTCAAATACATCGTCCGCGACAACATCTCCGAAGGCGTGACGCGCGTCCTCTACGCCATGTCGCGCCGCAACTCGCGCATCGCCCGGCACAACTGCTGGACCTCGATCGTGGGCGGTGCGACGACCATCGGATTCGGCGGTTCGGTGGGACCCGAGGCCCCGATCGTGCTCACGGGAGCGGCCATCGGCTCGAACATCGGACGGCTGGCGCGCCTCAACTACAAACACACGACGCTGCTGCTGTGCTGCGGCGCGGGCGCCGCCCTCGCGGCGATCTTCAAAGCCCCGATCACGGGCGTGGTCTTCGTGCTGGAAATCCTGATGCTCGACATCACCGCCGGGTCGGTCATCCCGCTGCTGATCGCCTCGATCACCGCGACGACGATGGCCTTCATGCTGCGCGGCTTCGACCCGATTCTGGCCGTGACGCTGGCCCCCGCGGACGCCTTCGAGCTGTGGCAGATACCGCTGTTCATCCTGCTCGGCGTGCTGTGCGGGCTGATGGCGTGGTATTTCACGTCGATGAACTCGCGGGTCGGAGGTTTCTTCAAGAGCATCGACAAACAGTACAAGAAATGGCTGTGGGGCGGTGCGATTCTGGGTATCCTGATCTTCGTCTTCCCACCGCTGTACGGCGAGGGTTACGAGGGATTCACCTCCCTGATGCACGGCAACGCGCAGGAGCTGTTCAACAACTCGCTCTTCTACCGCTTCCGCGACATCGACTGGGTGATCATCCTCTTCGTCATCGCCACGATGTTCTTCAAGGTCATCGCCATGTCGACGACCAACGCCGCGGGAGGCGTGGGCGGTACGTTCGCGCCGTCGCTGTTCGTCGGAGCCTTCACGGGCGCCTCGCTGGCGCTGGTGTGCAACACGCTGTTCGGATGGGAGGTGTCGATCGTCTCGTTTACGCTGGTCGGCATGGCGGGCGTCATGTCGGGGGTGATGAACGCCCCGCTGACCTCGATCTTCCTGATCGCAGAACTCTCGAACGGCTACGGACTGTTCATCCCGCTGATGATCACCGCCTGCATCTCGTTCGCCGTGGACTACTACCTTGACCCCGACTCGATCTACACCAAGCAGCTGCGCCAGAAGGGCGAACTGCTGACCCACGACAAGGACCAGTCGGTGTTCGTCTTCCTGAAACTCGAAGAGCTGATGGAGACCGATTTCCTGCGCATCAAGGAGAACATGACCCTGGGCGACATCGTGCACATCATTTCGACGGCCCGCCGCAACATCTTCCCCGTGATCGACAACTTCGGCCGGCTGATCGGCGTGGTGCAGCTGGACGATCTGCGCGAGGACATGTTCAAACACGAGAAGTACGGGCACCCGATCTCGGACTACATGATTCCGCCGCCGGACAAGATCATCGAACACGAGGCGATTTTGAGCGTCATGGAGAAATTCGAGGACAAGCACGCCTGGATGCTGCCCGTCGTGGACAAGCAAGGCCGCTACCTGGGATTCATCTCCAAGTCGCGCATTCTGAACGCATACCGCGAACAACTCGTAAAAATACAGCAATGACAACGGAAAATGCCCTTCCCTGGGCCGAAGAGGCCGACTGCGCCGTCACGGTGTGCGACACCGAAGGCGTGATCCTCTACATGAACGAAAAGGCGCGTGCGACCTTCGCCCAACACGGCGACCTGATCGGCCGGAACCTGTTCGACTGCCACAACGAACGGTCGCGCGAAACGATCCGCCGCATGCTCGCATCGGGAGGCACGAACGCCTACAGCATCGAAAAGCAGGGCGTGCGCAAGATGATCTACCAGACGGCGTGGAGGGAGCGCGGCGAAATCCGCGGGCTGGTGGAAATCTCGATGGAGCTGCCGGACGAAATGCCGCACTACATAAGGAAATAAATAGACGAGGGGAGGTTTTTTGAAAACCTCCCCTCGTTTTACGGAAACGGTCCGAAACCGGCAGCATTGCTACAACTTGATGTCGTAAATCTGGATCACTCCGGTCAGCTTGCCGGCGGCGTCCGTCACGAGCAGCGAGGTGACCTTGTTGCGGGTCATCATCTTCTCGGCCTCGATCAGTTTCTCGTCCGGCGAGATGGTCTTGGGATTGCGCGTGGCGATGTCGGAAGCCCTGATATTGAAGAACTCCCCGCGCAGGCGCTCCATCGCGCGGCGCACGTCGCCGTCGGTGACGATGCCCTCGATCCGCTCGCCCTCGCAGATCACGATCAGCCCCAATCCGCCCTTCGAAATGGCGTGGATCATCTCCGCAGCCGGGCAGTCGGGCGCCACGACGGGCAGATCGTGGTCGCGCATAACGTTCCCTACGGTCATCAGCAGACGCCGCCCGAGGCTTCCGCCCGGGTGCAGGCGCGCGAAATCGACACTCGTGAAACCCCGCATCTGCATCAGCGACACGGCCAGCGCGTCGCCCATGGCGATCTGCGCCGTGGTCGACGAAGTGGGCGCGAGGTGCAGGATGCAAGCCTCCTCCTTCACCCCCACGTCGAGGTGCACGTCGGAGTTCTTGGCCAGCGCCGAGTCGGGGTTTCCGGTCATCGAAACCAGCTTGTTGCCGTTGGAGTGGATGAAGGGGACGATCTTGAGGATTTCGTCCGTCTCGCCCGAATAGGAGAGCGCGACCACGATGTCCTCCTTCGAAATCATGCCCAGGTCGCCGTGGAAGGCTTCGCCGGGGTGGAGAAAGAAGCTCGGGGTTCCGGTCGAAGCGAGCGTCGCGGCGATCTTGCGCCCCACGAGGCCCGACTTGCCCATGCCCGTAACGATACACTTGCCGCGGCTTCCGAGGATCATCTCCACGGCCGTGGCAAACTCGTCGCCGAGAGTGTCTTCCATGCGTTTGAGCGACAGCATTTCGGTATGGATCGCCTTGCGGGCAACCTCCAGAATCTGCGCCTTGGTCGTATCTGTCATGCTTAACGAGAGTTAGATGGGTATTTTACAGCAGGCTTTTCACAAGGGTCTTCAGATCGTCGAGCCGCAGCATGTTGGCCGCATCGCTCAACCCCTTGTCGGGATCGGGATGCACTTCGAAAAAGAAACCGTTGGCCCCGAACGCCTTGGCCGCATGCGCCATGGCGGGCACGAATTCGCGGTTGCCGCCCGTCTTGCCGCCCGCCGCGCCAGGGCGCTGCACCGAGTGGGTGCAGTCCATCACGACCGTAGGGGCGATTTTGAGCATGTCGGGGATATTGCGGAAATCGACGACGAGGTTGTTGTAGCCGAACGAGTTGCCGCGTTCGGTGAGCCAGATGTCACCGGCCCCCGCCTCGCGGGCCTTTTCGTAGGGGTAGCGCATGTCCGCGCCCGAAAGGAACTGGGCCTTTTTGACATTCACCGTTTTGCCGGTCCGGGCTGCGGCGACCACCAGATCGGTCTGGCGGCAGAGGAACGCCGGAATCTGGATCACGTCGACGACCTCGCCGACGGGTGCGGCCTGCCACGATTCGTGGATGTCGGTGAGCAGACGCAGTCCCCACTTCGCCCGCACGTCCGAAAGCATCTGCAACCCCTTTTCGAGTCCCGGGCCGCGGAACGACGATATGGAAGTGCGGTTGGCCTTGTCGAACGAGGCCTTGAAGATGATTTCCGTGCCGAGGGTGCGGTTGATGGCCGCAAGCCTTTCGCCCACGGCGTCCAGCAGTTCGGCCGATTCGATGACGCACGGACCTGCGATAAATTTTATTGCCATAAAATTCGAATTAAAAATTAAAAATTAAAGATTAAGAATTCCGGAGAATTTTCAATCCCTAATTTTTCATTCTTCATTTTTAATTTTTAATTGGAGAAAGCGTTCCGCTTTCTCCAGGTCTTCGGGCGTGTCGATGCCGATGGTCTCGACCTCAGAAATCCCCACGCCGATCTTGTAACCGTTCTCCAGCCAGCGCAGCTGTTCAAGCGATTCGGCCAGCTCAAGCGGCGACTGCGGCAACGCCGTCACCGCCCGCAGCACGTCGGCGCGAAAGGCGTAAAGCCCGATATGCTTGTAGAACGTGTGGCGCGCGAGCCACTCTTCGCGCGGAACGCCCCGCAGGTAGGGAATCACCGAGCGGGAAAAATAGATGGCCCGCGACTGCGCGTCGAGGACCACCTTGGGCGAGTTGGGATTTTCGAGGGCCGCCAGTCCGTCGGCCTCGGTGAAGGGTTTCACGAGCGTGGCGATGTCGGTCGCGGGATCGTCGAAACAGCGTTTCACGGCCTCCAGCTGCGAAGGACGGATAAAAGGTTCGTCACCCTGCACGTTGACCACCACGTCGTATTCGCGGCCCTGCTTGCAGTAGGCCTCCCAACAGCGGTCGGTGCCGCTCCGGTGGTCCGGGGAGGTCATTTCGACCCGTCCCCCGAAGGCCCGCACGGCGTCGCGGATGCGCTCGTCGTCGGTGGCCACCACGGCATCGTCCAGCACGCCGGCGACCTGCTCGTAGACCCGCTGGATGACGGGCTTGCCGCCCAGCCGCGCCAGCGGCTTCCCGGGAAAGCGCGTCGAAGCGTAGCGCGCGGGGATGATTGCCAAAAAATTCATAATTCAGAATTCAAAATTCATAATTACAGCCTCCCGTTTTTTCGTCAGGGCAGATGCAATCCGGGACTTCGTGAAACCGGCAAGGCAGAAGCATACACGGGGTATGTGGCTGCCGAAGCCGACGAAGGAAGCGCCAGAGTTCGCCGCCATCACGAAAAAACTATTCCAGAGCCAGCTGCAACACCTCCTCGTTGGTCTTCACGTAATGGAACGTGAGGCCCGCGATATATTCGGGTTTGATCTCGGCGATGTCCTTGCGGTTCTCCTCCGAGAGGATCAGCTCGGTGATGCCGGCGCGTTTGGCGGCCAGGATCTTCTCCTTCACGCCGCCCACGGGCATCACCCGTCCGCGGAGCGTGGTCTCGCCCGTCATGGCGATACGCTCCTTCACCTTGCGCCCCGTATAGCTCGACACGATCGAAGTGACCATCGTGATGCCGGCCGAAGGACCGTCCTTCGGGATCGCGCCCTCGGGAACGTGGATGTTGATGTCGTTCGTTTCGAACAGCTTGGGGTCGATGCCCAACTCCTTGTAGTGGGCCATCGTCCACTCGTGGGCGATCGTCGCCGACTCCTTCATCACATCGCCCAGGTTGCCCGTGAGGCTCACCTTGCCCTTGCCGGGCGTCAGCACCGACTCGATGTAGAGGATGTCGCCGCCGACCTCGGTCCACGCAAGGCCCGTCACGACGCCCGTCATGCCGCCCACTTCGTACTCCTCCTTGAGGAACTTGGGCATGCCGAGGATTTTCTCGACGTCCTTCATCGAAATCTCGGGCGCGAAAGCCTCGTCGAAAGCGATCTGTTTGGCGCGGGCGCGGGCGATCTTCGCCAGATTCTTGTCCAGCGAACGCACGCCGGCTTCGCGCGTATAGCAGGCGATGACGTTCTCGACGACCTCCGGGGTCATCGTCATCTCCTGCTCCTTGATGCCGTGGGCCTCGCGCTGCTTGGGCAGCAGGTGGTCCAGCGCGATGCGCACCTTCTCCTCCAGGAGGTAACCGGCGATGTTGATCATCTCCATGCGGTCGCGCAGCGCCGGGGCGATATTGGCCACGTTGTTGGCCGTGGCGATGAACAGCACCTTCGACAGGTCGTACTCCATGTCGAGGTAGTTGTCGTGGAACGTGGTGTTCTGCTCCGGATCGAGCACCTCCAGCAGGGCGCTCGACGGGTCGCCGTGGTTCGAAACGGTCACCTTGTCCACCTCGTCGAGGA
>ERZ1027160.867-NODE-867-length-10855-cov-4.825926_pt1 | contig 10855 bp, 4 predicted proteins | sample MGYA00519275_ERZ1027160 | MGnify/ENA primary metagenome ERZ1027160 (study PRJEB26926, sample SAMN06164707) | human gut metagenome | biome: ENVO:00009003; feature: ENVO:2100002; material: ENVO:00002003 | host: Homo sapiens | place: USA | collected 2012 ...
TCTACACTTCTAGCTTCGTCGGCAGCGTCAGATGTGTATAAGAGACAGTCTTTGCACTTTGATATCGGTCATAACGGAATTTACGAAAGAGGTAGGAGTGCTGAAGAAGATCCCTACCTCTTTTCAGGTTCTGATCACCAGTGTCATTGTGTGTGAGGTGGGGCTTTTTGTTGGACTATCATTCTATCACATAGCATTTGTGTGGTATTATCCTGTGGCTGCGTTTTTCGGGGCATTTGTCATTGCGATTATATGTACCCGGGGATGGGACTACCTGATATCGATTTTTAAGCGGTTTTACAAGGGCGGAGATAAGGAAAAGTGGCATGAATAAAGGTGACATGGCTACAACAAATGTAATGCAGTACAAAGAAGTATAGATTAGGAATAATGATAATGAGTTTGTCTCTTGATTCAATGTCTGGAATATTATATACAGACAAAAGAATTCAGGAGACAATTTTATGGCTTCTAATAAGACTCCGTTAAAAGGATACATGGATGGTATAGATATATCAGCATGGCAGGATACTATAGATATAACCAAGGTGCCTTGTGACTTTGTGATAGTGAAAGCGACGGAGGGCACGGACTACAAGAACAGATTTTTTGCAAAGCACTGTGACCAGGCGATGAAAGCGGGAAAACTGCTTGGGGCATTCCACTATGCAAATGGTGGTGATCCCCACAGTGAGGCTGAGTATTTCCTTGCATACAGTAAGAAATATGTGGGCAAAGCCATACTCGTGCTAGACTGGGAGGGACAGAACAATCCACAGTTTGGCAGGAGCGATAGGGCGTGGTGCAAGGAGTGGTGTGATTATGTGTACAGAAAAACCAGGGTAAAACCGCTGATATATATTCAGAAGAGTGCCATGGATAATGTGAAAAATCTTGGCTACAGGCTGTGGGTCGCTCAGTATCCTGATTATGAGCAGACTGGATATCAGGAGCATCCGTGGAATGAGGGGCAGTATGATTGTTCTATCAGGCAGTACACTTCTGTGGGCCGGCTTCCGGGGTATGAAGGGAATCTTGACCTGAACAAGTCTTATATAGACAAAGCAACATGGAGAAAATGTGCTGCGATAAAGACTGACAGTGATAATGGAAAAACGAAAGGGAAAGGCTCTGACAGCAATAGCGGGAAAAGTAATGATAAGAATAACAAGAATAATAAGAATAGAAAAAAGAAAAGCATAGATGTGATCGCGAAGGAAGTCATAGCGGGCAGATGGGGGAACGGCGAGAATCGAAAAAAGAGATTAAAAACGGCGGGATATGATTACGATAAAGTTCAGGAGAAGGTGAACGCTATAGTGAAAGCTTCGCAGAAGAAATCAATTGACGAGATAGCCAGAGAGGTGATAGCCGGAGATTGGGGAAATGGCGAGGATCGAAAAAACAGGTTGAAGAAATCGGGCTATGAATATGATAAGGTGCAGAAGAGAGTAAATGAACTTCTGGGGAAATAACATAAAAATGAAATTTGCATGAAGTATTGTCCATATATGTTGACGGGAAGTGGCATATAATATAGGATAGTGTAAACGAAAAAGATAATAAATACATGAAAGGAAAAGGTGATGGATATGCCATATTTTGGTTTTTATTTCGATCCGACATATATATTGGTACTCATAGGCGTGGCGGTGTGTTTTATAGCATCTGCACAGGTCAAGACGACATACAAGAAGTATGAGCACGTGATATCGAGGTCTGGATATACAGCGGATCAGGTAGCTTATATGATACTCAGAAATGCAGGGATAACTGATGTGTCGATACATCATATACCGGGAGATCTCACGGACAACTACAATCCGCGGGAACACACCCTCAACCTTTCTGATAAGGTGTACGGTTCTAGATCGATAGCGGCCATAGGAGTTGCGGCACATGAGTGTGGCCATGCGATACAGCATGCAAGACATTATGTACCACTGACCGTCAGATCCGCGATCATACCGGCGGCGAATATTGGTTCATCATTTGCCTGGCCTCTGGTTCTGATCGGACTTATCATACCGAGACTGAATTTCTGTATGACAATTGGAATCCTGTTATTCTCGCTGGTGGTGATACTGCAGTTAGTGACACTTCCGGTTGAGTTCAACGCATCAAGGAGAGCAATTCAGATAATAAGAGATAGTGGTTATCTTGCGCCGGATGAGCTGAAGGGCGCAAAGAGTGTACTCAAGGCGGCAGCTATGACGTATGTGGCAGCTATGGTATCAGTATCACTTCAGTTGTTACGACTTGTAATACTTCGAAATAGCAGAGATGATAACTAAATAATATCAAAATAACAGCCCTGTGCGGGACAGATATATTCTTTGTATATCGCCTGCATAGGGCTGTTTTTAATTGGCACAAGGTGATATACTTATTTTATGTGTGCGCCGTGAGCGTAGGTGTGCAAATACATATATATTGTAGAGTGATATTGTGGGAGATATGCCAGATGGTACAGATAGGAAGCAGAATACTGGAATATAGAAAGAAAATGAACATGAGCCAAGAGGAATTTGCCAATAAGATAGGCGTCAGCAGACAGGCAGTGTCCAAGTGGGAACTTGACAAAGCATATCCTGACCTTGACAAACTGGTGGATATATGCGGAATGTTCGGCCTGAGTCTGGATGAACTTGTAAATGGTGTGGAACAGGATGAGGAACCTGTGATGGAAGCAGAGCAGAGAGTGGAGATTCCCAATGATCCGGTAAATGTGTCAGATGTGGGTGACAACCAGACTGTAACTGACAATATAGAATCTGAGATCAGTGACAAGGAAGGCAGTGACAAGGAAAGCAGTGACAAGGAAAGCAGTGACAAGGAAAGCAGTGACAGCAAGAAGCATACAGTAAGAATTGGCAGTCATGGTGGGCTGCGTGTGGTTATGTATGCAGCTGCGGCTCTGGCAGTGTTCTGTATTGTGGTAAGCTTTGTCATTATACTTCAGAATGCATGGAAGCACAGTGATGAAGTCTTGATGCATGTGGACAAGGTTCATGCACAGTACACATTGGCTGATGTGTCATATCTGAATGACGATCTTGACGACAAACACAGGCTGATGTGGATAGATGCAAAGGGAATCAGAGCTGGGGACACACTGCCCGGATATATAGATGACGATGGCGAACTGGCAAATGTGGATCATGACATAAGTACATTTGTGATACCGTGCGTTCTGGCACTTATATTTCTGGCAATGTTTATTTCTCTGAGAATAGAGCTGACAAAGGAACATCAGAGGGATATAGAGAGAGCAATTAGTGATATACAGGAGAAGGTATAGTGGATAGCAGGAGAAAATATATACGGAGCTCATGTGTGATCGCAGGAATCGTGCTGGTCGTCATCACAGCACTGTGGTTCATGGGTGTGATAACCTGGGGACATGGTGCGGGAGATGTTACAAGGTATGGAGAAACAGATGAGAGTGAAGAGTATGTAGTATACGATGGGATAAAGTTTTCCTGTGGTCAGTATGAGTTGGTTATGGTTACAGAAAACGGTGTATTTCTGGATACTGATACAGGCCATCGGATACAGGTGTTGCATCAGGAAAAGACTCTGGATGATTTCTGGGACACGAAAGATGAGAGGATGGATGCCGGCAGATCAGCCGGGTTTGAGGTTGACTCAGATCCTGAAAAGTATAATTCCGCGGACAGAGATTACATAAAATATGCGCTCAGGCAGCAGTCTGATGATGAGACAACAGACTACAGTGAGTATATGCAGATATTCCTTACACCTGATTATAAAGGTGACAGATTGTTTATCTGTATAAATTACAATAAAGATATGGATGATATGACAGAGGCGGAACGAAAAGCGATGTATGATAAGTCATCTGCGTGGATACAGGAGCTGATGGATGCTGGTGAGTCGACTGATGAGCCGGATGACGATACGGGCAAGATCATTTATTCTGCAACTGCGCTGAAGAACAAGGAAAATTATGCAGACAGTGACACCCTAACCAGTGCATGCCGTACTGTTCAGTATGGACTTCCGTATGGTTATTTGAGAAAAGATGATTCAGATCCGGATTCAGCATATTATGAGTCGGATTCTGGAAAAACATATTTATACATAGCTATAAAAGATTATTCAGCGTTGCTTACGGATGATGAATCGTTGAAAGAGTATGTCGATTCCTATGCGAAGAATGACCACGCCATGCCTCAGGACTGTGGAAGCAAGGAGATGGATGGAAGGGTATTTTATTATTACAGCTATTTCACACAGAACTGGTGTGATGATGGAAGTGTGATCGTTGAATATAACTTCAAAGCGTACTGCGATATTGGAGAAGGGCAGATATATACCATATCAGCTCATTCATATACCAATTCTGACGTGATGGATACGGACACATATCTGGAATGTATGAAATTAGATATAAAATTGAATATAAAATAGAAATATGCATAAAAAAGTCTTGTGAATTTGGTGATAGTATTTGCAACTTTGCTGTGATAGAATGGTTAAAGTGGCAAAAACTAACATATTTACAGGACTTTTTGTGTTATAGTGCACAAAATATAGCATACAGATGTATCACGAAGGGTCACAAAAGTTTTATCAGGGAGGGTAATTGATGAGAAAAAGAAAGCTAAGAGGAGGTATAGCTGTACTTTCGCTGGCGACGGCTCTGTGTCTGGCACAGGGCGTAGCGGTCTATGCGGAGGGGACTGATGATGGCAGTACGCTTGTCACGGCAGATCTGTCAAAGGGTATAGAGTACAGGTATTACGAAGGCTCGACCACACGTGTAGAAGGAATCAATCTGAATGGTAATTCTGTCATAATCAGGCAATCACCGAATTCTACGAGTTCGGAGCCGAGACTCAATGTCTACAATGATAAGGATCGGGATGGAGTTCTGGATGAAGGTGAGGAAGCATTTGAGATCGATGGCAGCACAGATATACTTCCATATCAGGTATATGGCGTTTATGGAGAAAAGACTAAGACTCCGATCTCAATCACCGTTGACGGGGCATACCTTGGGAATGTATGGGGTGTCTACAAAGGCACCATGGAATATGAGAGCACAGGCTCAGATCCTGCAGTTTCAATAACTGTGAACAAGGGATCAAATGTTTCTGCGGCGACATGTTTATATTCGTCAGAGGCTGTAGGATCAATGAAGATCAACATATCTGGAGACTGTAATGTTTCCCAGCTGCAAGGTGCATTGCAGAGCAAGGTGGATGGGGATATTGACGTTGATATAACCGAAAATGCATTTGCTGGAACAGTGTACGGTATCCAGGTAGGATATGCCTCAGGAAGCGTGGACGTGTATACGGACAATACGGTTGACGTCGGTTATCTGTACGGAGTGTATGCATCTACCATCGATGGCAGCCTCACAGTGAACAGTATGCTCAAGGCTGACAAGGGCAGTGGATATGTGTATGCTGCGACAAATGGCACATACTCAGGCAAAGATTATGCGGTGAAGGGTAATGTTGTCCTGACGGCAAAGAATGCCAAGCTTGGATATGTGTATGCGGTGACCAATGGCGCTCATACGCTGGGTGGTGTTACTGTGGATATAAGTAACACAACACTTAATGAGATGTATGGTGTGAGCAACAGTGCCAGTGCAGCCGGTGATGTGAGTATCAGACTAAACGGCATAGAGTGCAGTGACAGTTATTCAAGTATGTACGGGGCATATAGTGCAAATATTGCAGGAAAACTTAAATTTGAAGTAATGAATGCAAAAGGAAAAGGCATTTCTGTCTATGGAACCTCAAATTCAGATATATTGGGTGATGTAGATATAGATATAGATGGACAGGGCGCTGAATTTGCTTCAGTATACGGACTCAACGGTGGAACCGTGAAGGGCATGGTAAATATCGATATAGAGAATATCAATGTATCAAGTTCTATGTATGGTATTTACTCAGCCAAGCTTGAACAGTCGTCACCGGAGGGAGCCGATGCCTATGCGAATGTGATAACGCTTAAGAACATTGTCAGCAGTTCATATTACACATATGGCGTGTACTACGTTTCGACTATGGGTTCGACACACATGATCCTGGATAATATAAAGTCAGGTAATTATCTGTATGGATTGGATTTTTCAGGTGCCATAACAGGAAAACTCAAGATGGATATATCCAACTGCAGTGCAGAAAATGTATATATTCTGAGGGGAAATGGCAGTTCACCGACGGTTGTTGGGGATTTTGATCTTACCTTGACAGACAGTGCTTTCAAGAACAGTCTGTACGTGCTGAATACAGCTACATTTGCAGAAAATGCATCTGTTGACATCAGGAATGTCATCAGCAACTTGTGTACAGTGGCATATTCAGGTACATGTGCTAAGAATCTGGATGTCAATATGCAGTATGCAAATGACAAGGCAATTGTCGATGCGGCTGGCAATCCGGTGGTAGACTCATATACCAATGCAGGAAAGGGTGAGTTTAATCTCCTGAGCAGCTATTCGGTTATCGGTGATCTGACTGCGGATCTGTCTAATATCCATTATGCATCGTGCGGTCTTGCAGGTGGCAGCTACAGTGGAGAAGTGAGTGGCATAAATACAACGGTTACTCTGAAGGACAGCAGTTTTGAAAGTACGTATAACGGCAGTACGGTATATCTTCTGAATGAGTATGGCAATGGCTCAAACGATGATTCAGCCATACAGCTTTCTGCTGACATCAAGATAGAGAATGCAGACTTTACAGGTATGAAGAATGCAAGCTTTCAGGTAAATGCGAATCAGAACAGAAAAGTAAGGGTAGCATTTGACGAGACGTGTATTCTCCCTGATGGATATTACATATGTCCTGCATACAACGGTTATGGAGATTCAATTGTCACATATGGAGGAGATGTATACTATGGCGGCGATAAAGTAGTTATAGATAAAGATGTAAATGCTGATAACATCTACTTTGGTAATTATGCCAGCGGAAAATCGACATCTGCTGTATATGCTGTCATTAACAAGGGAGTGACAGTAAGTGCTCAGGAAGGGATATATTTCACCGCGGGTGCAAATATCCTTAACTCGGGAAAATTCTCTGGAACATTTAAGAGAACAGATGATTCATCATACGGTTCTGTATATATGAAAGAGGGCATAGTGGCAGACGAAACGCTGTATGAAAATGCCCATGTATACTACCCGGTTACTCTGGTATGTGATGACAAGGCTGTGACAGTGAGCAATCCTGGCTACACCTGTTATCTTGACAAGGATACTATGTATGCATATGTAGATTCAGTCTTGACGCTGACACCGGTTATCAAGAGAGGATATACACTTGAAAAGGTAGTGTTTAGGGGAAGTGATGAGACTCAGGATAATGAGCTGACAGAGACATCAGGCAAGTATACATTTGCCATGCCGAAAAAACCATGTATAGTGACAGTCTCAACAAAGGGTAAGCAGATAAAGGCATCAAAGACAGTGTCAGATCCTTCAGCTGTGCTCGGTCAGAAATACACAGCAGAAAAGCCACTGTATGATATGTCGGATGTTGTGATCCTAAATGATGGCAAAGAGGGCACAGTAACCTATGAGATGGACAAGGATTATATACTTCCGGAGGGGCTTGTGCTTGATGGCGGTCTTATAATTGGAACACCGACATTGGCATATGAGGATGGAAAGAAAGCAGTAATCCATATAACAGGAAAGAATGGAACAAAGACACAGATCACGCTGAATGTTGTTGTTTCAAAAGAGCAGAAGATACAGGAAAATACAGACGGACGTATAACAGTCGATGAAGAGAATAAACAGATAAGTCTGAATGGAACATCGGTTGTATTGCAGGCTGCAGAGAACAGTGCGGAAGCTTCGGCGGATGAAACAGGGGCTGAAAGTCCTGTGATCACAGAGATCTATATCGATTCTAACAAGGATGGACAGGCTGACAACAAGACACCGTTAGTCAGCGGAGACCTGTCAGAATACACTGTGGTTGGAGTTGATGACAGCGAATTTAAGCGCAGCGTAAAGATAACTATGCTGGGAGGAAGCGTACAGAAGATATATGGTGCGGTTGACTCAGAGCTGAGCTGCAGCGGAAGAGATGCGGTTGCGGTAGTTATCAAAGGCGGTAATGTGGGTGAGGTATATGCGATTGTAAATACCCAGGTAGATGGTACGATTTCTTATGAGAACTGCACAGGTGCAGTAATCACAGGTGGTTTGGTAAGTGGAAGTACATCAACATACACAGGAGCGCTTCTCAGAACAGCAAAAGACAATGTCATGATATACAAGAAGTATACAGTTACAGAGAAGCTTGCTGCAAATGATTTTGATTTGGACAATGGATCTGAAGCATCAGTGGAGGCTCCGCTTGAGCTTACAGGATATCTGAGGATGTATGAAAAATCTAAGCTTACAGCAACGGCTGCGATTACCGCCGGCGGTCTTTCATTCTCGAGAAATTCATCTGCTCAGTTTGATGGGGATGTCAAGATAAATACTCTGTATATGACGAGTTACAATAATGTACTTACTATTGGGGCAGAGTCGGAGTTTGAGACAAATGAAGTCAAGATATCAGACAGCTGGGCAAAAGTATATCAGAAAGGAACATTCAAGTGTCCTTCAGACAAGTTCTCAAATGAGGGAACATGGGTAAAGGCAGGAGAATTTGCAGAAGGTGTAGATGCAGGCGAGTGGGCCGGAATCTACTACAATGTTGAACGCGGTACTACGAATATGAAGGGAACTTCGGTTTCCATTCCAACTCAGAGCAGGGTAGTGGAATACGAGGGACTGATATATGCAAGAAACAATTCTTTAGTCACGGCAGAGTATACAGATGTACCGGGATACACAGTATATGTATCGATAAATGGCGGAGATCCAATAAAGGGAGATTCGGGATCGGCGCAGGTCGCAACAGCAAATACAGTTATGAGCGCAACAGCTGATTACGTGGCAGATCAGATCGCAGTGACAAAGAAATATGCTGATCCTGTGATCGTAGCAGATACAAGCTATACAGCCGAGGAGCCTGTATATGATCTCTCGGTACTTGATGTGACAGGAGACACCACTTCGGCATACGGTACAGATATGCAGTACAGAGTAAAGAGCGGATCAAAGCTTCCGGAGGGACTTGTGCTTGCCGATGGCAAGATCACAGGCAAGACATCCGAAACAGGTGAGACAGATGTGACATTTGTTGTGACAGGAAGAAATGGAACATCCGTTGATGTAAACGTGAAGTTTATAGTAAAGGCTGCCGGCACGGAAGTGTCCGATATCAACAAAGTGGTAACTGATGCATCCGTAAGTAAGATAAATCTTGCTGGATGTTCAGTTGTGATAATAGCTGATCCGTCAAATGCATCAAAGTCTTCCATATACATGGATGCAGACCATGACGGAATAGCAGACAACAACAGAGCGCTTAAGATAGGTGGTGAGACAAGTTACGACCTGTCGAAGTGCAAGATATATGGTTATACAGATGGAGACAATGCATATACTGGCGATATATCAATAGTTCTCAGAAGCGGTACGGTAGGTTCCATGTATGGTGCAGGTTCAAACGAGTCCGGAGCTGCAAATGTAACTGTTGAGGGTGATGTTACTGTAAAGGTGCTGGGCGGCACTGTAAGAACAGAAATATATGGCGCATACAATGCACATGCAGCTGCGGTGAATTTCGTTGCAGAAGGCGGAAAGATATATAAGAAGGCCTATGGTGCATATAATTCAGATGTGCAGACGATGAATTTTGCGTTCACAAAGACAGCTATGATGTATGCGGACGACAATTATTCAAACACAGGTGAGGAAGAATTGTATGTCACAAGCGGAGGAAGTGTATCTGGAGATGTAAATGCAGAGGTAGGTGTGTTGAGTACAAGAGAGGCATTTGCCTATAGTTCAAAGATGTATAGAAGCACGTACGCTTTCTTCTACGGAGTTTACAGGACACCTGTGTCAGGAGATGTAAATTACACTCTGAATGGTGACTGGTATGCAGGAAGAATAAATACATTTGTAAACAGTTCCAATGTGGCTGGAGATCTGAATGCTGAGCTGAAGTCAGGTTATATAGGCTGTGGTAATTCGAATGATAGTTCAAAAGCATTCGTATACGGCAATACGAACAATAAGATACGCAATATAAATGTAAGATCGGCTACAGAAGATGCTGTGAGCGGTAAGATCGTTCTTGCTGCAAGCGGAGAGGTAAATGATATTTATTTCAATGATGTCAGTGGCAATACCACTGCGAGTGTTACAGGCCTTTCAGAGAATTTCCAGGTGACACATAAGGGCTCACTCTTCTTAAAGATCAAAGATAAACTTGTTCTCGGAGGTACATACACTGTTGATGAGAACATTGAGACCGATATCCTCAATGTAACTTCTGGTTCAAAGATCAAAGTTGCTGAGGGTGCATCAATTAAGCATACAGCAAATGCTGTCATCGAAGGAGATGTTGAGAATAACGGAACATGGACCTCAGAGGGCAATGTTTATGTAGAGGGAACATTTGTCAACAATGGAATCTGGAATACAAAGAAGTATATGTACGTTGGTGACAGCAGCGCATCAAGTATCAGCGGTAAAGTTGATAATTATGGAACCGTCACAACGGTTTCTGACAGATCATACAGTACAAGGATCAATGCTTCTTCAATGTTCATCAACCGTGAAGCTGCTACATTTACATTCGGAAATATGGTCAACAGTGGAACCATAGTAAATTATGGTTCTCTGGAAGAGACATATTATAACAACTTCTCGGATGTTGGAAAGGTACTCACAACAACGATTCCGAATCTTAAGTATGTGCTGAAAAACTACAGCAGTGTGTACTATAAC
>ERZ1027160.875-NODE-875-length-10811-cov-4.032633_pt1 | contig 10811 bp, 6 predicted proteins | sample MGYA00519275_ERZ1027160 | MGnify/ENA primary metagenome ERZ1027160 (study PRJEB26926, sample SAMN06164707) | human gut metagenome | biome: ENVO:00009003; feature: ENVO:2100002; material: ENVO:00002003 | host: Homo sapiens | place: USA | collected 2012 ...
CTACACTTCTAGCTTCGTCGGCAGCGTCAGATGTGTATAAGAGACAGGTCGCATCGGTAGCCGACTTATCGAACGTCAACGGACGGAACAAAGCATCATAGTTCTTATTAACTGTCCAGTCATTGGCATCGTCCTCACAGGAAGACATACCCACTATCAAAGCCAATAGTACATACAGGCATGCTCCGGATAATCTATTAACTAGTCTTTTCATCTTTTCCTACCATTAATTATTTATAACCATACGAATTAGAAACATACCCTTGCGTCTTATTGACATCCTCATAATAAATAGCGAATACATGGCGATAATTACACACTCCATTACCAACAGAATATTTACGGAACTCCGCTTCGGCTTCACCGCCCCAGTTCAGCCTGCCAAACAAATTCGAATAGTCGTAAGACGCATTCAGCCCTGTACCGCAAACCAATATTCTAGCCATTGTTTTCACATAATTAGTATTCAGGGTTGCATTTATATCACCATCCTTATTCAATGTCACCTGCATACTGATCCAGTTGCACTCATACTGTCCTTTTGATGTAGAAGCAGTACCGGTTCCCATATCCTCATTGAAGTTAACAGACGACATATCAATGTATTCCGGATTATCAGAGTCTTCATATTTATAATAGATTTTTCTCGGTATTTCATCCACTTGATAAGTCTTCCCGAAAATAGTCACCGGCTTGTAGTCATACAACATACAAAGACCTATTTTCATCTCTTCTATTTTCTCCGCCAACAATCCCCAACGTGTCAAATCCTGACGACGAATAGATTCACAACCAAACTCCCATGCCCGTTCATTGACAATAGCCGTGAAGAAATCCGCGTCATACTGCGTGATTTCGGGAGCACCAGTACCAAATGCTCTTTCACGAACCTTTTCCAAAGCCTGTCGGGGAGACATACCGGCAATCGGACTAACTGCATCCGGCCCTGTCAATACATTTTGAGCCTCCGCAAACATCAGGTAAATATCTGAATACCGCATCAAAATCCAGTTGATACCAGTAGCAATACGTGAATTAGCTTTCGGGAAACGGACTTTCATATAATTATCAGTCATCCAATACCAACGCCATTTACCACAAGCCACTCCTAATGGATTACAGCGAATAACTTCCTTATTTTTTCCATTCTCATTGATATATTCCTGGAAAACACAAGTAACATCCCGACGGGTGTCTGCCGGATCAAATGAATAAAAATAGTAAGCAGTAGTAGCCGCATATCCTGCCCCTCCCATACCTTGGGTGGTATTAAAAACCCCTCTGTTCAGGTTGTATCCCATCGTGGCCCCCACATCTCCATTCTGTCCTTCACCAAAAGCAACTTCAAACAGGTTTTCATTATACTTGTTGTATTCCAGATGATTGACAGTAGACCAAATATTCTCATAACTGGGATCAAGCTCATGAGGATTATCAGTCGCTCCCAAAATCTCCGCACACTGTTTGGCAGCCAGTTCATAATAATCTTTCCAATTCTTAGGGCGACCGACGAAATATCCGTTCATTTCCGGAATGGTCGGATGATGTTCCACATCCAAGTCCGGAAACTGATTTCCATCCCGTACAGACCATCCTCCGGCAAATAGCGCTACTTTTGCCAGCAGTCCTTTGGCAAAACCTTTATTCATGCGTTCTACCGTATATGATTCTTCTCCCATCCAAGGCAGATATTCAATTGCCTCTTTCAAATCCTCTATGATATAATTATAAACAATATCACGATCCACTTTTCCTATATAGACATTTCCCAATCCGCTTTCAGACGCATGCTCTTTATATGGCACATCTCCCCAATAACGAATCAATTCAAAATAGCCTAACGCTTTTAGTGCTAATGCCTCTCCTAAATATCTACGCATGGCAGCCTTGTCCGAAGTAGATTGCATCAACGGTGACCGACGTATACCATCTACGATAGTAGTGGCGGATTCTGCCAGATAATAAAGTTTGTCCCATCTGGTATTCCGGTTATAATTATCGTCATAAAAATTGCCAGCACCTTCATCACGAAGTGTCGAATTATAGTTTTCCGTAGAAAACGCACCCGAGCCAACCTCCACGTCAGAAGCTCCCTGCCAGTTGACACACAGTTTCTGACCATATATATAGGTGTCCGTCATTGTCGCATATACACCCATCAGGGCTGCTTCCGTCAGAGCAGTCGATTTAAACAGATTCTCATCACTTGGAATAGAAGGACTTTCGGTATCCAAAAAATTATCCATACACGAAGTGCATAACACAGAGGAGGATAAAACCGCTAAAAATAGTTTCTGTATTTTCATTTTTCAAGTATTAAAAAGTAACATTAAGACCGAATACATAAGAATGTGCTTTCGGATATGCAGAATAATCCACACCCGGAGTCAAAGGGGTAGAACGTTGTGTGCTCACTTCAGGATCCTGTCCGGAATAAGCTGTCCAGCAAAACAGGTTATTGGCCGTAGCATACACGCGCAGGTTCTTGACTCCTAGCTTACGAGTCACAGTAACCGGAAGCGTATACCCTAACGTCAGGTTACTACAACGCAAAAAAGAACCATCTTCAATCGCCCAGTCCGTCACAAGCGTACGCCCCATCATAGGCATCCAGATAGAGGCTTTGGAATTGATTTCAACAAAGCGTTCCGGATTGGCGTCATTACCATACATTACATTGGCACCCGTTTCCGGATCAATAATCGACCAACGGTTTTCCAAACTCATAAAATCTCTGATATTATTATATTTACGATTCGTATGAGTGGATGCCATAATCTTATTGGCATTATATACTTTATTGCCATATGACCAGTTGAACATTGCCGCCAAGTCAAACCCTCTCCATGCAGCATTCAGCCCGAATCCGCCAATATGCTTTGGCTGTACACTACCGATCACTTTACGGTCATTATCCGCATCGATCACACCGTCATTATTCTGATCCTTCAGTTTGATAAAGCCCGGACCAAAGTTAGGCAGGTCATTAGAGAACAAAGCCCTGTCGTCTACTACCCCTTCATTCAGTATCCATTTTTTCGTATTCTCATCAAACGTAAAGTCGTCTACAGAATAAAAGCCCTCTACTTCGAATCCATAAATCTGTCCTACCGCCTGACCTACAATAGCACGAAAATCATCAGAGCCGATATCCGGTCGCCAGTTGGATTGCGCACTCAATACGGTTGCCGTTCCATCCAGTTTATTCACTATATTTTTATTGAATGATATATTGAAGTTAGCGCCCAGATAGAAATCTTTACTATTGATAATCGTTCCGCTAAGCGTAAGTTCAACTCCCCTGTTCGTACTGCGGCCTACATTCTGATACTGATATTCATATCCCGAATTTGAAGGAAGATCCATGCGTAAGATTAAATCTTTCGTTATATCATTATAGAAGTCAACCGTCACATTCAAACGGCTATTAAAGAGGCTGGCATCTATTCCCACATTAGAGGATAACTTCGTTTCCCAAGTCAGATTCTCGTTCCGCAAGGTGTTCTGCAATTTCAGGGCACTCTGTACTGTTTCATTTAGATAATATTGCCTATTGGCAGAAGATTCCATTTTATAATCCTGTCTCCAGTATGAATTGACACGCGCATTACCAACTGACCCGTAACTCACACGAAGTTTCAGATTATCCAGCCAGTCTTCCGTCTGCTTCATAAATTTTTCCTGGGAAATGCGCCATGCCAATGCCATACCCGGGAAAAATCCCCAACGGTTTTCAGGAGCGAACACATTCGTTCCGTCGGCACGGGCTGTAAAAGTGAACATGTACCGGTCTTTGAAAGCATAGTTTAAACGACCGAAGTAAGATGCCGTACGAGAAGGTTCACCAAGAGTGGTATACGTTGGTTGGGATTCTCCATAGTTCCACATAGCCAACACTTCGCTCGCCGTAAAATCCATAGGATAATATTTGGATGAGGCAATCATCTGATTTCTGTAATTACTCACCATTTCATGTCCGGCCATCAGATCAAGACGGTGATTCTTTTTCAGAGAGAACCGGTAACTCAATATGTTCTGCAAGTTCCATCGTGCACCTTTCTCATCCGTACGTTTGGCTACGGGCTGACCGGCATTGGAGCTCGACTCTCCGGTTTTCTTTAACCAGACATTATCGGTATAATTATAAGTGTATGCGTAACTACCTTTCAGCTGATAAGTCAATCCTTTAACAATTTCCCAGTTAAAGCCGGCATTATAAGTCATAGAAAACTGGTTTTGCTTCTTATACTCATTCACCGTATTATATACAGGATCATTCAATGATGATAACAATGCATCATCCGAGTAATCAATTTCACCCCCCAAAGCATCTCCCGCATCTATACTTGCAAGGCTGTTGATTGGCGAGAAAAGAACGGCATCTCTCAATTTACCTCCATTGGTACCCGCACCGTCAATCACCATTCTAGTCAAACGGCTGGAAAACTCAAACTTCAATTTGTTACTCAACTTTTTATCCATCTTCACACTCAAGTTATCCCTCACATAATTGGAGTTGAGCATAATGTACTTCTCATCATCCCGCGTATAACTCAAATTATAACGCAATGTGGCATCCGTTCCTCCTGTTATACCAACGTTATAGCTTTGTTTGAATCCGGTGTTTCCATATACTTTATCCTGCCAGTTCGTGCCTTCTACCGAACGATAAATATTGCGGTCGTCCCAACGTCCATACATCGAATTAATGCTACTGGTCAGAGAGGTGCCCGGATCAAGTTCTTTCTGATAACAGTAGTATTCGTAAGGTGAAAGTACCCCCGTCAGATTATACACATTACTGACACCCCAGTGAGCATTGAATGAGATTTCTGTTTTTCCCGCCTTACCGCTTTTTGTAGTAACAAGAATAACGCCGTTCGCACCTTTAGCTCCATAGATGGCGGTAGAAGAAGCATCTTTCAAAACATCAATGCTTTGAATATCACCGGGAGGAATATCATTGATATTACTCACCTGAAAACCGTCAACAATATATAACGGTGAATTGTCCTGGGTAATAGAACCACCACCACGTACTGTAATCTGGATTGTTGCATCGGGCGATCCATCAGTAGCCACGACATTCACACCTGCCAGTTTTCCTGTAATAGCCGCAGCCGCAGAAGTTATCGGAATATCCTTCAAAACCTTCTCACTCACTGAAGAAATCGCACCGGTCAAATCTCCGCGGCGTGAGGTTCCGTACCCTACCACTACCACTTCGTCCAAAGTCTGATTGTCTTCTTCCAACACAACTTTCAGATGTTTGCCCGGTTTCACAGTCGCAACAACTGATTTCATTCCTACAAAACTAATTTCCAACTTTGTTGCATCTTCGGGAACAGACAAAGTGAAATTTCCATCCAAGTCGGTAATTGTACCGACGGAGGACTTTTTCAACACCTTCACACTAGCACCAATAATAGCATCGCCGTTGGTATCCACCACTGTTCCTTTCACAGATACCTTCTGTGCATATACTGTTGTCGCCGTTATAAAGCACAAGAGCAAGCAACATATATACGCGAAGCATCTTCGCAAAAATAAATGTCTTTGTACATCCATAGTATTATCTTGATTAATTTGTTTCATTTTTGATGTTACAAAAGTCACACTTTTACAGCTGTTTTCCACTCATTATTTATGCAAAAGCGTGGACTTTTTATATAGAATGCCTTATTTTACTGTAATAATTATCACTTCTCCTTCGCGTGTATCCACATCATACAAATAAGTATCACGTAATGCCACTCCTTTTAAAGGCGCTTTCTCACTAATCATCGGACGTGAGATTTGCTGTACTTTAAATAATGCGTTCGGATTCGCTTCTTCTTCCTTCTTCTGTTTCAACGATGCTCCTTCAGCAGCCAATTTCCAGTAAGAGCGCAGACGCAGATTGCCTCCAATTTCCGAACGTAACACAGCTTTTAGCAGCTTACCGTCCTTCCACGTCAATTCATCAATCAAAAAACCTCCTCGGGCACGCAACCCTTTCACTGTCCCGCTCTTCCATTCCGAAGGCAACGAAGGCAACAGATGAATCGCACCGTCATGACTTTGCACCAACATTTCGGCAATACCAGCCGTGCAACCAAAGTTCCCATCTATTTGGAAAGGTGGATGCGCGTCGAACAAATTAGGATACGTTCCGCCTCCCTGTCCTTTCTGTATTTCAGGACTGACATAAGTCAACTGATTCTTTATCAACTGATAAGCATGATCCCCGTCAAGCATACGAGACCAAAAACAAACTTTCCATCCCATTGACCAACCGGTAGAAGGATCCCCCCGTTGTATCAATGTATTTTTTGCAGCTTCAAAGAGTACCGGAGAGCGATAAGGAGAAATCTGATAACCGGGATATAGCCCCCAAAGATGAGAGATGTGCCGGTGACGATCATTAGGATGATCCCAGTCTTCAAACCATTCCTGCAATTGTCCGTACTGCCCTACCTGCATCGGAGGCAACTGCCGGCGCATATTCTTCAATGTATCACAAAAATCGGTATCTGCGTTCAGCACTTTGGCAGCTTCGCATGTATTTGAAAATAAATCAAAAACCAACTGATTATCCATCGTAATTCCTGCAAAAAGATTACTTTTTTTCTTTATCCAGCGCGGAGAATTTTCGGGTGAATTGGAAGGAGTAACAACCAAATAACCTGTATTCGGGTCGCGTACCAAAAAGTCGACAAAGAACTCCGAAGCGCTTTTCATCATCGGATATGCTTCCTCCAAATATTTCTTATCACCGGAAAACAAATAACGGTCCCATAAATGCTGGCAAAGCCATGCGTTAGCCACAGGCCACGTTCCACAATAAGGACGGTCCACCGCACCCGTCATACGCCACAAATCCGTATTATGATGCAATACCCAGCCACGACAACCATACATCCGGCTCGCAGCTTCACGCCCATTCTCGCTTAATTCACGTACCATCTGGATGAATGGTTTATGAAGTTCGGCCAAGTTGGTGATTTCCGCCGGCCAGTAATTCATTTCAGCATTAATATTCGTTGTATAATTGCAGCTCCAGGGAGGTCCCGGGTTATGATTCCATTTGCCCTGCAAGTTGGCGGGCTGGCATCCGGGCTGTGAAGATGCAATTAATAAGTAACGTCCATACTGGAAATACAACGCTATCAATGCCGGATCATAGGATGAAGAAAACTCCTTGATACGTACATCCATCGGTTTATTAACCTGGGAAGTTTCACCCAAATCCAAAGTCACACGGTTGAATTGCTCCTGATAAGCAGCTATATGGGCAGCTTTCGCCTTATCATACTCCTTCTCCGCATTTTTCAGATAGGTTTTATTCCGCTGATACGGATCACCCGATATATCTTTATAATTGACGAAGTTTGTTGCCATCGAGATGTACAATGTAAGTTCGCTGGCGCCCTGAACACTAAGCAGCGTATCATCTGTCTCTTATCATTAGCCATTGTCACTTCTCCGCCTTTGTTTTTCACATCCAAGTCAGCGCAATAGTGCACCTTTCCCGGAAAATAACGACTGCCATGCGTAATACCTTCCAAACGCAACCCCTTCTTTCCATAGATACTACGCTTCGGATCTCTCATCGGTGTATTAAAAAACAGTTCGCAATTGATTGCTCCCGGTTTAGATGATTTGATATGCCTGATAACCAGCTGATCGGTAAATGATGCAAATGTTTCTTCAGTAAATTCCACTCCGTCTACTTTGTAGCGGGTCACAGTCATTGCATTGCTTATATCCAGGTCACGGTAGTAATTACTTACCTTTTTGTGGTCTTGATAACGGATACTCAGACGACCTACCGTCTGATAAGGCATTTCATTCCCCACTTGTGAAAGAATCTTCGTTGCCGCCATGTTCTGCGCTTCTTCGTATTTTCCTTCAAAAATCAACCGCCGCATTTCCGGCAAAGCCGCTTTCGCTTCTTCATTATAGTTTTGGTAGGGAGAGCCTGCCGACACTGTTTCTTCGTTCAACTGTATTTGTTCCAGTTGGGGATCACCGAACACCATTGCTGCAATCCGTCCATTACCAATCGGAAGCGCTTCTTCCCAATAAGAAGCGGGTTTATCATACCATATTTTATACCTGTTTTGCCCTTCCACACTCCCCAACAGAGAAGAAAAAGCCAATATACAACTGAATACTTTGCTTATCGTTTTCATATTTTAAAGTTTTTAATTGTCATCATTCCTGCGAAGGTTCACTCAAAGACCCGTACTCGCTGACAGCCTTCACCTGATACGTCTTTCCTGTCTCAATATTACAAGACGTTTCTTTGGTTATTTGTACTGTTTCATCATTTGCAATCACCAAATAACAAATCGCATATTTCGAAGCATCCCAACTTAATACTCCGTTTTCTCTTTTCAGATTTTCCGGTGCGGAAACTTGTTCCATATATTTCTTCGGGTCCCAATTATCGCCCTCGCGAACAACGTTTTCGTATGTATACCGCGCCGCCTCACCTGCCGAAAGAACAGCCTGACAAATGCCTGTCACCGGATTCTCTTGTTCATCCTGGTAAGTATATTGCGTTTTACGCTGGCTTAAATCGACTGTATTCCCTTCTTTATCTTTACTGTTATATTCAGCAAACATTTGAGGAATAGCTCCCATATCCGTCCATCCTTCCGGAGCTATTTTTATATTAAAGATGGTATTGAGATATACAGCTATCGGAGAATTATGCCAGGGACGTCCCAACTTGACTCTTTCTGTATCAGCCAATTCATTTCCATCCACTACGCAATTATTCATCACATATCCCCAGCGTGTTCCTACTTTATGAGAAGGAGCAACAATAATTGCGCCATCCCTCATATTATAAAAGGTGCAATGTTCGAGGAAGCAATTCCCGTTTCCATAGAAGTAATCAACGGCTCCTTCAATCCAGCAATTCTGTGCATACAGTCTGCCGTTATCCGATTTAGGTCCGGTCTGCCAGGTATCTTGGTACGAGAGGAATTTGCAATTATTGAATGAGTTGCGGTCATTCTGGGTATACATTGCCAATGCCATAGGACCTTTCTGCAATTCTTTGCCATATCCGTTTACAAAAGATATATTCTCTGCGTAAAAATCCGTAGCTTTCACTGATACCATAGCGGCTTCCGTTTTTCCTAAGTTCTTATAAGAGTACTTCCACACATCCGGATCAGTCGCACTGGCTTCGGTTGAGCTGTTAATCCGTAACTTGACAATTGTCTTATCCACATCCTGTCCGATGAGATGAATATACGGTTTGTCTTCAGGAATGATAATTTGTTCTTCATACGTTCCGTTCATCACGAAAATGAGCCAGGGTTCCGTTCTTTTCGAGGGGACATTATCTACTGCTTTCTGTATACTGGTATAATTTCCCTTTCCGTCAGGACTGACCACCGCATCAAATATGCGTGCTTCCGGTTGAGGACGTTCTCTGATTGTAAACTGAATACTGACACCTTCGAATACATTTCCCTGAAAGTCTATGACTGCACCTTTGGGGAGGCTGAACTGACAGGCCTGATTATAGTCCAAAGCAGTATAAGCGTAAGACGCTGTTTTACCTTTGAAAGTCAACTCCACTTCCTCGCCATTAAAATTCGCTTTCCCTTCTCCCGCTTTCACATACTCGTTAAAAGTAAGCAGAATCGTATTGTTTTCTTCTGCCGTTTCACCATTTGCAGGAGTAACAGACACCAAAGAAGGGGCTTCATGGTCGGGAACAAAAAAGTTATTGCTACTTTCCTTGCAACTTGTTGCCAGCAAAGCTGATAACAACAATAGTCCTTGGGACATCTTCGAGAATAAATGTGCTTTCATAAATTATTTGTTATATTCTTAATGATAGATTCTTATTCCATTATTATTTGGTCGTCCTGCCTTGAGCAGTTACTATTTCACGTTACAAAAGTATACGGAACAACATGAATACTTTCTCACTATTTGTTTGTTTGCGTGGACTTTTTTAATATCATTCAAAAGTTGCGGACTTTTTGTGCAATCTGGTGCACTATCTATGCAACCAGTTGTCTATCAAATTCTATCCGCTTACATTTGTATCAGTATCACTATCATCACACTTTATAAAAAATCAGGTAAGATATGAAAAACAACAAGGTAAAATTCATTTTCGTGGCACTACTGTTTGCCACACAAGTAGAAGCGTTCTCCTCCTGTTCCACATCTTCAGTAAATGAAGATAATAAAGAACAGGAGACTCCACCGGATTCTCCCTCCGTATCTCCACCAGTGGAAGAAACAGCATATGCCTTTCCCGGAGCTGAAGGAGGAGGAATGAACACTACAGGAGGAAGAGGCGGAAAGGTATATATTGTCAGATCCCTGGAAGACTCCAAAGCACCGGGTACCCTCCGGTATGCCATCGAACAAAAGGAGCCTCGTATAATTGTCTTCTGTATATCCGGCACCATTTATCTAAAATCGACACTGGACATTCGGAACGGTGATGTCACGATAGCCGGACAGACAGCTCCCGGAGACGGTATCTGCCTGGCTCACTTTCCAGTAAATGTATCGGCCGATAATGTAATTCTACGATACCTGCGTTTCCGGATGGGAGATACGGATTTGCTGGGCTCTTCGGCTTCCGACGGTGCAGATGCTCTGGGAGGACGCCAGAAAAACAATATCATGATTGACCATTGTTCCATCAGTTGGAGCACTGACGAATGTGCTTCATTCTATGATAATACTAACTTTACTATGCAATGGTGTATTATTTCAGAAAGTCTCCGCTTATCGGGACCTGTCTCTTATACACATCTCCGAGCCCACGAGACGTAGAGGAATCTCGT
>ERZ1027160.896-NODE-896-length-10697-cov-6.845330_pt1 | contig 10697 bp, 10 predicted proteins | sample MGYA00519275_ERZ1027160 | MGnify/ENA primary metagenome ERZ1027160 (study PRJEB26926, sample SAMN06164707) | human gut metagenome | biome: ENVO:00009003; feature: ENVO:2100002; material: ENVO:00002003 | host: Homo sapiens | place: USA | collected 2012 ...
GATCTACACTTCTAGCTTCGTCGGCAGCGTCAGATGTGTATAAGAGACAGAACTGAACTGGATAAAATAAAACTGGAAAAAGATGACGATAATGAGTCTTATTTCTATTCTAATAGAGGAATTATTGCTGCAAATGATTCATTTGTGGTTTATCCTTACATCTATAAAAAGCAAATAGATATCTATGCCGTGAAAGATTTTAAGTTGGTAAAAAGAATTAATGATGGTAAGCATTATCCCGAAATTATAGCTAATGACATTGAAGATATAACTTATCACTATCTTAATGTCTATGCGGGGAAGAAATATTTTTATGCTTTGTATGTCGGACATAAGGAGGATGATAATTTCTTAGGCAGAACTTTAGAGGTCTATGATTATGAAGGGAAACCGATAATCAAATATACATTTGATATAATTCCTTTTTATTTTGTAGTTGATGAAGAAAATGGATATATATATGCGACTAATGCACACTATGAAGATTATTTATTAAGGTATAAACTGTAATTTTGCGGACAGTATTTCTATTCCTCCGGTATTGCTGTCTGTCAAGAACGGGAAGATGTGATTTATACTTATAATATACCTTAATTTAGAATTTTTTTAATATGAAACTAATGCTGAACATAAATAGGAAATCATATAGCCTAATAGTGACAGTCATAATTCTTATGTCATCCTGCCGCCAGCAACCGTTGCCGAATGGTTTAGAGGCAATCAATATAATAAATAAAGACCGCCCTATTGAATTGGATATATACGATATGGTGGACAGCATTAGTTATATTCCTTTAGAAACTTCGGAGAAGTGCTTGCTGGGCGAACTCCAAAGGACTAAGAGGGATGGTGATTTTTATTCTTTCTCTTCAAGCCTCCGCATACTGAACTCGCAACCGCAATATTGTTGATTGTAGAAGTCATGCTCTTTAAGAAGTTGATTTCGGCGGTCTTGTAATCCTCCTTTTCGCCAGTTCTGTTCCCAGAAGACGGTGCCGGGATAGAGAGTGGCGGCGCGACGGCCTGCCAGATTAATCTGGTCGAGACTTTTCCAGCGGGAAGAGGCAAGGGTAGTGGTGAATAGTGTGAAACCATGCTCTGCGGCATAGCGGGCTGTTTCCGACAGGCGAAGAGTAAAACATTGCAGACAACGACCCCCACGTTCAGGCTCATCTTCCATCCCTGACATGAAACTGCGCCAAAGCTGATAATCGTAATCTCCATCGATGAAATCAAGTCCGAGGGCTTTTACATAACGGATAGCTTCGGCTTTTCGGATATCGTATTCTGCCTGAGGATAGATGTTGGGGTTATAATAAAATACGGTGGGACGAATGTTGTTGGCGAGCAGACATTCGATAATAGCAGAAGAACAAGGTGCGCAACAGGAATGTAGCAGTACTTTGTCTTCGTTGTTTGGGGTTTCTATTTTCAACATAATCCTTTTTGTTTTTCTTTTAGGCGCGGATTACGCGAATTACACGGAAATTATTCCTTTCCGATTCTTTGAGAATCCGTATAGTCCGCGTAATCCGCACCTGAAATCCTTTATACTTTCAGTTTTATCTTAACCTTCACCAACAGTCCGGTCAATTGGACAATGATGAGGGAGAATATAAGCGATCTTAATAAGCCCGGAGCACCGGCGTTCAATAGCTCTGGATAATGCAAACCCAGCAATTGCTGCACAGCATACCATATGTAAGGAAGGATATAGCATGTCAGTGTAGCTGTTCCGGCAGGTTTGATAATATCGAACCAGGGCGTTTTGCCTTTCACATCCGTCAGCCAATAGAACAAGCCGAACAGCGGGAAGAATGCAGCCAGGCAATAAAACAACCAACTCGGGGTAGCCTGTATCTTGGAAATAATCCAGTGAGGATGCGAGCAGAGTGCAGCAATAAGCATGACAACACCCAATACACAAAGAATTGTGATAAACTTACGCGGATGTTCCCAGTCAGCATATTTCTGCATCAGCAACGAAGTGAGTACACCCGACATACCGAATGCGTGCAGCGTCCAATCGCTGGGGATGAAAGGCAACAGTATGACGCGTAAACCGTATTCTTGTGGTATCAGACTGGAATGACTGATTACTGCAAGTAGCATAACTACCAGCCATGCTATTACATTCTTGCGCAGACTTTCACGGGTAAACAGATAAATACCGGCACATACGACATAAGTCCAACCGATAAGTCCCAGAATGCCCCACCAACCCTGATGGAAAGGTTTTCCGTTTAAGTCTTTATATAATACGAGGAATGCCAGCAGGGCCACACCAAGCACCTTCATTGCGATGAATAGGTACTTTTTTGAACCTTCGGCCTTGGGATAGACCGCCCAGACCAGAAAGAAACCTATAACCATCAGTATGCAGAACCATTGATGGGAGATGCCGCCCTCTATGCCGCCGGAGTTGAGTGAGAACAGTCCCATGGCAATCAGAGCCACCGTGCGCCAGAAAATATGAGCGATCACTTGCAAGGTAGTGTCTCCCTTTCGATAGCGGTTCTGGATAGCAAAGGAAACGGACATACCCATACAGAAGAGGAATGCGGGAAAGATTGTGTCGGAAAAACCCAGCATGTCTTCGTTCATTTCGGCATGTTTAAGCCAGTGGGGGATGTTTTTCAGACCGGGGATATCATTCACAAAGAGCATAAGGAACATAGTAAGCGCACGGAATACATCGACCGCCGCCACTCGTTGAGGTGTTAAGTTTTTCATTATAGAATACATTTGGGGGTTAATGCTGCAAATATAGGAAACAAATTTTTTATATTTGTCCCCTATGAAGATAAAACTGCTGATATTTCTAGGTCTGGCTTTAGTTGGCATTCACGGAATGTCGGCTCCGGCCGATGTTCCTGCAATGGATGGCTGGACTGATGCTTTGGACGTAGCCATCGGTAAGCACGAAGAATATGTGGCAGTGCGTGAAGCCCGTATTGAGGCGTTGAGGCAGCAATTGGTACAGGTCGGTTCAGAAACCCCGGAATTCTTCCGGCTGAATGCGGAAATGTATCAGGAATACAAAGCGTACATCTGCGACTCCGCCCTTTACTATCTGAGCCGTAACCTGCGCTGGGCGCAACAGCGAGGTGAGCAGGATGCGGCAGATGAAACCCGTATCCGGAGGGCGCATCTGATGTCAGCGGCAGGTATGTATAAAGAAGCTTCCGAAGATCTGGAAAAGATAAATCCCTCTAAGCTTTCTCCCCGTTTGCTATCTGATTATTATGAATGTTACCGTCATTTATACAATGAATTGGGAGCGTATACGCAGGATACCTTCCGGCGCAGCCGTTATTACGGTTTGTCTGTCGCTTATGGAGACTCTCTGATGCAGGTGCTTTCCCCTGCCACCGCCCTCTACCTGGAACGTAAAGAGATGAAAGCCGCCGGCTCCGGTCAATTGGAGGAGGCTTTGAAGATGAATGATAGCCGTTTGGCGGGCATACGTCCCGATACCCCAGAATATGCGTTGGTCACTTACCACCGTTCCCAGCTTTACCGTAGTTTGGGAGACAGGCAGCAGGAAAAGTATTATCTGGCTTTGTCTGCTTTGACAGATGTCCGGCTGGCAATTACTGATCATGCTTCCTTGTGGACCTTGGCGCAACTGCTTTATGAAGAAGGAGACATTGAACGTGCTTACCGCTACATTCGCTTCTCGTGGGATGAAACTAACCACTACAATGCCCGTAGCCGTAGCTTGCAGACGGCAGGTATTCTGTCGCTCATAGATCTTACCTATCAGGCTATGCAGGAGAAGCAGAACGACCGTCTGCTCTTTTATCTTTGTATGATCAGTATCCTGTCCCTGTTGCTGATTATGGCTGTCATCTGGATATATCGGCAGATGAAGCATCTTTCCATAGCCCGCAGTCATCTGGAACAGGCCAATGAACAGTTGCAGATGTCCAATCATATAAAGGAGGAATATATCGGCCGTTTCCTGAAACTGTGTTCTACTTATATCGACCGTCTGGATGCTTACCGACGTATGGTCAACAAAAAGCTTTCCGGCGGGCAAACGGAAGAACTGCTGAAGATGGTGCGTTCAAGAGATGTGCTTGACACTGATCTGAAGGAACTGTACGAGAACTTCGATACTGCCTTCCTCCATCTTTTCCCTGACTTTGTAGAAAAGTTCAATCAGCTGTTGCAGCCTGAAGAACGGATCATTCTCCGCAAGGGCGAACTGCTGAATACAGAATTGCGTATTTTTGCCTTGATCCGTCTGGGTATTGACGATAGTTCGCAGATTGCCGAGTTCCTTCGTTATTCCGTCAATACAATCTATAATTACCGTGCTAAAGTGAAAAATAAGGCGTGTGTCTCGCGGGATGATTTTGAAATGTGTGTTATGAGGATACGCTAAACATACGCCATTTCTTTCCTGTTCATCCACTTTTTTACTTTCTCACCGCAAACTTATAGTATTGTTATTTAGTCTGTTATCATTCTGCATGCTTTCATCTTATCCACATCTTGATAAACCGGAGGTGCATACTGTCTTTATCTTGCCTACCTTTGGGGAAGATTAATTAACCCTTGGAAAACATACCATGAACTTGAAACTACCTCTTTTATTAGGATGCTGTTTATTCGCTGCCATTACAGCTTGTGCCGAGACTTCCGCTTCATTGGACGAAAATGCGGCAGGAAAGAAGAAAGCAGATGTGTACATCACGACTGCCGACCGTCAGCAAAGCTTTAATCACACTACTCAGAAGCTCTCTAAAACTCCTGCGTTTGAATCCGTAATCACCCTGAATTCGAAGGTGAAATTTCAGGAGATGGACGGTTTCGGTGCTGCCGTAACCGGTTCTACCTGCTACAATCTGATGCAAATGACACCTGCCGACCGTGCGAAGTTTCTTACCGAAACTTTTTCGGATAAAGACGGACTAGGCTTCAGCTATATCCGCATTTCCATAGGCTGTTCCGATTTCTCGCTGAGCGAATATACCTGCTGCGATACGAAAGGCATTGAAAACTTTGCCTTACAGACGGAAGAGAAAGAATACGTGATACCTATCTTAAAAGATATTCTGGCGATTAATCCCACCATCAAGATACTGGGCTCTCCGTGGACATGCCCCAAATGGATGAAGGTGAATAACCTGGAGGAAAAGAACCCCTTCGATTCCTGGACAAGCGGACAACTGAATCCGGATTACTATCAGGATTATGCCACTTACTTCGTGAAATGGATTGAGGCATTTCGTAATGAAGGTATTGATATTTATTCCGTTACTCCACAGAATGAACCGTTGAATAGGGGAAATTCCGCATCTTTGTTCATGGGTTGGAAGGAAGAACTGGCCTTTGTGCGTGACGCTCTTGGCCCTGCTTTCAAGGCTGCCGGACTGGATACGAAGATTTATGCTTTCGATCATAATTACAACTACGATAACATGGCCGATCAGCAACAATACCCCGTTAAGATGTATGATGATGAAGTAGCCGCCGCTTTCCTGACCGGAGCCGCTTACCACAATTATGGCGGCAGGCGCGAAGAACTGAACAATATCCGACAGAAGCGTCCTGACAAGGAACTGATCTTTACCGAAACTTCTATCGGCATGTGGAATGATGGTCGTAACCTGGAGAAACGTCTGATGGAAGATATGCGTGAAGTAGCCCTTGGCACAGTGAACAACTGGTGTAAAGGTGTCATAGTCTGGAATCTGATGCTGGACAATGAACGTGGGCCTTGGCGTGAAGGTGGCTGCAAGACTTGTTACGGAGCCGTGGATATCAGTCGTGACGACTATAAAACAATGACTTACAACTCCCATTACTATATCATCGGACATCTGTCTACCGTAGTGAAACCGGGCGCTGTCCGCATAGAAAGCAAAGGCGTTGCAGAGAAGGGATTGATGTACTCTGCATTCGAAAATCCCGATGGAACCGTGGCTTTTGTGCTGTTGAATGAGGGTACGATGGAAGTTCGCCTGACGGTAACGGACGGAAAGAACTGTGTGGATTGTGTGGTGCCTGCCAAGTCTGTAGCATCCTATCGCTGGAAGAAATAATCTTATATTTAGAATACCATGTTGAAATCTATTTTAGTGGGTACATCCCTCTTGGCAGCTTCTCTGATGTTAGGGAGTTGCGGTGAAAAGGCAGAAAAAGCACAGGAACCTGCCGCATTTGTAACAATTCAAGGGCAAGATCTGATAAAGCCCGACGGTACGAAACTCTTTATCATGGGTACCAATCTGGGTAATTGGCTGAATCCGGAAGGATATATGTTCAAGTTCAGTAAGACGAATTCCCCCCGTTTCATCAACGAGATGTTCTGTCAGTTGGTGGGACCCGACTTTACCGCTGAGTTCTGGAAAGCGTTTAAGGACAATTATATCACCCGTGAAGATGTTCAGTTCATTAAGAATACGGGTGCGAATACAATCCGTCTGCCGTTTCACTATAAGTTGTTCACAGATGAGGACTTTATGGGGCTGACTGCCAATCAGGATGGTTTCGCCCGGGTGGACAGTGTGGTGGAATGGTGTCGTGAAGCCGATCTTTATCTGATTCTTGATATGCACGATGCTCCGGGCGGACAAACGGGAGATAACATTGACGACAGTTACGGCTATCCTTGGTTGTTTGAAAGTGAAACCAGCCAGCAGTTGTATTGTGACATCTGGCGCAAGATTGCGGAGCGTTATAAAAATGAACCGGTGATTCTGGGTTATGAGCTTTTTAACGAACCTATTGCTCCGTACTTCCCGAATATGGAAGAACTGAACGGTAAGCTGGAAGATATCTATAAGAAAGGAGTAGCCGCTATCCGCGAGGTGGACACCAACCATATTATCCTGTTGGGTGGTGCACAATGGAACGGTAACTTCAAGCCGTTTACGGATTCAAAGTTCGACGATAAGATAATGTACACCTGCCACCGCTACGGAGGCGATCCTACCAAAGAAGCTATCCAGAGTATTATTGATTTCCGTGACAAAGTGAACCTGCCGATGTATATGGGCGAAATAGGACATAATACGGATGAATGGCAAGCTGCATTCTGTCAGACTATGCGTGACAATAATATCGGCTATACCTTCTGGCCGTATAAGAAGATGGATGGTTCCAGCTTCGTCGGTATTACTCCTCCGGAGAATTGGGCGAATATCGTTTACTTCTCCGAGGCTCCCCGCGCATCTTATAAAGAAGTTCGTGATGCTCGTCCCGACCAGGTAATGGCACGCAAGGCCATGATGGATTTCATCGAGGCTTGCAAGCTGAAAAACTGTGTGGTGCAGGAAGGGTATATTCAATCGTTGGGAATGAAGTAAGAAGCTATTGTTAAATATTTAATCATGTGAGTCAGTAGTTGAGTTTGGTTCATAACAGTACAAAAAGAAACAAATTTAACTACTAACCCCATTATCCACTTATTTATATGAAGAAAGTATTATTCGGTTTCGCATTCGCTGTTGCTCTCCCGCTCTTTGCGCAACAGAAACCTGTATATCTGGATGCGAGCAAACCTATGGAAGTAAGAGTAGAAGATGCGTTGAAGCGGCTGACCGTGGAAGAAAAGGTAGCCATGCTGCATGCACAAAGTAAATTCAGCAGTCCGGGTGTGCCCCGTCTGGGTATTCCGGAATTTTGGATGACGGACGGTCCTCACGGAATCCGTCCCGAAGTTCTTTGGGATGAATGGAATCAGGCCGGATGGACCAATGACTCTTGTGTAGCTTTTCCGGCATTGACCTGTTTGGCGGCTACATGGAACCCCGAGATGTCCATGCTTTATGGCAAAAGCATTGGTGAAGAAGCACGCTATCGTAACAAGACCGTTCTTCTGGGACCCGGTGTTAATATTTATCGTACTCCGCTGAACGGACGTAACTTTGAGTACATGGGCGAAGACCCGTACCTGGCTTCCCGTATGGTGGTTCCTTACGTGCAGGGCGTACAACAGAATGGGGTGGCAGCCTGCGTGAAGCACTATGCGCTGAACAATCAGGAAATCAACCGCCACACCACCAATGTCATAGTAGACGACCGTGCCCTGTATGAAATCTATCTGCCCGCTTTCAAGGCGGCCGTTCAGGAAGGTAAAGCGTGGTCTATCATGGGAGCTTATAACCTGTATAAAGGTCAGCATGCCTGCCACAACCAATATCTGCTGAACGATATTCTGAGAGGCGAATGGGGCTTCGACGGTGTGGTCGTTTCCGACTGGGGCGGCACGCACGATACTGATCAGGCTATTACAAACGGTCTTGATATGGAGTTCGGAAGCTGGACGGATGGTCTTGCCAATGGCAGCAGCAACGCTTATGATAACTATTATCTGGCTATGCCTTATCTGGAGCGTATCAAATCGGGCAAAGTAGGTACGAAGGAACTGGACGAAAAAGTACGTCGCATCCTGCGCCTGGCATTCCGCACTACAATGGATGTGAACCGTCCTTTCGGTTCTATCCTTTCTCCCGAGCATTACGAGGTTGCCCGCCGCATTGGTGAAGAAGGCATTGTGCTGCTGCAAAACAAAGACGGCGTATTGCCCATCGACTTGAATAAAGTGAAGAAGATTGCCGTTATCGGTGAGAATGCTGTGAAAATGATGACCGTAGGTGGTGGTAGCTCCTCCCTGAAGGTGCAGCGCGAACTTTCTCCGTTGGATGGCATCAAGAACCGCGTAGGAAACAAGGCGGAAGTTGTTTATGCCCGTGGATACGTAGGCGATGCCCGTGGCGAATATAATGGTGTGGTAACCGGTCAGAATCTACAGGATGACCGTACGCCTGAGGAGCTGATTGCCGAAGCCGTAAAGGTGGCTGCGGATGCCGACTATGTGATTTTCATCGGTGGGCTGAACAAGAGTAACAATCAGGATTGCGAAGATACCGACCGTGCTGGCTTGGAATTGCCGTACGGACAGGATGCTGTCATTTCAGCTTTGGCGAAGGCAAACAAGAATCTTGTAGTCATCAATGTTTCCGGCAATGCGGTAGCTATGCCCTGGATTGCGGAAGTTCCTTCTGTTTTGCAAGCTTGGTTCCTGGGATCGGAAGCTGGAAACTCAATCGCTGCCGTGTTGATGGGGGATGCCAATCCTTCCGGCAAACTGCCTTTCACTTTCCCTGCCCGTCTGGAAGATGTTCCGGCTCATAGCGTTGGCGAATATATCAGTCAGAGAAGTAAGGATGTGGTAGATATGAAATACAACGAAGGCATCTTTGTGGGGTATCGTTGGGCGGACAAGCAGAAGAAGGTGAAACCATTGTTCCCCTTCGGACACGGGCTGTCTTACACAACGTTTGCTTATGGCAAACCTGCGGCTGATAAGAAAGTGATGTCTGCCGATGATCAGATCAGTTTTACCGTAACCGTGAAGAATACCGGTGACCGCGAAGGACAGGAAGTCGTACAATTGTATATCAGTGATAAGAAATCCTCTCTGCCCCGTCCTGTCAAAGAGTTGAAAGGTTTCAAGAAAGTGAAACTGGCTCCGGGCGAAGAGAAAGAAATTACCTTCACCGTAGATAAAGAAGCTTTGAGCTACTTTGACGATGCCCAACATGCCTGGGTAGCCGAACCGGGTAAGTTTGAGGCTGTTATCGCCGCTTCGGCAGCGGATATCAAAGGGATCGTTCCTTTTGAATTGAAGTAATAACGTTATTAAGTTGACAAGAGGAAGGGTGTAGTCGCAAGATTACGCCCTTTCTTGTTGCCAGTCAGGGAGATATAGGCGCTTCGCCGGGTCTCTATTTGTTCCATTTAGTTTCTTCCTGTTGAAACAAAAGTGCCTTGCCTAAGGAACAAAAGTTTCTTCCTTGAGGAACAAAAGTTTCTTACCTAAGAAATAAGAGTGCCTTGCCTGAGAAACAAAAATGCCAGTAAAGTGAAACGGACATTTCTTCATAATGGGGTGATACCGGATTAGTATCGCCTTCCGAGAGAAGAAAGCATCGGGCTTATTTCCAGAAGCTTACCACTCGTATTGCTCCACGTATTCGTCATATACGGGTTCTTCCTTTATTCCTCTTTTGAGAAACAGTTGACGGATGTATTCCTGTTCTTTGGGTTTAAGAAGTCGTTCCTTGCGGTAACAGCGGTAATAGGTGGTTCGGTTAAGCTCTGCCATAAGTTCTCGTTTGATGCCGAGGGCTTCTTTGTGCGGTACATTATCCAACAGGTGGGTGATGCCGAGTGCGAAACGTTTCTTTTTATCCGCCATGAAGTACGGGCAGGATTCTTTGTGCGAACTAAAATAGTTTGGATTTACGGTGCTGATTACCGGGTAGTTGTCCGGGACATAGGCTGTCACCAGGTAGCGCATACATTTGGCGGAGTGTTTGCACTGCTTGTTGAGGCAGTGAAGGAAGGTGGCCGGTACCTCGCTGTAGTTAAAGTCGGGACTCATAATTGTATTCGTTTATAAGTAAATAATAGCAAAGGTAGTGTTTACTGGGGGAATAATCGTTCAGTCTGCAAGAAAAAGATGACAACTCATTTGTTTTATAATAAAGGCAAGACTATAAAGCATATAATGTAGTAATTAATACAAAATTGTCTTCTATGAAATTTCCTCCCTTTTCCTCTCTAATCGTGGCGAGGAGTGTGTATAGCCTGGGCGAGAATAGTAAAGTTGTATATTCTATCTTGTATTTATTGTATCTGTCTCTTATACACATCTCCGAGCCCACGAGACGTAGAGG
>ERZ1027160.924-NODE-924-length-10462-cov-5.268185_pt1 | contig 10462 bp, 8 predicted proteins | sample MGYA00519275_ERZ1027160 | MGnify/ENA primary metagenome ERZ1027160 (study PRJEB26926, sample SAMN06164707) | human gut metagenome | biome: ENVO:00009003; feature: ENVO:2100002; material: ENVO:00002003 | host: Homo sapiens | place: USA | collected 2012 ...
TAGCTTCGTCGGCAGCGTCAGATGTGTATAAGAGACAGCAGTATGAGCTGAAGTTGGAGGAGAAGGTAGAAATCCGGACAAGGAAAGAAACCCGTGTGGGCTATCGCTACAATCCAATCACCGGAACCGGGCACACCTACACATATCAGGTAACGGTACAGTATGAGTATAAAATCCTCAATGTAACGCTGCTCAATCGGGGTATGGACTATGTTGCCAGAAATTCCGGTCTTACAGATGACCAGCTGGAACGCTACGAAGTCACATTGGAGTGCCGGGGCAATCGGGATGACCTGTTTGCAGGCATCGCCTTTGCAACGCCGGATGGCGCAGGTTCCAGCGGAGAATACCAGGATTACGACATTCCGGGCGAGGCTCTGACGGATGAAAAATTCCGGAAGATGATTACCGAAGCAGAGAAATATCTCGGTTATCCCTATGTTTGGGGCGGCAGCTCGCCGAGTACCAGTTTTGACTGCTCCGGTTTTGTAAGCTGGGTCATCAACCACTGCGGCAATGGCTGGAATGTAGGCAGGCAGACGGCCAACGGTCTGATGGGAAAATGCGACATTATCCCGAAGAGTGAGGCAAAGCCCGGAGACCTGATCTTCTTCCAGAAAACCTACAACACCAGTGGCGCATCCCATGTGGGCATTTATGTCGGCAACGGGATGATGATCCACTGTGGCTCACCAATTTCCTATGCTTCCATTGAGACGAGCTACTGGCGGCAGCACTACTACTGCATGGGAAGAATTCGATAAAAATAGGGCGTTTATTCGCCCGGAAAGGATACGATATGAGCTTGAAACTGGAAAAGATTGCTGCGGAGCGCGAGAAAGCCCGCAGGAAACGCGATGAATGGGAGGAGCGCAGAAAGGAATGGGACAGAAAGTACCACGAGCAGGAAAACAGCGAAATCTGTGAAATGGTACATGCCCAGAGCCTGACCCCGGAACAGCTGGCAGTCATCATTCAGCTGGCGCAGGCTGCGGTTCCCAACCCGGAGAACCTGAAACTGGATGAGAAAGAAACGGAGGATATGGAATGAAAAAGATGATGGCAATGCTGCTTGCCAGCGTGATGGCGGCAGGAACCTTTACGACCACTGCATTTGCCTATACGGGCGATGATGTGCAGAAGAACACGCCTGTCAGTACCGCTGCACAGGAGACGGATGCAGCAGAAAGCACAAATGCGGGGAAAACGGACAATACCGACAGGATCGAAATCGACCCGGACATGCAGGTTCTGCCGGATGGCTATGAGGTCTCTACGGATGCGGATGGGAACCTGATCGTTACGGTGGGCGGCAAAGAATACAATATCGGCAGCGAAAAGTCCCAAAAGCAGACTGGTACGGTGGTGCCGGGGATCACCAGTCTGCATTTTCGTTCCGGTCCCGGCATGGATCAGGAGATTATCGGATATCTGCATTCCGGCGATACGGTGGAGATTGTCGAAAAATGCGGTGACTGGTATAAGGTAAACTTCAACGGCAAAACCGGGTATGCACATGGAAAGTACCTGAATGTCACGGATTCTGCAAAAGACAGCAGCATGTTCAGTGAAGATGCGCTGAAGCTGTTTCTGGATCTGATGCAGAGTGGAATGTCATACGAGGATGAGACGAAATCCAGTGCAGCTTTGACTCCGGAAGGAAATATGACGCTGGTGGACGATATCGGTGAGGAAGAAGATAAATCCAGCCAGCAGTTCATTACGCTGGTGACAAAGGCGGGCAACACCTTTTATCTGATCATCGACCGCGATAAAGACGGCAACCAGAATGTGCATTTCCTGAACATGGTGGACGAGGCCGATCTGCTTGCGCTGATGGATGAAGAGGAAGCTGCCAAGTATCGGGAGAAGGAGCCGGAAGTCACGGAACCTGCGGAAACCGAAAAGCCGCAGGAGACGGAACCGGCACCGGAAGAGCAGAAAACAGAGAGCGAGCAGAAGAAATCGTCTCCGCTTCCGATGATTATGCTGCTTCTGTTTGTGATCGGTGCAGCCGGTGTCGGCGGTTATCTCTATATCAAGATGAAGGGCGTAAAGCCTGCGTCCAAGAAAAATCAGCCGGACCCGGATGCGGATTATCACGATGAGGATGAAGATACGCTCCAGCTGCCGGAGGATGATGGTGACGAGGACGAAGAAGTGGATGTCAACGAGGATTATGAAGCGGAATCGGACGATGAACCTGTCTGATTAACGCAGCGTTGACCGGTGGGGCGGCTGAAAAGCCGTCCCCTTTACATAGCCAAATGGTTGGTGGGTGAACTGTTTTGAGCTATGAAGCTATGGACTCTGTAGGCGATATCTGATAAAATAGAAAGTAAGAACAGCTCAACAACTCGGAATTTTACCATTCAGATTTCCGTGCTCTGCCACTTTTATGAGCGTTCTTTTCAGTATTTTGCCACTTTCATGAGGGAATAATCCGTGCTTCATTACACTTTCATGAGCGAATTTATGCTGTAATATGACATTTTCATGAGGGAATTGGTGCTTCGATGCGACGTGAGGAGGTAGTGGGCGGAGGCATGGGCGCGATAAAGGCAACGAGTGCGAATGGGTGGACGCGACGTGAGAAGGTGGAGGGTGCGGACGCGTGGGCGCGGAGTGAGCAGGCGGAGGGCCGAGACATTGGCCCGGGAAAAGTGAGTAGAAATATACGAGTGTCAACGGGAGGGTTTTATGGTACAACTAGAAGTAGTTTTTTGATGGAGGTGCCTATGGAGCCGAAGGTCAGTATCATCGTGCCGGTGTATAACGCGGAGAAGAGTCTCGCGCGCTGTGTGGACAGTATTCTGAATCAGGAGTTTCGGGATTTCGAGCTGATCCTCATGGATGATGGAAGTAAGGATCGGTCCGGGGAGATCTGCGACGGATATGCGCGGGCGGATGCGCGCGTGGTGGTCGTGCATAAGGAGAATACGGGGGTGTCGGATACGCGAAACCAGGCGATCGCGCGGGCGCGGGGTACGTTTCTGCAGTTCGTGGACAGTGATGACTGGCTGACGGCGGATGCGACGAAGCTGATGGTGCGGGCGGCCGAGGAGACGGGCTGCGACATGGTGATCGCGGATTTCTATCGTGTCGTCGGAGAGATGGTGTCGCAGAAGGGGGATATCGACGCGGACCAGGTGATCGGGCGTGAAGCGTTCGTTGGCTTCATGATGGAGAACCCGGCGGACTACTACTATGGGGTGCTGTGGAATAAGCTGTACCGGCGCTCGCTTGTGGAGGCGCACGGGATCCGGATGGATGCGAAGCTCAGCTGGTGCGAGGATTTTCTGTTTAATCTCGAGTATGTGCGCTATGCGACGACGTTCTATGCGCTGCGGACGCCGGTCTACTATTATGTGAAGACGAAGGGTTCGCTGGTGAATCAGAAGATCAGCTTCGCGCGGACGGTGGAGATGAAACTCGCGATGTTCGAGTGCTACAACGACTTCTTCAAGCATGTGCTGGATGAGGATGCGTATGAGCGGAAGCGGCTGCAGGTCTATCATTTTCTAGTGGATGCGGCGAAGGATGGTTTCGTGTTCCCGGCGACGATTCCGGGGACGCAGAAGCTCGGTGAGGAGCGGAGCCAGGCGCTGCAGGAGGTGATTTCGGAGGATGGGATCATCGTGGAGAAGTACCGCGACCGGAAGCTGCTCGAGCGCTATCTCGAGTCGGTGGCGCTGAAGTATGATATGACGCTGGCGGAGCTGTCGCTGCTGCTGTATCGGAAGGACGCGGGAAAGGCGCTCACTCGAGGGGCTGAAGCGCAGATGCCTGCGCGGGAAGATGCCGTGGAGGCGACTGATCGAAAGGATGCCGGAAAGGCGCTGAGCCGGAAGGATCTCGCGGAGCTGATGCATATGAGCCGCGGGGATCTGCGCGCCGCGCTGCAGAAGCTGGTCTCACGCGGGATGCTCGAAGTGGTCGACGTGCCGAGGAAACGACGTGAAGCGGCGGAAATAGCCGAGGCGACCGGTCTTTTCGGAAAGCGTGGCGAGGCACAGGATGCAGACGCGAACGGAATGACGAAGAAAAAACGCGAGCCGCGGAAGATTCGTCTCGAGCTGCTGCCGGCGTCGGATGCGGTGCTGCAGGATATCGCGGCCGCGGAGCGTGACTACGAGCAGGCGAAGTTCCGGGGATTTACCGAGGACGAGCTCCGGCAGTATACAGCGCTCGAGCGGCGTGTGCAGGAGAACGAAAAGCAGATACTGCAGAAGTGAGGATGGGCAGACGAACACCATCAGCGATGCCTGGCGATGAGTCAGCGAGGGGCAGAATGCGTTGCGGCGAGGCACAACGCATGCGCGGAGTGATGATGTGGAGGGCCGAAACATGGGCACAAGCGAGTAGGAGGCGGTGACTAGCCGCCGTCCTCTCACACCACCGTGCGTACCGTTCGGTACACGGCGGTTTCAACAGTTGACGTGCATAGACTGATAAGCTGTGGCAAGATCATAAAAGCCCCAGTTTGTAGACCTAAAACAGAATACCGTTCCTTACATAGCAGTCATGCGCTTCGGTGCCTGGCTGCTAATTTTTTTGCGAAAGGAGCAGTATCGAATGAAGCTTGTATTAGCGGAAAAGCCCTCGGTTGCCATGAGTCTCTCGAAGGTGATCGGGGCAAATCAGCGCGGAGACGGTTATATGGAGGGCAATGGCTACCTTGTCAGCTGGTGTGTGGGGCATCTGGTGGAACTTTCCCAGCCGGAAGCCTATGATGAAAAGTATGCCAAGTGGAGATATGATGATCTTCCGATTTTGCCGGATCATTGGCGGTATCAGGTATCTGCCAGCACGAAAAAGCAGTTCGGAATCCTGAAAAAGCTCATGCAGCGGAAAGATGTGGAGAGTCTGATCTGTGCAACCGATGCAGGGCGTGAGGGCGAACTGATTTTCCGACTGGTTTACCATCAGTGCGGCTGCAAAAAGCCGGTGGAACGGCTTTGGATTTCATCAATGGAGGACAGTGCTATCCGGGAAGGCTTTCAGAAGCTCAGACCGGGAACAGAATATGATGCCTTATATGAGGCGGCTTTATGCCGGGAGCGAGCCGACTGGATTGTCGGAATCAACGCCACCCGGCTTTTTTCATGTCTGTATGGGCAGACCCTGAATGTGGGGCGCGTGATGACACCAACGCTTGCGATGGTGGTTATGCGAGATGCAGCAATCCGGGCGTTCAAGCCGGAGCCGTTCTACTCGGCAGAATTAAAATTTCGGGATTTTCAAGCGGGCGGTGAGCGAATGAAAGAAAAAGCAGAAGCAGAAAAACTGGTGGCAGAGTGTTGCCAGGCAGGAAGTGCCATCATTACCAAGGTAGAGCAGAAAGAAAAATCAGAGAAGCCCCCGGCCTTGTTTGATCTGACATCGCTTCAGAGAGAAGCAAATCGGCAGCTGGGATTCACTGCCCAGCAGACCCTGGATTACACACAGGCTCTGTACGAGAAGAAACTCGTGACATATCCCCGTACCGACAGCCGGTATCTGACGGATGATATGGCACCGCTGGTGCCGGAACTTGTTTCTGTGATCCAGCAGAGCTTTCAGATTCAGGCAGATGTACCGGCACCGGTGAATGCAGCGCAGGTCATCAATTCTAAGAAAGTCACCGATCACCATGCCATTATCCCTACAAAAACAGCGGCGGGTTATGACATTTCCTCGCTTCCCAGTGGAGAACAAGCGATTCTTACTCTGCTGGCGGTGCGGCTGATTTGTGCGGTCGGAACACCCTGCCACTATGCAGAAACCATAGTAGAAGCGGAGTGCGCCGGTCAGAAGTTCCGCACGAAAGGCAAAACAGTCACGGATATGGGCTGGAGGCAATATGCAGGAAAGCCGGTTGAAGATGCTGAGAAGAATGCGGAGGCGGGTGATCTTCCGGAGCTTTCGGAAGGCATGACACTGGAACTTGCCGGTGTCGATCTGAAAGAGGGCAAGACCAGCCCACCCAAGAGGTTTACCGAAGATCTTCTGCTTTCAGCGATGGAAAGTGCCAGCTCGGATGAATTTCCGGCTGGTGTAGAGCGAAAAGGCATCGGCACACCAGCTACACGCGCTGCCATCATCGAAAAACTGGTGCAGAAAGGCTTTATCGAGCGTAGGGGTGATAAGAAAACGAGATACCTTTGCTCTACGGACAAGGGAAATGCGCTGGTGACGGTGGTGCCGGAACAGATTCAGTCTCCATCCATGACGGCAGACTGGGAGGAAAAACTGCTGAAAATAGAACACGGCGAGTATGACAGCGATGCCTTTATGGGAGAAATCAGCAGCATGGTCAGCGGACTTGTAAAAACCTACGAGGCTGTGAAAGGTGCCAATGTCCTGATGCAGCCGGAATGCAAAGTCATTGGTTCCTGTCCCGCCTGCGGCAGTGATGTCTGCGAAACGGCAAAAGGATGGTTTTGCAGGGATAAGAGCTGTAAATTTGCGCTCTGGAAGGAAAACAGGTTTTTTCAGACACTGGGAAAGCAGATGACAGAGGAACTGGCAAAGCAACTGGTAAATCGTGGAAAAGCACGGCTTACCCATTGCTATTCCAGGAAGTCCAATCGTTACTATGACACAACCGTTCATGTAGAGACCGGCGAGGACGGTGCAGCAGCATTTAAGCTGGAGTTTGGAGGTAAAAAATGAGCATGAAAATGATGAATGCAGCTTATCTGGTGGATAATGTCGCTCTGCTTTCCTTGCAGGAAAAGCAGGACGGCGTGGAATTCCATTGTTTTGATATGGACAGCAAGGTGCAGACCACCGAGGGACACATTGGCTGGGATGTGTTGGATAAACAGCCGTCTTCTACGCTGGAAGAAAGCGCAAGGGTGGTAGTACTTCAGAAGATTCCCCAGCTTGACGGTCTTGCCGTTGCGCCGGTAGCTCCGGAGATGCTGGAGCAGGTACGCGGCGGCAGAAAGGTTCTCTGGCAGATGAAAAAGGCTGATCCTGAGCTGGAGAATGCAAAAAATATCCGGTTTATCACCAGCAACTACGAGGATCGGTTCAAAATTCCGGATGGCAGTGCAGTGGAGATCGAGTATCCGAACCGGAAGTTCTCAGCTCGCTGCGAATATATGGACGAATATCATTTGCGCCTGGGGTATGATGTTTTGCACATCTGTCAGCTGGCAGAAATGCTGGAACGCGGCGGTGGTACATGCCGCCCGGAGCCGCTGATTACGGAAGAACGCAGTGCATGGGATTTGGGAAGCAAGGGCTTTCTTGCCATTCAGACCTGTGAGGACGGTTACGACTATACCTTATATCATAAGGACTTTACGGAAATTGACGGTGGACAGATTGACAACACGGAAATCAGCATGAATGCAGCCAGAGACCAGATTCTTTCGGATTATGGGTTCGGTGGCCGCACCATGACGCGGATTGACTATGATGAACTTTGTGATCGTGCAGAGGAAGCGGAAATCAGCAGACGGGAATCTGTGCTGGGTAAACTCTCGGATTTGTCTTCCAGAACGGATACGCCGGTGAAAGCTGCCAAGGCGAAGGAGGCAGAGCGATGAAATACAAGCTTACGAAGGCAGAGCAGGAAACAGTCATCAATTTTGATAATGAACTGGATACCGCCAGCATTTATACCCATGACAGCCGCCTGATTAAGAAGCTTCGGGAACTGCGAAAACAGTATCCGGAGCAGTTTATTTTGGAGCACCGGGAGCATGGGTCGGTCACTTATACGATTCCGAAACGCTGTGTTGGTATCCGACCGCCGTACAGTGAAAAGCGGCGGGAACAGCAGCGACAGGAAGCAAAGGAAAACGGCCTGCCGTTTATGGAGAAGGGAGAAATGAACGATGGCAAGAATTGAAAAATGGGATGAAGTGCATGGAAATCAGGCACCGGACGAAAGAATGATGGCATTTCTCGACAGTACTACCGACCAGTATGCGATTTTGCAGCTTCGCCGCAGCGAGGATACGGTATATGAACGCTTTTCGTCTATGCGCGAACTGGAACGGATGGGGCTGGAACCGGATATTGACCATTATGAGGTGGTTTATACGGCTCCGCTTCTTCCCTACAAGGATCAGAATACGATGTTGGAGGAACTGTATGCGAAATTCAATGTTTCCCGCCCTGATGATTTTACTGGGCATAGTCTTTCTGTGTCTGACATCGTGGCTTTACGGCAGAATGGTGTTGTAAGCTGTCACTATGTGGATTCCATCGGCTTCCAGGAACTGCCCGGATTTTTGAAACCGGAGAACTACCTGAAAGCCGCAGAAATGGCGATGGAGGACGATTACGGCATGATTGACGGCGTAATCAATAACGGAAAGAAGGAAGAACCGGTGGAGAAAGCATCGGTTCTGGACCAGCTGAAGGAAAAGCAGGAGGCTGTGCCGCCTGCGCCGCCTCGCAGGTGCTGCGAAGAAAAGGAGTTATAAATGCGTTTTACGGATGACGAATGGATGCTCATGATGCTTTACAGCCCTGGCACACGGACAGGGCTGATCGAAGAGCTTCAAAAGATGCAAAAAAGTCTGACGGGCAGAGACAGAAACCTGCGCAGGTGGACGGCCTCGCTGCTTGCAAAACTGGCAGAGATGACGGATGCAGAATATGAGGCACTGGATTTGTATCCGGACGAATAAAGGAGAGGAGGAAAAAGACAGATGATGACGAAAACGGCTTATTATATGCAGATGGCGCAGGAAGCTGCGGCACAGATCACTGGTAGCAAAGAGCAGTGGACAGCGTTTCTGACCACATCCGCACAGCTTTATAAGTATCCTTTTGCGGAGCAGCTGATGATCTATAAGCAGAGACCAGAAGCGACGGCCTGTGCAGAGTACGATCTCTGGAATGATCGGATGAACCGCTATGTGAAGCGTGGCTCCAAGGGCATTGCTCTTTTGGACATGCGCGGCGAGCAGCCGCGACTGCGGTATGTATTTGATGTGGCAGATACCGGAGAACGGAAGAATTCCCGACCGGTACAGCTCTGGAAAATGAATGCGGAGCATGAGCAGCCAATCATTCGCGCACTGGATGCAGCATTTGATGTTCCTGCCGGTGCTGGGTCTCTGGAAAATCATATCATGGAAGCGGCAGAACGCCTTGCAAGGGATTACTGGGAGGAAAACCGCAGGCAGATCAGTGACATCGTTGCAGATTCCTATCTGGAAGGATATGATGAACTCAACATCGGAGCTTCCTTTAAGAGAGCTGCCGCTGTCAGCATCGCATATTCCGTCTTTACCCGGACGGTGGGCAATGCAGATGACTATTTTGAACACGAGGATTTTCTGGACATCTTTGATTTTAATACGCAGGCTGCTGCCAATGTGCTGGGAACTGCGGTCAGCGAAATGTCCAGCCAGATCTTCCGGGAAATTGAACGCACGATCCGAACCTATGAAAAAGACAAGCAGGCAGAAAGGAGCCAAAACTATGATGGAGCTGAATTACACGAAGAACGGCGATTACCTGATTCCGGACATCCAGTTGTCGGTGCAGGAACAGAAGCCCCTGGGCAAGTACGGGAGGATGCGCAGAGCGTTCCTGCAGGAGAACAACACGCTGCTGTACAATCACCTGATCCTGACCGAGAAGCTGTACCCGCACCTGTGGGAGATTCAGGAGACCGCGACCGCACGGATGGAGCAGATGATGGCGGAGCTTCTGAAAGCGAATCCGGCACCGGACAAGAAATCGAACCAAATGGCCTGGGTGCAGCACATGAACATGCTGAAAGCGCAGGCAGAGGAAGTCATTCTGACGGAACTTATCAACAGTTGAACTTTATGAGCCTGTTTCAGTCCGAAGCAGAGCAGATTCAGAAAATTGATGCGGCGGCAGAGAATGCAGCCAGAGAAGCGGAGAGCGAAAAGCCCTCCGCTTTTGTTATTTCTGAGGATGAAATCGACCGGATGCTGCGGACAGGTTCTAATTTTGAGGGCGGAAAAATCCGTATTTATGCGCTGTATCAGCAGCAAGGGGACGCGAAAGAACGAGCTGCATTCCTGAAAGCAGAATACGGTCTCGGCGGTCACAGCTATACCTTTATGGATGGCAGTCGCGGTTTTGCGGATTATGACGGAAAAGGCATTTTGCTTCGCAATTATGACCATGACCGGGAAGTGCGCCTCACATGGTCGGCGGTGGATAAGCGGTTAGACCGGCTTGTGAAAAATGGTCAGTATTTGACTGCGCTGGAAATGGAAGAGTATCGGAAGCTGGAGCAGGAATACGGCGCGCCGCTTCCTATGCCGACTGCCGCCCATGTATTTCCGCCAACACCACCGGAACGCTACGATACCGGAAATGAGCATGTGGACAATATGCTGAATACGGCTGCGGATGTCTATGCCCGGAGTGAACTGGCGGCACCCCAGCGGTTTACCGTGATGGAGACAGACGATGGCTATGCGGTCTGGGATGATATTCAGGGCGGCATTCATGTGGAGCCGGATGGTGTCAGCGA
>ERZ1027160.926-NODE-926-length-10457-cov-3.969429_pt1 | contig 10457 bp, 10 predicted proteins | sample MGYA00519275_ERZ1027160 | MGnify/ENA primary metagenome ERZ1027160 (study PRJEB26926, sample SAMN06164707) | human gut metagenome | biome: ENVO:00009003; feature: ENVO:2100002; material: ENVO:00002003 | host: Homo sapiens | place: USA | collected 2012 ...
CGGCATACGAGATTCCTCTACGTCTCGTGGGCTCGGAGATGTGTATAAGACACAGCATCCGGGGATTTTATCCACTCCCTAAGACGAACGTTATCCTAGGTCACGTACCCAACCTCTCTGGCAACGCACCCATTCGGTTCTATTTTTGCCAAGATACAGTCATATCGGATAGCATACCTTACTATAAATCTTATACAGAACCTCCTTTCGTCATGACATTTACCTATGAGTTCCGTCCTTTCGACGGAAATAAGATTGCCGCATTTAAGGAGTTGTTCTGCGATACGATATTTAAAGTTTCCAACGACATGAAGCTAACTCCTTATGCCGTCCTCGATCTAGGTAAATACCGAACGCCCGAGGAACTCCGTTATAATATCACGATAGACGATATAAAAAACGACCTGTTCAGGACAAAGACGATCCCTGTCATACCCGGGCAAATCGGAGACCGGCTCTATATGCATAACTTCTCCGATAAAGATACCTATACATTATATTATGATATAGCGGAGAAGCAATTAGCCTATGTACAATTCATATACCCGGAAAACTCATTTGAACTTCCCGAAGAAGCCTATTTCACTCCCAAATACATCTCAAACGACAACCGTTACCTAATCGATTGGGAGCAACCCGAGAATGATAACAATCCGGTATTAATCTTAGTGGAGCCCTAGTTACCGTATTTCCTCTATCGGCACAATAAACAAAACAAGGCCGCAGCAAGGACTATTCGATAACAAGTCTTCATAAATAATGTTGCTTGACTGTATCTATTCCTTAGTTCACGGCATGGTTTTTACAGACCACGTCATGGTTTATACAGACCACGACGTGAATCGCACAGACCACGACGTGGTTTGTAGAATATATCCAATAGTAAAGAAGAATAGATAGGCTTCCGGAAAACTATTTATGCAATAGTAAAGAGTTTTTAAGTCCATCTCAATCCGAACTCTTTACTAATCCGGGCTTAATTAGTACCTTTGCACTCTAACTAAATCGAAAATGATAGATCAGACCGTATTTAACAATAAAAAGGCCGCTTATTATACGCTGGGTTGCAAACTAAATTTCGCGGAGACCTCTACCATTGGAAAGCTATTAGCCGAACAAGGGGTACGCAAGGTGCGTCCCGGGGAAAAAGCGGATATATGCGTGGTGAATACTTGCTCCGTAACGGAACTAGCCGACAAGAAATGCCGGCAAGCGATCCGCCGGATCAGCAAGCAACACCCCGGTGCCTTTATCGTGGTGACCGGTTGCTACGCACAGTTGAAGCCGGAGGAAGTCTCCCATATAGAAGGCGTGGACTTGGTTCTTGGCGCCGAACAGAAATTAGAGATCCTTCAATATCTGGAGAACCTAGAGAAGAAAGAACACGGAGGAACTGTTATCGCCTCACAAAGCAAGGATATACGTTCCTTCTCCCCTTCCTGCTCGGCGGACGACCGTACCCGTCATTTCTTGAAAGTACAAGACGGATGCGATTATTATTGCTCTTATTGCACCATACCCTTCGCCCGCGGAAGAAGCCGGAACGGGACGATCGCCAGCATGGTGGAACAGGCGCAGGAAGTCGCACGTAAAGGAGGAAAGGAGATCGTATTGACAGGGGTAAATATCGGGGATTTCGGCAAAAGTACCGACGAGACCTTTATCGACTTAATCCGGGCTTTGGATGAGGTAGAGGGAATCGTACGCTATCGTATCTCTTCCATCGAGCCGAATCTGATTACCGACGAGGCCATAGATTTCGTGGCCCATAGCAAACGTTTCGCTCCTCATTTCCATATTCCTTTGCAAAGCGGTAGCGATGCTGTCTTGCAATTAATGCGCCGCCGTTACGACACCGCTCTTTTCCGTCATAAGATCGAAAAGATCAAGGAAGTAATGCCGCATGCTTTCATTGGCGTAGACGTAATCGTTGGAACCCGTGGCGAGACAGACGAGTACTTCGAGGAGGCCCGCCAATTCATCGATAGCTTGGATATAAGCCAACTGCACGTGTTCAGTTATTCGGAACGCCCGGGTACCCAAGCGTTGAAGATCGATTATGTAGTAGACCCAAAGACCAAACACGCACGCAGTCAACAACTCTTGGATATCTCAGACCAGAAACTTCATGCCTTTTATGAGGCCCATATCGGACAAGAAGCGAATGTCTTATTCGAACACACCAAGAAAGACGGCAAAATGCACGGTTTCACCGAGAACTATATAAAGGTAGAAATCCCTTATGATGCCGCTTTGGTCAATGAGACCCGCAAAGTCGTACTAGGCGGCTGGAATGAGGATCGCACCGCATTAATAGTCAACAATCAATCATCAACCGTCAACTAAGATGTGGGATAAAATACAATATGCCTTTCTTTATAGCTGGGTAAAAGTACACGCCTTACTTCCCATGCGAGCTTTATACGTGTTATCAGACATCCTATATGTCCTTATCTATAAGATAGCCGGATACCGGGTAAAAGTAGTGCGCCGTAATATAACCGCCTCTTTCCCGGATAAATCCAAGGCAGAATTACGCCAATTAGAACGTCGGTTCTATCATCATTTCGCCGATTATATCGTAGAAACGATTAAACTAGCCCATATCTCTCTGGATGAGATACAACAGCGTGCTTATCTGAGGAACCCGGAATTGGTTGACCAACTTATGGCGAAAGGCCATACTTGCTTCATCCTCACGATGGGGCATTATGGCAACTGGGAATGGTTTTCCGGCTCGACCACTCGCTTTGAGGACTCACGCATCTATCAGATATACCGTCCGTTAAACAACAAGGCCTTTGATAAGCTATTCGCCGATCTCAGGACACAGTTCGGTTCTTTCGGCATCAAGAAAAACGATACGATACGGGATATCATCAAGTTAAAACAAGACAAGACCCGCTCAGTCGTCATCTTCTTGGCGGACCAGACACCCAGCAAGGCGAACCTGCATTATTGGACCGAGTTCCTTCATCAAGATACGGCCATATTAACCGGTCCGGAGCGTATCGCACGGAAACTGAACCTGCCTGTGATCTTCCTCGATACCCAAAAGGTAAAAAGAGGATATTACACCGTAGACATGAAGCTGATTACGGAGAATCCAAAAGAGACTCCGGAGAATTACATCACCGAGCGATACGCACGACTTTTAGAGAAAATGATCTTGCGTGACCCGGCTTACTGGCTGTGGACCCATAAACGTTGGAAACATAAACACGAGCAACAAGGATGAAAAAAGTAGCGATTGTCATCTTAAACTGGAACGGAAGAAAGCTAATGGAGGAATTCCTTCCTTCCGTCGTATCCAACTCTCCGGAATGGGCGGAGGTTATCGTAGCAGATAACGGTTCTACCGATGACTCGATCGAGATGTTGAAAGCAAAATTCCCGACCGTCGGCATTATCTCCTTCAACCAGAATTATGGTTTTGCCGAAGGATATAATCAAGCGCTCAAAAGGCTCGACCATGAATATTGCGTTTTATTAAACAGCGACGTAGAAGTTACTCCCAATTGGTTAGATGCCCCGATTGCCACTCTCGACTCTGATCCGTCAATCGCTTGTGTCCAACCCAAAATACGGGCTCAACGAAATAAAGAATACTTCGAGTATGCAGGTGCGGCCGGAGGATACATTGATAAATACGGCTATCCATTTTGTCGGGGGAGAATCTTGCATATCGTGGAAAAGGACGAGGGGCAATACGACACTCCCGCCGATATCTTATGGGCGACAGGAGCCTGCTTATTCGTTCGTACGGCTACGTATAAGGAAGTCGGGGGATTGGATGCCGGATTTTTCGCACATCAAGAAGAAGTCGATATGTGTTGGCGTTTACGTTCCCGGGGATATCGGTTGGTATGCGTCCCACAATCCATCGTTTACCATGTCGGTGGAGCCACCTTGAACGCAGAAAGTCCCCGCAAGACTTTCTTGAATTTCCGAAACAGCTTATTGATGCTTTACAAGAATTCCCGGGAAGAAGATCTAAAGCATGTGATGTGTGTCCGCTTTTGGCTGGACTATATCGCCGCCGCGAAGTTCCTGCTGGAAGGACATTTCGCGAACGCCAAAGCTGTTTATGAGGCAAGAAAAGCCTATCACCAACTCAAACCGGAATATACGCCTAAGCGTAAAGAGAATCTGGAGAAAAGAACACTGAGCACCATCCCGGAACTTATGCGGGACAGTTTAATTCTGGCATTTTATCTAAAAGGGAAGAGGACATTCAATGCGATAAAGGATAGACGATAAAGAAACCGGCCTTCTTACTACCCCTAAGGAGAAAAAGAAGACCGGAGAGCTTGGAGATAAGATAGAGAATAGATTATGGATTACTATTCTTTTACTTTTTTAATAGCTTTATAAATCTCACTATATGAATCTCGACCTTGATACTTCTCAGCAAGTTCACAAGCTTTAATCATTTTTGCATCTGCAATCATATCCCTTACCCAGCTATCTTTTTCCAGATATTTACGTGTTTTGCCGTATGTTGGAAGATAGCGCTTCAAAGCCCTTTCTGTAGCTGCTGAATCTAGGAAATGACGGCAAGTATCCTCAAAATGCAAAAGGAACCAATATTCGATTGATTGCAAACTGTCGCACAGAATAACATTACCATTCTTCTCATATTTCTTTTTCAGAGCTGCCATCTTCCTATTTTCAGCATCTGATCGTCTGCTAACATCGGCATCAAAAACACAGATTACAAATACATCTTCATTTAGAAGCTCCTTTATCTTTTTATCAATCTTCTCGATACTATTATTCTCAAACAGACGTGGAGATATAGAGTATCTGTAGCCTAGAAACTTTTTAAGATGACTGAAATAAAACAATTCAGTCAGTCCTTCACCCACAATATGAATGACTTGTCTAGTGGCAATATTCTTTCTAACGTTTCTCATAAGGCCGGTATTTATAGATTAGGAACTGCCCCAAATTTACCAAACTTATACGCCTTTTGTAGAGAGCTTATTCTATTCAAGCCTTTGAAATCAGTTAGAGGATATAGTACACTGGCTCCATCTGTGTTCTTCTCGGCGAACCAGATATTATCTTTTCTAAGCAGATCCTCTTCCCCCAACAGACCGTCATAATGAGTAGTAAGCAGTAACTGAGCTTGCTTTGACTCCTTCAAGAAACGTTCAATCATATATTCGATCAACTTAGGATGAAGAGATGATTCTATTTCATCTACAGCAAGGAATGCATTGCTTCCAATACTATTTTGTATCTGGGATGCCAAGCCGAATGTTCGTATGGTACCATCTGATTCATACAACTCCGGGAACTCATAGTAATCATTCCCCCCCAACCCGGAAGAGACCTTGTGCTGATACATGGTATAATTTACTACTCCCTTTTTAGTCTCCTGCTCTTTTGAAGAAATATTCGAAATATTGAAGTCTGCTTCCTGCAAATACCTTAGGATATATTCTTTGGCAGTTTCTTTTTTAATTGCCTCTTCTGCATAGCGGCTAAGTGATGATGTAGGTACTATCGCAGGCATCATTTGTTTAGTCAAATACTGAAGGGCTGTTTCCATTTCTGCAATATTGGTATTTACCTGCATGTAAGCTGCAAAGACAGACATATTAGGTAAACACTTTAAGGTTATTTCCTCTTTTGCAGCCGTACTGATTTTAACTTTTTGACCAAATTTGATGGAAGAGACATTGTTTTCCATGCTACGTTCAAAAACAGTGGCCGGTTGTTGACTGAGATAATAAATCAAGGTTTCCCGGACAATGTGCGTAGTCTCCAACAATACGGAATAGACATATCTGATAGCCTTGTCTCCATTCATGGCATAAAATGAAACAGAAAACTCTGATGCTTGTTCTTTACTTGTTCTATTTAGCAAGAACGGAACAATCTTAATTAGCTCCGCTTTATTAAGTGGAGTGCAAGTTATAAAGGACCTTATAAAATCGCAAACCTTAATAATATTACTTTTTCCTGAGGCATTGGCTCCATAAATGACAGCTAACTTAAGTAATTTTACATCCGGAGCCAGCTCAACAACATGATATGACTCCAAATCCTTACTCTTATCTGCCTCAAAGCTAAGAACTGTCTCATCTCTGAATGAGAACATATTCTTGAATTTAATTTCAGCTATCATATATCTATTGTTTTCTCACAAAGATACATATAAAAACCGAATACAAGGTATTCAGGCAATAACAACATGCGTATCCATAAGCAATCATTTATCTTATAACAGCGCTTAGATACCAATAATACATTTTTCTCACGCCATCCTCTATATCCACCCGGTGATGCCATCCCAACTCATGCAGTTTGGTCACATCGGTCAATTTACGCATAGTTCCATCCGGTTTTGTGGGATTGAACTCTACCTTACCTCGATAACCGGTTGTTCTCACGATCAAATCTGCCAAAGTAGCGATCGAAATCTCCTTCCCGGTACCTATATTAATATGGCAATTACGGATATCAGTATCTCCTTGCGAATAAGTATCCTTAAAATCCACATGTTCCATGATATATACGCTCGCATCTGCCATTTCCTCACTCCATAAGAACTCTCGAAGCGGCTTACCAGTTCCCCATAGCTCCACCTTATCCGAAGAGATCCCATAACGAGCCAAAACCAAAAGAATTTCCTCTTGGGAGCAATGTCCATCAATACCCTCCACTGGACGGGCATCTAAATCCCGGCAAACACCTTGCCAATCTCCCTCATTCAAACACTTGCCCAAATGGATCTTCCGTATCATAGCTGGCAATACATGGCTACGTTCCAAATCAAAATTATCATTCGGGCCATATAAATTAGTCGGCATCACAGCGATATAATTCGTACCATATTGCAGATTAAAACTCTCGCACATTTTCAACCCTGCGATCTTGGCGATCGCATACGGCTCATTCGTGTACTCCAGCGGAGAAGTCAGCAAAGCGTCCTCTCGCATCGGCTGCTCCGCATCACGTGGATAAATACAAGTGCTACCTAAAAATAACAATTTCTTGACCCCATGGCGAAAGCTCTCACCAATCACGTTCTGCTGAATCTGTAAGTTCCGGTAGATAAAATCAGCCCTATACTTACTATTCGCCATAATCCCCCCTACATGAGCGGCTGCGAGAATCACGTACTCCGGCTGTTCCTCATCAAAAAAGCGCTTGACAGCGATGCCATCCAATAAGTCCAGCTCTTTATGCGTACGTCCTACCAGATTCTCATATCCCTTTCTTTCCAGATTCTCCCAAATGGCAGAGCCGACCAATCCTCTATGGCCGGCTACATATATCTTAGCGTTCTTCTCCATCATTTCACGATGCCCTTCTCTAGATACTCAGCCAAATTAGTACGAACATGCGCAGAGGCACGTTCCACGGCCACCTTCGCCATATCCGCGTCCACCATTATCTTCACCAGTTGCTCAAAAGAAGTCTTTCGCGGATTCCACCCCAGCTCACGTCTCGCTTTCGATGGATCTCCCCAAAGATTAACCACATCGGTGGGACGATAGAAATCGGGAGATACCTCCACCAGCACCTTTCCCGTCTTGCGGTCGATTCCCTTCTCATTTTCTTCCTCACCTTGCCAGTACAATTCAAAGCCCACATAACGGAAAGCCAATTCGCAAAACTCCCGTACGGAATGTTGCTCACCCGTAGCGATCACGAAGTCCTCCGGTTTCTCATTTTGAAGGATCAGCCACATACATTCCACATAATCCTTGGCATACCCCCAATCACGAAGCGACGATAAATTACCCAATAAAAGCCTGTCCTGTTTCCCTTGTGCGATACGTGCGGCAGCCAACGTGATCTTACGAGTCACGAAAGTCTCGCCCCGTCGTTCCGATTCATGGTTAAACAAGATACCCGAGCAGCAAAACATATGATAAGCCTCCCGATACTCCTTTACGATCCAATAACCATACAGCTTCGCCACCGCATAGGGGCTATACGGATGAAAAGGCGTTTTCTCATTCTGAGGAACCTCCTCCACCTTCCCATATAATTCGGAAGTAGAGGCTTGGTAAATACGACAAGTACCCGTAAGATCATTTTGCCTTACCGCCTCTAGAATACGTAATACCCCGGTAGCATCCACATCAGCCGTGAACTCCGGTGAATCAAAAGAGACTTGCACATGGCTCTGCGCAGCGAGGTTATAAATCTCCGTAGGCTTTACCCTCTTCACCACCTGCGAGAGACTCGTGGATCCCCTAGATCCGCATAGTGAAGATGGAAAGCGGGATGGCCTTCCAAATGCGCGATCCGTTCCCTGAAATCAACAGATGAGCGGCGAATGGTGCCATGTACATCATATCCTTTCTCCAAAAGGAATTCGGCCAAGAAGGAACCGTCTTGGCCGGTAATACCAGTAATTAATGCTACTTTTCTCATTTTATTTTCATGTTTATCTTTTCATATTCATAGATCTTGATAGTCCATTATACTGAAAGTTTATGTGAAGCAGTCCGCTTATTATCATTGTAATATTAATTCTTTCTTTTATTGTCTTGTATCCTTTTAATATATCGTAGATGATGTTCTTTCTCACTAATTGTCGAGAACCGATCCTTTATTTTCTTTGCAGGGACACCTCCCCAAATTTCACAGTCCGGAATGTCTTGTGTCACTACAGCTCCAGCCGCTATTACCACCCCTTTGCCGATAGTGATACCGCCCACGATTGTAGCACTATGCCCTATCCATACATCATCTTCAACAATCGTTATGCCATTGTACCCTCTTGAACTATTCCAGATAAGTTCACCCACAGTATCAAACTGATGATCATTTCTTCCGACAAAACAAACACGTCCGGCTATCAAGATATTATTTTTAAATACGACATCAGAAGCGATATTGCAATATTCTCCAAACTGGACGTTATGACCAATACTTATTTTCATGCCTCTGGCAAAAGTAGTGTGAGCCATAACTCTCACGAAACCATTGTATTTCACCCATGGATATTTCAAATGAAATAAATACCATGTTCGAACAATGTTCATTATGTAGCGTATGGCAAACGTTGTCATACCTGCCCCTTTCGGCATGTTATGATAATCTATTTTCACTTGTTTCGATTAATATTATAAAAAGCAGATATATAATTGTCAAAAGAGCATGGCATCAAGTTTGCCCTAGATAAAGGCTTATTGGAATATTTCCGACAGGCTTGCCTTATTATGTAAATGAATTCTGTTTCATTCATGGGATCAAATAACATTCCATTGCCTTTGGTCACAAAATCCGTGGCACCGATATACTTGCTTGCCACCACGGGACATCCGTAAACCAAAGACTCATTAATAACAGCGCCAAAGGGTTCATACCTACTCGGCAGAATAAAAAAATTGGCTATTTCATACCATGCATACAAACCGACATCGGTATGAAATCCGGCAAAAACCACTTTGTCTTTCAGCCCAAGTCGCTTTGCTTGTTGTTGCAAGCTTTCTGATAGTTCCCCCTCACCTACAATGACCAATCTATAATTTACGATTTGTGCTTTTGCAAACGCATTTAACAGCAAATCCAACCCTTTTGCTTTTACTAACCTACCTGTGTAAAGAATAACAGAAGTCCCTGCCAAACCATATTGTTGAATGTATTTTTGAAGGATAGGTTGAAACTGTGAGCGATAAGCCAACAATGTTTGAGGATTCTGTATATTAGGACATACCTCTATCCGCAATCGGGGGAATCTTCTTTGATACCATTGCTTCACAGCATCACCATAGACTATAATCCCATTGCTGTGGGTCAATACATAGCTCCTGGATTTAGCCTTCAATCCGGAAGATATTTCGGCCATTTTCAAGTTGTCAGATGTTGTCAGATAATAGTTGTAGTGAAATAGCCCCATTTGCTTATACAAGGCTACCAAAATACTTGTATAGGAATACTCATGGGAGAAAATGACATCGGGATCTATTTTTTTGATTAAATTGAAAATTCCCAGACGTACAGGCCTATTTCCAATCCTGAATCCTTTAGTCAAGAAAAGGACCTTAATATTCTCCAGTTTTTCCAGCAATTCTTTCCTGTTATAGGTGAATCCCTCACTGTCAGCATCCGTAAATGCGATGGTCATGTCATAATATTTACCCATCTCATTAAACACATCAATCCTCCATGGAGATAGGTACTGGTAAAAGACTAATGCTTTCAACTTATTCATCTTCCTATACAGTAATAATCAAAGCCCAAATGTTGAAGTTCTTCTGCGTCATAAATGTTCCGCCCATCAATGATGACCGGATTGTTCATCAATTTCAGTAATAGGCTCCAATTGGGTAGCCGGAACTGTTTCCACTCAGTCTGTATCAATAAAGCATCCACTTCCAAGACAGTATCATACATGTCTGCGGCATATTCCACACCCCCGCCCATACGACGACGGCATTCCTCCTGTCTCTTATACACATCTGACGCTGCCGACGAAGCTAGAAGTG
>ERZ1027160.930-NODE-930-length-10363-cov-5.264552_pt1 | contig 10363 bp, 8 predicted proteins | sample MGYA00519275_ERZ1027160 | MGnify/ENA primary metagenome ERZ1027160 (study PRJEB26926, sample SAMN06164707) | human gut metagenome | biome: ENVO:00009003; feature: ENVO:2100002; material: ENVO:00002003 | host: Homo sapiens | place: USA | collected 2012 ...
AGCGTCAGATGTGTATAAGAGACAGCAGAGAAGCTGGGAGATCTCGCAAAGTTCTATGATGACGATGCTGTTCTTGGCAAGATCATGGATATTAAGAAGCAGAACAAGGTCGTTCTCAAGGATTACCTTAAGGAGACACAGAACATTGACATAGATGAGAATTCTATCTTTGATATACAGGTTAAGAGACTTCATGAGTACAAGCGTCAGCAGATGAACGCACTTTGGGTTATCCACAAGTACTTCGATATCAAGGCAGGAAATCTTCCAAAGACTCCTGTAACTGTAATATTTGGCGCAAAGGCAGCTCCTGCATACACCATCGCAAAGGATATCATCCATCTTATCCTCTGCCTGCAGCAGCTCATCGATAATGACCCAGAGGTGAACCCATACCTCAAGGTTGTCATGATCGAGAACTACAATGTGTCAAAGGCAGCAAAGATCATACCTGCATGTGACATTTCAGAGCAGATCTCACTTGCATCAAAGGAGGCATCAGGTACCGGAAATATGAAGTTCATGTTGAACGGCGCGCTTACACTCGGAACAAGAGATGGTGCAAATGTTGAGATTGGTGAGCTTGTCGGTGAGGATAACATTTACTTCTTCGGCGAGTCAAGCGAGGCAGTCATCGACCACTATGCAAAGGCTGATTATGTGTCAAAGGATTACTACGAGCAGCCTGAGATCAAGAAGCTTGTTGATTTCATCGTGAGCGATGAGCTCCTTGAGATCGGACAGAAGGAAAGTCTTGAGAGACTTCACAACGAACTTATCGTTAAGGACTGGTTCATGACACTTCTGGATGTTGAGGATTATATCAAGACCAAGGAAGGCGTACTTGTAGATTACGAAGATCGCAAGACTTGGGCAAAGAAGGCACTTGTCAACATCAGCAAGGCTGGATTCTTCTCATCAGACAGAACCATCGCTGAGTACAACAAGGACATCTGGAGATTGTAATATAAAGCTAGGTTATTTCCCAGCAGGGGACGGAGGGGACAGGTACCTCCGTCCCCTTTTGATTTAGGTTTTGGTGGCATATAGGAAGTAAGTCGGTTATAATTAAATTTACTAAAGTTGGAATGCGATACGAAAACAGTTCACATCAAGAAAAAGAAAGGCAGTGGAGAGATGTATAGAATACTGATCGTTGATGACGAGAGAATAGAGAGAAACGGGATAAGATTCCTCCTGAAAAAGTTGAATATGGAATTTGATATTGACGAGGCGGTAAACGGTCTTGATGCACTGGAGAAGATACGTCAGGAGGATTATGATATCCTTCTCACAGATGTGAAGATGCCTTTCATGGACGGTATAGAACTCATTGACAATGTGGTAAATGAGAAGAAGAAAATGAGATGTGTGATATTCAGCGGCTGCAATGAATTTGACTATGCTAAGAGAGCAATAAGGTTGGGGGTTGTGGATTATATACTGAAACCGGTCGATCCAAAGGAGTTTAAGGATACGCTGGAGAAGGTTGTGGATGAGCTTGAGGCGGCTAAAGCCTCGGATGAGCTCAAGAGCAAGAGCATGGAATTCCTTTATGAGCATGCGCTATATATGCTTGTAAATGGCGAAGATATAGAGAGTATACGCAGAGAGTACAACGGTCTGAACCTGAATTTCGCCAGATTTAAGAGAATTCTGCTGGTTGAATTTAATCACGATTTCTTTGGAAGACGAGATGTAGATTTCAAGAAAAATGAGAAGATAATGGCACTTGGAATACAGAGATACCTCAATCTGAATCAACAGCAGGAACTTATTTTTCTGGGCGACGAAACAGATGCGGTTTACACGGCCCAGGAGCTTGTCAAAATAATTAAAAGTGATTACGATGAGGAATGTTTTATAGCAGTTTCATCGGATATAGAGAAACCTGAGGACATGAAACAGAAGGTTGATGAGCTTGATGAGCTTATGGACAATAAGTTTTATCATCCGGAGATAAAGGTGTTCTACCCAAATATGGAGAGTGATTCATCAGGAATGATCCAGTTTGATGATGACACTCTCATGAAACAGATGAAACAGGATATCAAGATGAAGGATGTGGAGGCCCTCAGGGAACATTTTGACAAATTCTGTGAAAAGTACAGGCACAAGAATGAGTGCTCACAGATATATATAAAGTTTCTCTACTCAAATCTTTTGAAGGACATATACGGCAGTATAGATGGGACCAGTGAGGCGGATCTTAACAAGGATGTTGAAAAGATGTATATGACGACGGATTTTCAGAGCCTTACAGGTCTAGTTGAGGTTGCGATAGACAGACTGGCGGCCTGCTTTGAGGACAAGAGTCAGACCGGACATAAGGAAGTGGAGATGGTAAAGCAGTATATTTACAGGAATTACGGGAGCGAGCTAGGCATAGATATGCTTGCGGATATGGTATATCTTGCCCCAAGTTATCTCAGCACAGTGTTTAAGAAAGAGACGGGACAGAACCTGAGCAAATTTATCAAGTCATACAGAATGGAGCGGGCAAGGGATATGCTAGAGAATAGTATGGCGAAGATTGTAGATATAGGAGCGATGTGTGGTTATCAGAATGTATCCTACTTTTGCTCGAGTTTCAGGGAGTTTTATGGAGTGAGCCCTCAGAAATTCAGGGAGAGCGGTGTTGCAGGCGGTGAGTAGACATACAGCAGACTTGGAAAAGGACGATTGCAGAACTCGTTAAGCAGGGGGATCGTAGATGAACAAAGGTGGAGTCAAGAAGAGATTTCGTGATATGAAGCTGACTGGCAAAATGGTTGTTATTTATCTGCTGGCCGGACTTGTGCCTGTTATGATAATACTGGGTATAACATATATGGAGATGAAAAAGATCCTGTGGGACCGGGAGACAACGATCTTGGAATCTTATGTCAGCCAGACCACGGATTCCATGGACAATGAATTGGAGATATACAACAATCTCTCTAAATATATATCGTATAACCAGTCGATTGCAAAGATACTGAGCGCGGATCAGTCGGCATATCAGAATTATGAGCAGTTCAGTACGGTGATCGACCCTCTGCTGGCATCGATCATGTATTTCCATGAGGATGTAAACCAGGTCACGATATATACTGATGCCAGTGACGTAAAACATGGGTCAACGGTTGCACCGCTAAAAGATCTGGCGGATGGAACGCATGCATATGACGATCTGGATAACAATATACACTGGCATATTGATCTGGAAAGCCGAACTGCATTTTCAGTCAGCAGGATGGCTATGCTGGAGCAGAAAGGTGCCAAGGGCGTTTTGTATGTAGGCGTGGATTATGACAGTGTATTTCAACCGTTTTATACAGAGACAATGTTTGATAATTATGGGCTTATCATAGAGGATGAGTATGGACATATGATATTCAACAAGAATACATTTGCTGATGAGCAGTCAGCATATGAATTGGATGTGGACAAATTCGATGTTCTGAGAGAGATGGAAAATTCGGGGTATCAGTTCATAGATAAGACGTCCAAGGCGACCGGCTGGAATATATGTGTATATAAGCCGAACAGACTTATAATCTCATCGGTTCGCCCGATACTTATAATAGCCGTGGCGGCACTTCTGGTAAGTATGCTCGCAGGTATATTATGTATAAATATGGTATCAGAATTTATAACGAAGCGAATCAAAAATCTTCAGAAGACTATGAAGGCCACCGAGACAGGAAATCTGGGCATGGTTATAGAAAATGACAGTACAGATGAGATCGGTGATCTTATAAATGGCTATAACAGCATGAGTAAGCGCCTTGATGAGACTGTCAATGAGGTATATCAGAGCAAGATCAAGGAAAAAGAATACGAGATGAGGGCACTTCAGGCCCAGATCAATCCGCATTTCCTGTATAATTCTCTGTCTATGATCAATTGGAAAGCCCTTGAGGCGGAGCAGGAAGACATAAGCCGGATCACCTTGTCTCTGTCTACATTCTACAGGACAGCCCTGAACAAAGGAAAAAACATCCTGCTTGTCAAAGATGAGATAGCAAATATCAAGTCGTATCTTGATATTCAGCTTGCCATGCATGACAACAGCTTTGATGTGGTGTACGACATAGATGACAGTATTCTGAAGTATGAAACATTGAATCTGATACTCCAGCCGCTGCTTGAAAACGCGATAGGGCATGGAATTGACGTCAAGACTGATGGCAGAGGAGAGATACGCATAGAGGGAAAGGAGAATGGAGATTTTCTTGATTTCACTGTGTCAGACAACGGAGTTGGAATGACAAAGACCCAGGCCGCCCTGATCCTGTCCAAGTCGTCCAATGGCTACGGTGTGTCAAATGTAAACGAGAGGATCAAGCTATATTATGGAGAGAAGTACGCGGTGAAGATCGAAAGCACCCCGGGAGTCGGCACGAAAGTAATGCTCCACTTCCCCAAGAGAGTAGAAAACTAGAAAATCATACAAAAATACAAAGAGTGGATGTACCTTTTGAAGCATATTAAAGCTTAAGAGGTACATTTTTTTTATACTTTGTTTCTTGCCGGGGCGGTGCCCGCCCATCAAAAAAACAACATATCTAAAAAATCCAACATGATTCTAAAATCATTGATATATACGGATTGGAAACGTTTTCTTATAATAATGGCATAAGGTAAAGGTACTGCAAAGGTGTTAAAAACATTCAATCAAAACTATATTTTTAAGGAGGAACGGTTATGAGAGTTAAGAGATTTGCAGCAGTTGCACTTGCGGGTGTAATGGGAATGTCAATGCTGGCAGGATGTGGAGATTCAGGAAAGGATGAGTCAACAACAGCAGCAAAGAGTGATGCAACAGAGGCTACAGATGCAACAGAGGCAGCTTCAGAGGAAGAGGCGATCAAGACAACACTTACAGTATGGGGACCAGCTGAGGATCAGTCACCTGATTACGGCGAGTGGTTACAGACAACATGTGAGGCATTCAAGAAAGAGCATCCAAACTGGGATATCACATTTGACTATGGTACATGTAGTGAGGGTGATGCAGGAAAGACTGTTACACAGGATGTTTCAGCGTCAGCAGATGTATACATGTTCGCAAATGACCAGTTACAGACTCTGATCGATGCAGGTGCTATCTCAGAGCTCGGCGGAAGCACAGCAGATTATGTTAAGTCAACAAATTCACAGGCGATCGTAGATTCTATCACAGTTGATGGAGGTATCTATGGTGTGCCATTTACAACAAATACATGGTTTATGTACTACAACAAGAAGACATTTACAGAGGATGATGTAAAGAGCCTTGACACAATGCTTGAGAAGGGTAAGGTTTCATTCCCACTCACAAACTCATGGTACATCGCAGCATTCTACCTTGCAAATGGCGGAACATTATTCGGTGATGGTACAGACAATGATGCAGGAATCAACTTCGGTGGTGACAACGGCAAGGCTGTTACAGACTACCTGGTAGATCTTGTAAACAACAAGAACTTTGTAAACGATGAGTCAGGTGTTGGTATCTCAGGTATGACAGATGGTTCAATATCAGCAATGTTCTCAGGCTCATGGGACTACGCAGCATTACACGATGCACTTGGAGATGATCTCGGAATCGCAGTTATGCCAACAGCCAAGATCGGCGGTGAGGACAAGCAGCTCCTCTCATTTGCAGGATCAAAGGCAATCGCTGTAAATCCTAACTGTGAGTATCCACAGGTTGCAGTTGCACTTGCACTCTACCTTGGAAATGAGGCATCACAGGAGTCACACTACACAGCAAGAAACATCGTTCCATGTAACACAAGCCTTCTTGAGAGCGATGCAGTTAAGGGCGATGCACTTGTAGCAGCTCAGAATGCAACATTCGATACAACAGCATTCATCCAGCCATTTGTTCCTAAGATGGGCAACTACTGGACACCAGCAGAGAACTTTGGTAAGTCACTCGTAAATGGTGAGGTTACACACGACAACGCAGCAGATATGACAGAGTCATTCAACACATCACTTAACACTGATGTAGCACAGTAAAAATACTAGTTATATATTTCAAAAACAGGTGCTCCATTCATCTACAGGTGATGGGGCACTTGTAATAAGAAGAGATAATGATTTACTTTGAGACGGAGGTGTTAGGATGGCTCAGGCTATAACAAATAAAAAAAGCAAAATAAAGAAAATACGAAGATCTGATTACCCATATACCGTTGCACAGGCAGCGGCAAATGGAGACATAGCTACCAGAATTTCATTTCTGATCTTGGGGTTTGGAAGCATAGTCAGAAAACAGTTTGTAAAGGGATTTTCGTACCTGGTACTTGAGGTACTGTTTATATGGTTTATGATAAAGCATGGAGCATCACTACTGGTGGATATCTTCCATCTGGGTGGTCAGGAACAGCAGAAGGTCTGGAATGAGGCAAAGGGTGTATTTGAATATACCCAGGGTGACAACACTCTGCTCATGCTCCTGTACGGTGTGGCAACACTGTTTATAATTTTCGCATTCATCTGCCTTTGGGTAGTAAGTATAGAGAGCGCATACAAAGCGTATTGCCTGTGGGATAAAGGCAAAAAGGTTCCAAAGTTCAAGGACGATGTGAAGAGTCTGTTTGACAGCAATCTTCATGCATTCCTTCTTCCACTTCCTGTACTTGGAGTCGTTGTATTTACGATATTGCCATTGGTTTTCATGATATTTATGGCATTTACAAATTACAGCAAGCTTGGTTCACATACAGTTATATTCAACTGGGTTGGACTGAAGAATTTTGCAAAGATATTGAACTTTAGTGATGCAATAGGAAGTACATTCTGGTCAGTGCTTGGCTGGACGCTTGTTTGGGCTGTGGCAGCCACATTCAGTAACTACTTCCTTGGAATGATACTCGCAATGGTGATCAACAGAAGGGGAACCAGGGCAAAAGGTATGTGGAGAGCGATCTTCATGCTCTCAGCAGCGGTTCCGCAGTTCGTATCACTTCTTCTGATGAGAACAATCTTCAGTCAGAATGGTATCGTTAATACATTACTTATAAATAACGGAATAATCGACAATGCTATTCCATTCTGGAGCAATGCAACACTTGCCAGAGTCATGGTAATTGTCATCAATATCTGGATAGGAATTCCATTTACCGTCATGCAGGTCACAGGAATTCTCCAAAGCATACCGGAGGAGATATACGAGGCTGCGAGAGTTGACGGCGCAGGCCCGGTAAAGATCTTCTTCAAGATCACTCTTCCTTATATGTTGTTTGTCACAGCACCATATCTGATAACAACATTTGCGGGAAATATCAACAACTTCAACGTTATCTACCTTCTGTCAAATGGAGCGCCTACTCCGGTTGGAAAGACTGCCGGAAAGACAGATCTTCTTGTCACATGGCTCTATAAACTGACGGTTGATAATCAGTACTACAACTTAGGTGCTGTTATAGGTATCATGACATTCATAGTTCTCGCTGTTGTGTCACTGGTAACTTACCACAACACCGCATCATATAAAGATGAGGAGGGATTTCAGTAATGGCTAAATCAAATAACAAGATTAAAGCAAGAAACAAATGGACACTGGGAGACATCGTGGTTCATATCATACTGGCAATCCTTTCGGTTATCTGGGTACTGCCGATCGCATGGATAATCATGATAAGCTTCAGAGGAGAGAAAGGACAGTATGTTTCAACTCTGCTGCCAAAGTCTCTGACTCTGGCGAACTATACAAAGCTTTTTACAGACACAGGTATTCTGAACTTCATGCAGATGTTCAAGAATACTTTGATAATAGCAATTTTCTCATGTATAATATCAACAGCGTTCGTGCTTGCAGTTTCATACTGTATGTCAAGAATGCGTTTCAGACTGAGAAAGCCATTTATGAATGTGGCACTTATCCTTGGAATGTTCCCGGGATTCATGGCTATGATAGCTGTGTATTACATCCTTAAGGTTCTGGGACTTTCAGAAGGCTCACTCATCAGGGTTGCTCTGGTACTCGTATATTCAGGCGGTTCAGGACTTGGATTCTATATCGCCAAAGGATTCTTTGATACTATACCAAAGTCGCTGGAAGAAGCAGCATACCTTGATGGTGCTACAAGATGGCAGTCATTTACAAGGATCATCATACCACTCAGCCGTCCGATCATAGTTTATACGGTTCTGAATTCGTTCCTTGCACCATGGATTGATTTCGTGTTTGCCAAGGTTATATGCAGAGCCAACAAGGACTATTACACAGTATCCATCGGACTTTGGAACATGCTCGAGAAAGAGTATGTGTACAACTGGTTCAACTCATTTGCGGCTGGCGCAGTGCTGATATCCGTACCGATTATCATTCTCTTTATGGTAATGCAGAAGTGCTACAAGGATAGCATGTCTGGAGGCGTAAAGGGTTAAGGATAATATATGAAATTATTTGCATAAACAAGTGGAATGAGGAAAGCATATGCCAGCAGAGAGATATAAATTCAAGTATCTGAAAAAAATAATAACATGTGTGCTAACAATTACCCTTATAATAATATGTGGCTGCCAGGACAATAACACCCCCTCCAACCCGTCTAAGGCGACCACAGATGCAGAATATGAGTCTGCCATGCATATTGCGGAGACAACGCCGCTTGGAAGGTATCCGGAACAGCTCACCTATACCCTGGGAAAGCTGTCCGGTGCAAATAATTCAAATCTCCCACAGGGAGAAACGTATGAAAATAACGCATACACACAGATATTAAATGAAATCTTAAATGTGCAGAACCAGGATATATTTGAGGCTGCTGATAATCAGTATGATGATAATGTATCCATGGTGATAGCACAGAAGGATCTTCCGGATGTGATGATAGTCCAGGACATGGATGAGCTGCAGTATCTGGTGGAAAATGACATGATCGAGGATCTCACAGACAGTTATAACAACTGTATGAGTGAAACGATAAAGAACATATATAAGAGTTATGGCAGCAGTATCATGGATGTGGTCACATTTGATGACCGTATCATGGCCATACCTGAGACAAATATATCAGATGGACCAAATCTGATATGGCTTAGAAAAGACTGGATGGATAAGCTGGGACTTGAGGCTCCGAGAACACTTTCGGATGCGGAGGAGATCATCAGGCAGTTTATTGAGAAGGATCCGGGAAATAATGGTGAAGGAAATACCGTAGGGCTGGTGGCAGACACAAGTCTCTGCGGCGGTTGTGGTTATAGCAGCGAGTACACGCTCGACATTGTATTTGCCGCATATGGGGCATTTCCAAAACAGTGGATAAAGGATGAGGATGGAAATGTTGTGTATGGTTCTGTACAGCCGGAGGCAAAGAAGGCTCTGGAGCATATACATGAGATGTACGAGGAAGGGATTCTGGATCAGAATTTCCTCATGCGGACAAGCAGCAACATAATAGAACTCATAGTGAATGGACAGTGTGGTTCGTTCTTCGGACCATGGTGGGCTCCAAATAATCCTCTTATGGATGCTGTAGCGGACGATCCAACAGCAAAATGGGAGCCATATCTGCTTGCCACAGAGGAAAATGGTTCAACTAGTTATCATACCCAGGTTCCGTATGGCAATTTTGTGGTTGTCAAAAAGGGATATGAGCACCCGGAGATAGTGTGCAAGATAATAAGTGTGCTGTTTGACTATGTAAGATATGAGGATAAAGACAATCAGGCTATAAAGGATTACTACAAACTCAATGTGGATCCTACCGCAAGACCACTTGCGATGAACGTGGATTACAACAATGCACTTCAGATATGTTATGGCGAGCTGAGCCATGTGTTCTCTGGCGTAAGGCAGCCAGATGATCTGAATCTGCTGGAACAGTCTTATTATGAGGCGTGTGATTCATATCTTAAGAATGAAGATAATGCGTCATCGGAGGACTGGGCGGCATATACATCCCGTATAACTGCATGCAAGATCCTCAATGATGCGCGTACAAATAAAGTCGAATCTCTGTACTTCGGGGAGACCGAGACCATGGTGTCAGACTGGTGGTACCTTGAGAATCTGGAGAGCGACACGTATCTGAAGATAGTTACAGGTGAAGCAGATCTGGATGAATTTGACAGTTTTGTGGACAACTGGTACAAGACTGGTGGAACAACAATCACCAAGGAAGTTCGACGTGAGTGCCGGTAACTGGATATATAATTAAATAAAAATGATTACTCGCTATTTTCTATAGAACCTGACGGTGTCAAAACCGTCAGGTTCTTTGCTTTTCCGGACGGAGGGGACAGGTACCTCCGTCCCCCTAAGGGTATGAATATAATTGGTGTAATACGCACAAGGATGAGATTGTAAAAAAAGCTCAAAATTTATATACTATGTATACACTGTCTCTTATACACATCTGACGCTGCCGACGAAGCTAGA
>ERZ1027160.946-NODE-946-length-10204-cov-4.299044_pt1 | contig 10204 bp, 8 predicted proteins | sample MGYA00519275_ERZ1027160 | MGnify/ENA primary metagenome ERZ1027160 (study PRJEB26926, sample SAMN06164707) | human gut metagenome | biome: ENVO:00009003; feature: ENVO:2100002; material: ENVO:00002003 | host: Homo sapiens | place: USA | collected 2012 ...
GAGATTCCTCTACGTCTCGTGGGCTCGGAGATGTGTATAAGAGACAGGTATAAACCGGGAGAAAAAGTGAAATTCAAAGTGGCGGTATTGAAATGCAATATCCCGCAGGATAATCTGGAAGTGCGCTATGAGATTTCGGAAGACATGATGAAACCTCATCAGACAGGCAAACAGCCTTTGAAGAATGAAAAGCTTGAAATTAACGCAGGGACTATGAAAAAAGAAGGGTTCCTGCGTTGCCACGCTTTCGTCACTTGCCAAGGGCGTGAGTATGAAGGCGTGGCTACCGTCGGCTTCTCTCCTGAGAAATTGCAACCGACCACTCCGTTGCCCGCCGACTTTCTGGAATTTTGGAAAAGCACCAAAGAAGCCGCAGAAAAGTGGGCACTGGAACCGATAATGACTTTACTGCCGGAAAGGTGCACAGATAAGGTGAACGTATATCATGTCTCCTTCGCGAACAATGACTATGCGTCCCGTATGTACGGCATCCTTTGTGTTCCGAAGGCTTCCGGGAAATATCCGGCGATTCTGAAAGTGCCGGGGCAGGTATCCGTGCCTATAACGGAGAAGCCGAACGTGCCGGAAAAGGTTTTATCATTCTGGAAATCGGTATCCACGGCATTCCGGTCAACCTGACGGGAGATGTATATCACCGGCTTTATAACGGTGCTTTGAAGAATTACCACTCGTTCAATATGGACAATCGGGACAAGTACTATTACAAACGGGTTTATACAGGCTGTGTGAGAGCCATTGATTTCATTTACACACTTCCTGAATTCAATGGTAATCTGGCGACCTTTGGAGGAAGCCAGGGCGGTGCGCTTTCCATTGTGATTGCCGGACTGGATGACCGTGTCAAGGGATTGGTTTCTTTCTATCCAGCCTTGTGTGATATGGCGGGTTATACCCACGGTCGTGCAGGCGGTTGGCCGCATATGTTGAAGGATGAGAAGAACCGGACACCGGAAAAGATTAAAACCGTTCAGTATTTTGATGTGGTGAACTTTGCCCGACAGGTCAAAGTTCCGGGATTCTATACTTTTGGTTATAATGATATGGTCTGTCCGCCTACCACCACTTACTCCGCTTACAACGTGATTAATGCTCCGAAAGAGCTGTTTGTAGCTGAGACGACCGCTCATTATGCCTATGCCGAACAGTGGAGCGCAGCCTGGAACTGGGTAATGAATTTCCTGAAAAATAAATCGAAATAGCACGGATTACACGGATTAACACTGTTGTTTTACCTATTCTATTCTAAAAACCGTGAAATCCGTATAATCCGTGCTTGAACTTATTATATACACTAATTATAACAACATACTTAAATGAAAACAGGTGAGAAATTAAGTCTATGTCTATTGTTGCTAATCGTTTTTGCTGGAAGCGTTGCGGCACAGGAGCTGATAACGAATGTATATGGTCGCAACATCCATTCGCTGAATGGTAAATGGAATGCTATCATCGACCTGTACGACCAAGGGCAACGGATGAAAATCTATGAGAACCGGCAACCGGAAGGAAATATCGATTTCTACGAATACGCGTTTGAAGGCGGGTTGCGTCTTAATGTTCCGGGTGACTGGAACTCTCAATCGCCCGAATTGAAGTATTACGAAGGCACTGTATGGTATGCTCGTCACTTTGATGCCAAACGCTTGGCAGACAAACGCCAGTTTCTTTATTTCGGTGCTGTCAGCTATCGTTGCAAAGTCTACCTGAACGGGAAAGAGATAGCAGAGCACGAAGGCGGTTTTACTCCTTTCCAAGTGGAAGTGACAGACCTGTTGAAAGACGGTGACAACTTCCTGGCGGTAGAAGTGAACAACCGCCGTACCAAAGACGCCATTCCCGCTATGGCATTCGATTGGTGGAACTATGGCGGCATCACAAGAGATGTGCTGCTGGTGAAAACTCCCCGGACATTTATAGAAGATTATTTTATCCAACTGGATAAAAATGCTCCCGACCGGATAATTGCCCGTGTGCGTCTTTCTGATAAAAAAGCAGGTGAGAAAGTAACAGTTGCCATCCCCGAACTCAAAATCAACGCGGAGCTTACCACCGATGCAGAAGGAAAGGCGGAAACCGTGTTGAATGCGAAGAAGCTGCAACGCTGGTCGCCGGAAGAACCGAAACTCTATGGCGTGACTGTATCTTCAAGTGCCGACCGTGTGGAAGAGCAAATAGGCTTCCGCAATATTACCGTGAAAGGAACTGATATCTACCTGAACGGGAAGCCGACATTTATGTGCTGTATCTCTTTCCACGAAGAAATCCCGCAACGTATGGGGCGTGCTTTCTCGGAAGCCGATGCAGCTATGTTGCTAAATGAAGCGAAAGCGCTTGGCGTGAACATGATTCGCCTGGCTCATTATCCGCAGAATGAGTACACGGTACGCCTGGCGGAAAAGATGGGCTTCCTTCTCTGGCAGGAGATTCCTATTTGGCAAGGCATTGATTTTACAGACGATGATACCCGTAAGAAAGCGCAGAGGATGCTTTCTGAAATGATTAAGCGCGATCAAAACCGCTGCGCGGTAGGTTATTGGGGTGTTGCCAATGAAACACAGCCTTCCAAAGAACGGAATGAATTCCTTACTTCCCTGCTCGAAACGGGAAAACAGCTGGACACTACCCGCCTGTATGTTGCCGCTTTCGACCTTGTGCACTTCAATAGCGAAAAACAGCGTTTTGTAATGGAAGATTCTTTTACTTCCCAACTGGACGTCGTAGCTATCAATAAATATATGGGCTGGTATCATCCGTGGCCTGTGGAACCGAAAGACGCTATATGGGAAGTCGTGACGGACAAACCGTTGATTATCTCGGAATTTGGCGGCGAAGCATTGTACGGTCAGTCTGGTGATGAGAACGTAGTCAGCTCTTGGAGTGAAGAATACCAGGCACGCTTGTACAGAGACAATATCCGTATGTTCGACAATATCCCGAACCTGCGTGGCGTTTCTCCCTGGATTCTGTTCGACTTCCGTTCCCCATTCCGTTTCCACCCCACCAATCAGGATGGCTGGAACCGCAAAGGACTCATATCCGACCAGGGTATGCGTAAGAAAGCGTGGTATCTGATGAGAGATTATTACATGAAAAAGAGAAATAACCGATAAGTTTAGTTATATTTGAATATAATGAAGCAATATAGAAATGTAGTGATTTGTATGTGCATACTGCTCCTTCTTGCCGGAGGAACGTATGCACAGCAAAAAACGGTCAGGATACTTGCCATCGGCAACAGCTTCTCGCAGGATGCCGTGGAGCAATATCTGCATGAACTTGCCGAAGCCGAAGGCATTTCAACCATCATCGGCAATATGTTTATCGGCGGCTGTTCCCTGGAACGTCATGTGAAAAATGCCCGTGACAATGCTCCTGCCTATGCCTACCGGAAAATCGGTACGGATGGAAAGAAACGGGAAAAGGGCAAGATGTCTTTGGAAGCGGTGCTGGCAGATGAAGACTGGGATTACGTCAGCCTGCAACAGGCAAGTCCTTTTTCGGGAATGTATGAGACGTATGAAGCCTCTCTTCCCGAGCTCATAGAATATGTAAAAGTACGCCTTCCAAAAAAACAAAGCTGATGCTGCACCAAACCTGGGCGTATGCGTCTACTTCCAAGCATAGTGGATTTAAAAACTACAACTGCAATCAACTGACCATGTATCAGGCTATTGCCGATGCAGTGAAGAAAGCGGCTAAGGCGAATAAGATAAAGATTGTCATCCCTTCGGGCACTGCCATACAAAATGCGCGCACCTCTTTCATCGGCGACCACCTGAATCGGGACGGCTATCATCTGGATGTGAAGATTGGACGTTATACCGCTGCCTGTACCTGGTTCGAACGCATCTTCAAACACAATGTAGTCGGGAATCCTTATGCCCCGGAAGGGTTGGATGAGGCGAGGAAAGCTGTTGCCCAGAAAGCTGCCCATGCAGCAGTAAAGCATCCGTATAAGGTAACCGAGCTGTCTATTACTAACTAACAATAGACATTGCCGCCCGTCTTGCAGCAGAATCCATGGCATTATCGATGACTTGATTCAAATGTAAATGCAGCACACCAAAGGCGATTTGATTGCTCGTGGTAACCCGATGGTGTACTGCATTTATTTTTCGTATATCGTATGGTTTACTCCATTAAGAACTGGCGTATGGGACAATGGCGTATACCCTCGTAACTGTTTCCGCTGAATGTATCTTCTGTTACCACTATTTTGGGATAGTTGTCCTGTATCTTTAGCAGGTTTCCAAATTCTCTTTCTGCTGTCTTGTCGCTATCTATTTTTAAAGCGACCTGTATATATAGTTTTTCTCCATTCTTTTCTCCGATAAAGTCAATTTCCTTATCTCCGTAATAGCCAACCTTAATATCGTAACCTTTGTATAAAAGGTGGTTATACACTAGATTTTCCAATATTTTGGCTTTGTCTGTAATGCGATATCCGATGACAATGTTCCGGATTCCCATATTTTCGAAATAATATTTCTCTCCTATCTCAAATACGCGTTTCCCAATTAAATCATACCGCTCTACCCGGTGGATCAGGAAAGCATTGTTTAAATATTCCGTATAGCTTTGTATTTGGTTAACTGATATGGTGGTATGTTGTGATTTTAAATAATCACTGATATTCTTTGCCGAAAAGAGATTGCCTATGTTTTCGGATAAAAATTGAATCAGTTTCTCAAGGAACAAAGTATTGCGTAACTTGTATCTACTGACAACATCACGAAATACAATCGTGGAATATACACTCTTCAAATATTCATTGACCGTTTCATCTTCGAGAGGGAGATTTAATAAATAGGGAAGTCCGCCATAACGGCTATATAATTCGTAACTCGTTTCACTTTCAGTTAATCCGTGGAATTCAAGAAACTCAGAATAGGAGAGACTATATATTTTGAATTCGATATATCTGCCACTTAAATAAGTGGCGAGTTCTCCTGAAAGCATCTTGGCGTTACTACCTGTAATGTATATATCATTATCTTCATTGAGCAGGAGCGAACGGATGACTTTTTCAAACCCGGGAATATCTTGTATTTCATCGATAAAGATATAATTCTTAGCTTTTTCTTTGCTATGAGAAATGATGTACGAGTGTAAATCTTCTGCTGTTTGCAGAGAACTGAATGTAAAATCTTCAAGATTGACATAGATAATATTCGCATCCGGTTCTTTTGCTAAAATTTCTTCAATAAGCTGGTAAAGGAGGAAACTTTTGCCTACACGGCGTTGCCCTGTTAACACCTTGACTACAGATTTTTGCATAAAAGGTTTTATTCGGTCAATATAACCTTTTCTTTTTTTGAGGATTCGAGGGAAGTTCATACGCCTGAAAGTTTTAATTATACTTTAAACTCTTGCGAATATACGGAAAAGTTTTAATTATACTTCGAACTTTTATAGATTTAATGAGATGTTTTAATCATACTTCAAACTCAGTGAAATGATGTAGGAGGCTTGAGTAACTCAAGTACATGGCTCGGCTTGCTTCGGTGAATGGTACTGGAGCCTTTCGGCTGATGGGACTGTCAACCGTGAGGATGATAAAGCCGGATTTTGGAAATGTCCTTACCATAACGGGCGTATGTGTATGGAGATAATGGAGCGCTTTTGATTTCATTGCAGTCGTTTAGTTCCAACCCTGTTTGGAACTGTTTGTTTCTCGGCGTGAAACACTTTGTTTCCCTGCTTGAAACATTTCGTTTCTCGGTGAGAAACAAATGGTTTCATGGCATGAAACAAATCACGGCTTGTGGGGTGACGCCCAGTATGCTGTGGGATGACTGAAGATGACCTTTAAGCAAACTTGAGGTGTATTTATAATGAAAGCTGGAGAAAGGGATTGTTTTATCCTTCCTCCAGCTTTTATATTATTGATGAGCAGTGAATTACTTCACTTCCCAAGTATCATTAGTCATCAACAGCTCCTGGAAATTGTGATATTTCTTCTTGCCTTTGATTTCTTCGATTTGTTCAACGACAGCATCGTTGTAAGTCGGAGCGTCTACATCACGGATTACACCGAGTGCAATCGGGAAGTCGGGACCTTCCATCAAAGCCAGCTTCAGTTGAAGCGTATTATCTTGGCAGTGTGCGTCGTGGATAAGGATATCCTTTTCTGTGATACCGTTCTCACCCAGTTTCACTACCTTCAGCCCGAAGCCTTCCTGCATCAATCCGAACTCCTTGTTTTCACCAAATAACATCGGTTTGCCATGTTCCAGATAGATAGCATTCTTGGCACGTCCTTCTTTGGTGGCAACGCTGGCGTGAGTTCCGTCGTTGAAGATCACGCAGTTCTGTAGAACTTCTACAACAGAAGCACCTTTGTGATTGGCTGCTGCTTTCAACACTTCTACAGAAGCGGCACCATCTACTGCAATGCAGCGTGCAAAGAAACGTCCGCGGGCGCCAAAAGCCAGCTCTGCCGGATGGAACGGGTCTTCCACTGTTCCGTAAGGAGATGATTTGGTGACAAGTCCGCGTTCTGAAGTCGGTGAATATTGTCCTTTTGTCAGACCGTAGATACGGTTGTTCAGAAGAATCATATTCAGGTCGACATTACGGCGTAATGCGTGGATGAAGTGGTTACCACCAATTGCAAGGCCGTCACCATCACCGGAAATCTGCCAGATAGTCAAATTGGGATTGGCTACTTTAGCTCCTGTTGCAACAGCAGCGGCACGTCCGTGGATAGTGTGGAACCCATATGTATTTACATAGTAAGGCAGACGGGAAGAACAACCGATACCGGAAATGACGGCAATATCATGCGGAGCTACTCCCAGTTCGGCCATAGCTTTGTGCAGTGAGTTCAGGAAAGCGTGGTCACCGCATCCCGGACACCAGCGTGGTTGGCCTGATTTATAATCTTGTACGGTATATACTTTATCGCTCATCTTTTATTCCTCCAATAATTTAGTGAATGCATCTATCAATTCTCTCGTAACGAAAGGCTGTCCTTTCACTTGGTTGAACTGGCTGATGTTCAATCCGGGCACTTTCATGCGCAAATAACCTGCGAATTGTCCCAGATTCTGTTCAGCTACCACGATTTTCTTGTATTTATGCAATACATCGGCTGTGTTCTTCGGCAGCGGGTTGATGTACTGGAAGTGAACGAAAGCCACTTTCTTTCCATGTTCGCGCATATAGTCCATAGCCAGACGGAGATGACCGTAAGTACCACCCCAACCCACAATCAATAAGTCTGCATCTTCGTCACCCAATACTTCGAGTTCGGGGATATAGTCTGCAATTTTATCCACTTTGGCCTGACGCAGATGAACCATCTTATTGTGGTTTTCGGGTTCGGTAGAGATAGCGCCTGTTTCGTTGCTCTTTTCAAGACCACCGATGCGGTGCATGAATCCTTCAGTTCCCGGAGTAGCCCAGTAGCGTACGCCTGTTTCCGGATTACGTTGGTAAGGAGTCCAGTTGCCGGCCATATCCGGGGTCACATACGGAGGATTGATGGCAGGATATTCATCCAGATTAGGGAGTTTCCATGCGGCAGAACCGTTAGCTACGAAAGCATCAGTCAGCAATACAACCGGAGTCATGTGTTCCAAGGCCATCTTGCATGCCATATAAGCGGCGTCGAAACAGTTGGTCGGCGATGTTGCAGCGATTACAGGCATCGGGCTTTCGCCGTTGCGTCCGTAAAGGGCTTGTAATAAGTCGGTCTGTTCTGATTTAGTAGGAAGACCGGTAGACGGACCGCCACGCTGTACATTGACAATCACCAATGGAAGTTCACCGATTACAGCAAGGTTCATCGCCTCACTCTTCAGGCAAACACCGGGGCCGGAAGTCGTAGTCACTGCCAAAGCACCGGCAAAAGCGGCACCAACTGCAGAAGCACAACCTGCGATTTCATCTTCGCACTGTACGGTTTTGACTCCCAATGATTTATGCTTGGCTAATTCGTGCAGAATATCAGTAGCCGGAGTGATAGGATAAGAACCCAGGTAGAGCCCCAGACCTGCTTTTTCAGCTGCGGCAATCAGTCCGTAGGCGGTTGCTTTATTACCGTTGATATCTGTATAAAGTCCTTTTGATTTCGGAGCTTTGCTTTCAATCTTATAAGTAGAGACAGAAGCATGAGTGTTTGCTCCGTAGTTGAAGCCATCGTTCAATACCTTAATATTAGCTTCTGCTATTTCGGGTTTCTTGGCGAATTTCTCGCGCAGCATTTTTTCAGCAGCAGCAAGGTTACGGTTGAACAACCAGCAAACCAATCCGAGTGCAAACATGTTTTTGCAACGGAGAATTGATTTGTTATCCAATCCGGAGTCTTTCAGGCTCTCTTTGCACATGGAAGAGATAGGAACTTCCAATACTTCCTGTTTTATTCCTAATTCTTCAAAGGGATTGTTGGTTTTAAATTGTGCCTTTTCCAAATCTCTGGCTTCGAATGAGTCGGAGTCGGTAATGATAAGTCCTTGCGGTTTACAGAATTTGATTTGTGTTTTCAGTGCGGAAGGATTCATAGCCACCAACACGTGGCAACGGTCTCCGGGAGTGTAAACCTGTCCGGCACCGATGTGGACCTGAAAACCGGAAACACCGGTCAGTGAACCTTGCGGGGCGCGGATGTCTGCCGGATAGTCAGGGAATGTACAGATGTCATTTCCTACCGTAGCCGACACGTTCGAGAAGATGTTGCCGGCCAGCTGCATACCGTCGCCGGAGTCGCCGGAGAAACGTACTACTACTTCCTCCAATTCTTTAACCATCATTTCGTCTGCCATAACTTTAATTACTATATTTAATTTAAAAACTGATTTTACTTTCAATTTGTGAGCGCAAAGGTCGGAAAGTTAATCGAATTATCAAAATAAATCGAACTTTATTGTCCTATTGACGCCAAATATTTGAAATATCTGAAAGGAACCTGTATTTTTATTCTTGTTAAATCGACAGAAACCGTTATCTTTGCAAGCAAATTTGAAGCGGCCTTGTAGTTCAACGGATAGAATAGAAGTTTCCTAAACTTTAGATAGGGGTTCGATTCCCCTCGGGGCTACTACGAAGAATCTGTGAGAAGTTGTTTTGTTTTGCTTTCATATCGTATCTGGTTTTGAGTTTAACAATGGCTTCTTTTAAGATGAACGTCTTATAGCTTCTATTTGTTTTAATAATCAATAGAAAAAGCCTCTACCGAATGTTCGGAAGAGGCTTTTTCTATTTTTGGAATTTATTATTCTTCCGTAGTTACTGGTACGACTTTTTTGTTCTTCATCATGTTGTATGCAATCGGAGATGCAATGAACAGTGATGACAATGTACCGATAACAACACCCAAGATCATTGCGAATGCAAAGCTGCGGATTGAATCACCGCCAAGGATGAAGATACACAGCAATACGATCAATGTACTTAATGATGTATTGATAGTACGTGCAAGTGTAGTATTCAATGAATCATTGAACAACTGACGTTTGTCACGTTTCGGATACAGGCCGAAGAACTCACGTACACGGTCGAAGATTACCACCTTGTCATTGATAGAGTAACCGATAGCTGTCAGGATAGCACCGATAAACGTTTGGTCAATTTCCAGTGAGAATGGAACGATACCCCATAACAATGAGTAAGCACCGATAATCATGATGGTATCGCATGATAGAGCTACGATAGAGCCAATACTATATGCGATGTTACGGAAACGGATTAAGATATACAGACCGATAGCGATCAAAGCCAGTACTACGGAATAGATGGCACCTGTTTTGATATCGTCTGCGATACTCGGACCCACTTTTTGAGAACTTACAATACTACCACCAGTGTGATTGTCACGGTCGATAAAGGTAGCTAGAGTGATGTTTTGAGTCAGCACAGGTTTCAAAGTCTCATATAAATATGCTTCGATTTGAGAGTCAACATCGTTTCCTGCATCTTCAATACGGTAGTTGGTGCTGATACGTACAGTTTTCTTATCTGTACCGATAGCGATAACACTAACGTTAGCATCACCGAACTTGCTGGAGATCAATTCACGAATCTGTTCGGGTTCTACCGGATTCTCGAACTGTACCTTGAAGTTACGTCCACCGGTAAAGTCGATACTCTGGCTTAAACCGCGCATGGCAAATGAACCGATACAAACGAGGATGATGGCTACAGTGATGACTGTCTCTTATACACATCTCCGAGCCCACGAGAC
>ERZ1027160.949-NODE-949-length-10148-cov-7.258199_pt1 | contig 10148 bp, 4 predicted proteins | sample MGYA00519275_ERZ1027160 | MGnify/ENA primary metagenome ERZ1027160 (study PRJEB26926, sample SAMN06164707) | human gut metagenome | biome: ENVO:00009003; feature: ENVO:2100002; material: ENVO:00002003 | host: Homo sapiens | place: USA | collected 2012 ...
CCTCTACGTCTCGTGGGCTCGGAGATGTGTATAAGAGACAGATTACAATCATGCTCCAGTATTTCAGTGAAGGAAGCGTAAAGGTTATCGCTCCGTCTTTCTGTTCAAAAGCTAATTCCTGCGAAGCTCCGGCATGTGCATCGGGAGTAGCCACCCACACTTTGCTCACTTTCCCCGCAACATTCAGCTTCAAGGGCACTTTAGTTACCAACCGTGGTTCGGGCATTGTCCCGTTCAGGTCTCTCCAACTTAAACTGTTTGCACTAAGGAAGTTCAGCAGATGAACCACCTGTTTGCCGTTCACCCTTCTGGCGAAAGAAGTAATGGCTGATTTCTGTGGCGGCCAAGTATTCAGATTCAGATTCTTGCTTGCATCCGTACATACCAAAGTTACCTTCTCCTCCTCCCCTCCATCGCGAAGAAGATTCTGATAAGCAGTCATAAAGTCATAATAGCGCACAACAGCCGTCTTCAAGGCATCACTCATCTGCAAACGGGTATTTGGAAAATATTCACTGCACAACATGTGGTCGCCTCCCAATTCCAAGTGCGAACCGCCCAGAGCAAACATAACCGCATCCGTCAGTAAGATTCCCGGCATATTGAACTCCCCGGAACCTTTTTCATAATTCATATAAGCCGCAAACACCGTCTTCAGTGCCTGATTTCCGTACTGATGATTCGCTTTCAGGATCGTATATAAATCCGTAAAATCAGCTTCATCCCCCCAAACTTCATTATACAGGAAATCTACTTTCCCCGTACCTGCAATCTGAGACGCCCCATAGCTACTTACTGCATTCATCACCAAGCGCTTATCAGGATGTTTCCCCTTCATAGCTTCAATAAACGAAACATAAGTCTTAGGCAGATTCACCTTATTCCCCTTGTAATCATAGCGGTCGCCACGATTTCCCAACTGGTCTATCTGATAGCCGTCAAAGTCAAGATTGGCATAGACATCATCGTTGCGCTGGGCAATATATGCCTGCCATTCGGCATTACCCGGATCGAGCAAATAGATATTGCTCTTCCAACTGTCAGGCAATGTATGCGCATCCTTATCCGTATGTCCTGTACCTTTAAAGATGTACCACTCTTCTTTCACACCGTCACCTGCTGCATCATCGAGCGCACCGAAACAAAGATTATAAAACATCGCCTTCATTCCAAACGAGTGCTGGATGCGGATATAATCCTTTACCGACTGTGTATAAATATCCCGGTTGGCAATGTCCTTATATACCGCATCGAGATGTTCACGCGTACCGCCTAATGGCCAGTGGTGCTTGTTGTGCCAATCCTGAAACTGCACACCATTGATATGGCAGCGGTTCAGAAAAGCCATTTCCTCCTGAATTTTACTTTCCGTTTTAGAAGCATCGAAGGTGGCGACAAAGCCATAACGCGGAAAGCGTGTCCAGTCGCTGGATACATCGACGGCAATAGTACCGAGAATGACTTCCGTACCGTCTTCTTTAGTGCGATAGACATCCGCCAGATATCCGGTGAAATCCGTTGCAGGGGCAGTCCACGTCCAGGAACTGCCTGCGACTGCCTGTTCGGAGATTACCTTATTCAAAGTACGGTAACGTACCTTTGCTCCCGCAGGCAGGGCATCGGCTGTGAAAGAAACGGTTTCACCCGGTTTGTAACAAGCCTTGTCAGTAGTCAGGTTCACGGTTAAATCGGAGGTAACGGGAGTGACATCAGTCACTCCTCCGGTTTCTCCTCCACCGCCGTTACCACCGCCGGTTTCATCATTGTCTTTGCTGCACGAAGCCAAAAAGAACATGGCAGCCATTGCATAAACTATATATTTCATCCTATTGAATTTTAAGGGTTATTTCTGAGTAATAATTTAGCGGCATGATACGCGAAGTATCTCAATTATCATTTATTTTATTGTTTCACTATCGAAATTGTCTCTTCCAGTTGATTCAGAGTAATCTTATAAGAACCAGCCGTCGTAATCTTCCATTTCAGGTCGATACCTCCAATCATTACATCCAGGTATTGAGCTTTGAAAGCATCGCTGGCCTTATCCAAGAACAACATTGGTTCCGTCTCGCCCGAAGGCTGCTTATCAGCTACGGTCGGCATAAACCAGGCACCGTTCCAGTCCTCTTTTTTATCACAGGTCAGCTTCAACTCACCCACGTTCAGTACACCTTGCCAGGTAAATACATACGGATTATCCGTGGCCTGCATCGGCGTGGCATCTCCAATGCTCCATCCCGCAGGCGCAGCATCCCCTACCATATAAATCATCTCATAAGGAATAAATTCGCTCATCATCATGCGCTCTTTCCCTGCACGGATATCGACACATATCTTATAGGCCTTACCACATTCGGCATCTTTCAGTACCCATTTATTGTCAGGATCGAACCCTTTCACAAATACCATCTCCATATCGGTGTAAGCGGCATTGGCATTCTTTGCCTTATACATGCTCTCCCAGCTTCCTTCCGAAGTTCCGAACTTGAATTCCCCGCCCTGGCCTGCATCAAACAAACGGGCATAGCGGAACAGGAACGGATCGAGCACATCCTTTTTCATCGGCACAAATCCCCAGTCGTTCATACCTCCAACGAAATAAAGCTGATCGTAAGCCGGTCTGAGGTTCTCGGTCTGAGTCAGTGTGATAGCACCGGTAAACAGGTTCGCTTCAACAACATAGTTGAATTCTTCTTCAATCGTAAACGATTCGTCCGGCTGATCGGCACTGGTACGAAGCACCAGCTTTCCGTCAGTTCCTTTGTTGTACGACGGCAAGAAAGAACCCAGCGTAGTGATAAACTTGAAGGAACCCGCAGTCATTTTTCCCGTCCATGTAAAGATACCATTGTCTTTCCGGGTCATTTCCGTTGCATCGTCCGCACTCCAACCGCCGGGAGTGGCATCACCTATCAGGTAAAGAGTGGAAGTCAACGGTTTGTAGGCAGTGACACTAAAAGAGGTGGTGGCCACCTGTGTCTCTCCCCGATCCGTTACTTTGGCTGTCAGGCGTGCTTCCAGAGAGATGTTTTCAGTAGTTTCCGCACCGAAATGCTCACGAAGGATGTTATTCAATTCCTCCACGTTCTTCTTCCAGGTATATTCCTGCACGACGTTCTCCAAAGCCACATAAGGAGCGGCAAAATTACTGCCCGCCTTGGCAAGTTCCAGTGTATAGGAAATCTTATTTCCCGTACCATAATTCGTGCCCGTTGTCCAGGAGAGTTCCAGGGCATCATCGCCATGCGCCTGTTCGTTCAAAACGACTTCCGTGTTGCTGGTGGAAAGCGCCAGTTCATTGTGCCCCTTGTCCAGTTCCATATAGTCATTGTCCACGCATGCAGACAGTGCCATGCAACCCAGCAATGCAAATACTAAATGTGAAATATATCTTTTCATATTCTTCTTCTGATTTAAGTGATTAATAACCCGGATTCTGTGTCATCAGTATATTCGCATCCATTTCCGTCTGCGGAATGGGGAACAACAGGCGATTCTTGTTCACACTGTTCTTGCCGATGGATTGCAGGAAACGGATGGCATACTCTCCATTATTGACGCGGATCATATCGAACCAACGATGTCCTTCGAAAGCCAGTTCCATGCGTCGTTCGTGAATAATCTTCTCACGCATCACCTCCTGTGACAGACCTGAAACTTCCGGCAGTCCGGCACGTTTGCGAACTATATTCAGGGGAGCGGCAGCTTGGCCGGGTTGTCCCATTTCATTCAGCGCTTCCGCTTTCTTCAGCAAGACATCCGCATAGCGGTACACAACAAAGTTATTGGGGTTCGTATTGTATTCCGGCGAAATAGTCTTGGACACCAGGAATTTGCGCACGTTATATCCGGTATTGGAATAAGAACTCTTGTAAGTCTTCCCGTCGAAGTCCGGGCAACCTGCATAAAGCACTGTCAGCTCTTTCCGTTTGTCACCTTCTTCATACTGGCTCACAAATTCCTCCGTAGGCTGATTCCAGCCGTAGCTGCCTGCAACAAAGTCCGAGTTGCGGGGCCCCATAAAAGTGGAAAGCCAGGAAGACTGACCGTCCGTTCCCCAGAAATCATATTCCGTACTTCCGGAATACTGCACTTCAAACAGAGATTCGGGACCGTTATTGATAGTAGCATCGAAGTTATTTTCATACTTGCAGGTGGAAAGGTCGTAACCCAGGTTCGTAATCTCATTGCACAGTTCCACCACGTCTTCATAATAACTCGTATGGTTGGGAGCCAGTGTCAGGTAGATATCCGCCAGCATGGCAAGGGCGGCATCCTTACAGGCACGTCCTTTTTCTTCTTCATTATATTCCGCTTTCGCCGGAAGCAAATCGACCGCATTCTTACAGTCCGAAATGATCTGCTCATAAGTCTGATCCAACGTAGTGCGTGCTATTGCAGTAGATTCACCCGGATTATAAGGTTCCAGACGCAAAGGAACGCCGCCATACAAACGGGCTAAGATATAATAGTAATGGGCACGAAGGAAATATGCTTCACCCATACAACGGTTCTTTATGCTTTCCGATACGGCTTCGGCCTGCGGAAGACTGGTCAGCACAATGTTACACTGCCCGATACCTACCCACGGAGAACGCCACATATACAGAGCCATACCATTATCGCTCTGCGTGATAAAATTGGATGCCTGTATGGTTTCCAGACCGTCCGTACCACCGCCTGCACCTACCAGGCTGTTGCCCGCAACGATATCCAGCGACCACATACGCTGGTTGTAGAGATTGGAAGACTGAAGCGCCTTGTAACAAGCATTTGTCAGTGCCACGGCCACATCATCGGTCACGGTTGTTTCAGGGTCAACGGCATATTTGGGCGACTTATCCAGGAAGTCGTTACATGATACCAGCATCAATACAGCCAGCACGTATAGTAAGTTTGTTATCTTTTTCATATCCAAATCAATTAAAAGTTAAAGTTTAATCCTACACTGAATGTACGGGAAATGGGATAACGGGACAAATCAATACCGTTGATATCCACCTCCGGATCGAAACCGGAATATCCGGTAATGGTAGCCACATTCTCACAGGAAAGGGAAAGGCGTGCATTCTCTATCTGCAACTTCTGCAACCATTGTTTCGGGAAGGTATAAGAGAGTGTGATGTTCTTCACACGCAAGTAAGATCCGTCTTCTACAAAGCGGTCGGATACACGGCAGTTCTGGTTAGGATCGCCGAACACGGCACGCGGCATGGAGTAGCTTGTCCCCTCTCCGCGCCAACGGTTCAGCACATCAGTCGTCTGGTTATATGCGGCAGCCATACCTACATTGTCGATATTGTTGGCGTTATAAATCTTATTGCCGGCCACTCCCTGAAGGAATACGGAAAGCTCGAATCCTTTATAAGACAAGTTATTGTTCATTGAGAAGAACCAACTGGGATTGGGATTACCAATCACTGTGCGGTCACTGTCGTTGATGACACCGTCGTTGTTCAAATCCCTGAAACGGATATCACCCGGTTCAGCTCCCGGCTGCACGGCATGTGCATCCACTTCCGCCTGGTTTTGGAATAAGCCGTCCGTCACGTAGCCGTAGAAAGCATTAATCGGGTAGTCTTTTGCCAGCATCGTCACATACGAGTTGTTGATCTGGTTGATATAGTAAGGAACCGCGCTGTTCAGGTCCTTAATCTTATTCTTATTATAAGTGGCGGTCACGTTTGTTTCCCAACCCAGTTCTCCGGTCAGATTGATGGTGTGCAGACTCATTTCCAAGCCCTGGTTGCGCACTTTACCGGCATTCGTATAAGTGGTGGTGGTATCTTCAAATCCCGATGTGATGGGGATGGATGCCTTTACTAACATATCCCTTGTCTCTTTCAGATAAGCATCCAGTGAGAATACGATCCGTGAATTGAACAGGGAAGCATCAAAACCGATATTCGTCTGTGCCACCTCTTCCCAATGGATGTAAGGATTGGCAAGCGTAGAGGAAACCAATGCGGTCTGATTGCCGCTCGTTGTTCCGAATGGATATACACTGGTGTTGTAAGATGCCAGGTAACTATAATTGCCGACACTTGCCTGGCTACCCGTCACTCCATATCCTACACGTATTTTCAGGTCGTTCACAACATCATTCTTCGGGAACCAGCTTTCCTGCGAAATGCGCCATGCGGCAGATACAGAAGGGAAAGTACCCCAACGGTTCTTTTTACCGAAACGGCTGGAACCATCACGGCGGACAGTTGCCGTCAGCATATAGCGGTCTTCGTAAGAGTAGTTGATACGTGCCATGTAAGAGAGCAATGCCCATTCATTGGAACTGCCGCCAATGGCGTACATCTCCTGACCGTTATCCATTTCATGCACATTGTCGAACATAAAGACGTTCTTCTGCGCATTCAGGTAATCATTCTCATTCCACTGTGCAGATGAACCTGCCATCACTCCCACACGATGCTTTTCTGCAAAAGTATGGTCGAACAGGAAATAGTTATCCCACAGATAAGTGAATGATTTATTATCGCTCTTGTAACGTGAAGTTTCTTCCGTCGGAATAGGCTTCCAGTTATATTTCGGCGTGAAATTATCGATGAACCAGAATTTGGCATCGTAACCGAAAGTACTCTTGAATTTCAGCCATTTGGTAAAAGTCAGTTCCGCCGTCAGGTTGGCAAGGAAGTTATAACCTTTCGTCTGGCTCTTGTTCAGTTGCGTAGGCCCTATCGGGTTGCGGATGCTACCGTACCATTCCGAATTACCTTCCGGCCCACTCCATGAGCCGTCTTCATTCTTCACCGGAAGAACGGGAAGAGCTTTCAGTGCATCACCGATATTGTAGCTGCCCGAATCCTTCGTATCAGTACTGAAAGTGATATTATTGGAGAACTTCAACCACTTCAGCACTTGTGCGTCGCTGTTGGACTGAAACGTAAAACGACGATAGTTTACACTGCGCACCGTACCCGACTGATCGAGAAAACCACCGGACACATAATAATGAGACTTCTCATTTCCTCCGGAATAACTTACCGTATAGTTCTGCATCACACCCGTGCGCAGCAATTCGTCCATCCAGTCGGTACCTGCACCCAGTTCCGAAGGATTTGCCCAATTCGGGTTCGGGTTGCGACCGCCGTTCACCATCATATCATTACTCAAATCGGCATACTGGCTTGCGTTCAGCAAAGAAGGAATGTTCGTGGCATTCTGGAAAGCACAATTAGCCGATACCGACAATTTTCCTTTCCCTTCCGTTCCTCGCTTGGTGGTGATCATCACTACCCCATTGGCTCCACGCGAACCGTAAATGGCTGTAGCCGATGCGTCTTTCAATACGTCTAGGCGTTCCACATCCGCCATGTTCAGTGAAGACAGTCCCAGGTCGGTGGGCACACCGTCAATCACCACCAGCGGATCGCAGTTGTTAATGGAACCCAGACCACGAATCTTGATAGATACATTGTCACCGGGCTTTCCGGCATCCACTACCTGCACACCGGAGATGCGGCCCTGAATGGCTTGTCCCAGGTTAGAAACGGGGGCATCTTTGATGTCCTTGCTTCCCAAAGAGGAAACAGCACCGGTAAGGTCACTTTTCTTCATGGTTCCATAACCGATAACCACTACTTCGTCCAGCATTTCACTGTCTTCCGAGAGTGTTACCATAATCTGTTTCTGTCCTTTTACGGGAACTTCCAAAGACTTATAGCCCACGAATGAAACTACTATAACGGCATCCGAAGGCACATTCAGCGAAAAATCGCCATCGATACCCGTTATCGTACCGTTCGTTGTGTTCTTCTGCACCACACTGGCACCGATAACGGTTTCTCCGGTCTGGTCTTTCACTACACCTTGTACTGTGATTTGCTGTGCGAACATGCACATCGGAAGTAACATTCCTATCAGACAAACCATGATTCGAAGCCTGATCGGCATTTTGTACTTTTGCATAATATAAGAGTTTAAAGTTAGTAATAAAAATATAGATTCACATGCATTTGTCCCCTCTGTGAAGGAACAATGCAAATGTATCTGATAAGAGGAAGCAATAAGGGGGAAAAGAGTGAAAAAGTAGTAGTTTCAGGCGTTTTATAAGACATAAAACACTAATAATCAATGCCATCAAGAAGATGCTTTGTTCCAAAAAAGTAGTAAAAATATAAGCGTAAAAAAGACACTTATATGCCTTAAAAGTGTGGTTTTAGTCTCTCGACTTACCTATTTTCATTACTTCCTGTTCCAGTTGGTCACGGTCGCCCGCAGCTTTATTGCGAACTTTGGTACGGTAATTATAAATGGTAGTCACAGAATAGCGCAGGAATTGGGCAATCTTCACACTGTCGGTAATTCCCAAACGGATAAGGGCGAAGATACGCAGTTCGGTACTCATTCGTTCGTTGGCCTTGGGGTAAATCTGCTCCCCTTCGGCAAGCAGGGTGTTGAAGTCTTCTACAAAAGTGGGAAACAGTTGCAAGAAGGTATTATCAAAATTGGCATAAAACTCTTTCAGTTCCTCTTCTATAAACTTGGAAGATTTGATATTTTTGTATAGCTCATCTACCTTGCCCGTAGCGGCTATCTTGCCTAATGAACGCCGATAGTTATCCATCTTTTCCAGATATACGGAACACTGGTCCATATAGCGGCCTATGTATTCCTCTTTCAGGTAGGAGTTTTCGGCAATGATGTGGTTGGCTTCTTTCAGTTGCAGATTGTAGCGGTGGAGTTCTTCATTCAATTCTTTCAGACGCTTGTTGGCATCTATCACTTCGTGGCGTGCGGCTGCTACGCGTTTCATTTGCTTATACACATAGAAGATGGCGATCAGCAGGAAGATGGACAGCAAGCTGATAGAGACTAACGCCCATTTCATTTGTTCCTGTTGCTTTTCGGCCTTTTGCTGGTAAGTGTCGTTGATGAGGGGGAAAATTTGCAGGATTTCCAGAATACGCAACCGGGCGTTGCAGAACACGGCATCGTCCATACACAATTTCAGATACGAATAGGCACGGTCTATGTCTCCTTCCTGATAGAGCAGCACAGCCAGTTTCCTCAAAGAAATATATTCGCGCACTGCGGACTTCATATCTGCAATGGAGGAAAGAATCAAATACTCCTTCTCTTTTTCTGTGTCTTCTTTCAGGCGGTATGACTCTGATAAAGTGTAGGCACAGATTGCCACATCGTGCACATTGTCTATCTGTCCCGCCAGGTAGTCGGTCAATAGCTGAATGGCTTTATCGAACTCGCCCCGCACATTGTGCTGGTCGGACTGAATCAGCGTGTACACCAGAAGATTGTCTTTGTTGACCAGCAACAGGGAATCACGGTATCTATCCGTTATCTCGGCATAGAGTTTTTTCTCCTGTTCCGTAACGGCATAATCGGCCATGAGACCATAGACGGTACGGTAAATATGGTAATAATACGGGTGCAGGTCATCCGGTAGATGATTGATTTGTACGTTATGCATCAGATCGACTGCTTCTTTATACATGCCTGCTGTGCCCATAATCTCGGCAGTGTTCATGAGGGCGTTGTCCTGATGTTCCTTGTTTTTCATTCGCAGGGCTACCTGATATCTCTCGCGTGAGATGTAGAGCGAAGAGTCGGTGTTGTAGGAACGGTATTCATCCAGATATTCCCCCAACAGGGTAAAGCGGTTTTCGTCAGAAATGCGTTGTCTCAAGGCTTGTCTCAGATTGTTCAGCTTCTTTTCTTTTTGCTCGATGTATACAGGGCGGTTTTGAATTACATGGTCCAGTTGGGATAAAAGGGAGTCTACAACATTGTTGGCGGCATGGAGCTGACACATACATACACAACATAATAGATATAAGGATGTGACTATTTTCTTCATCTGAGTTTCGATTGGTTAAAGGTTACTTCTACAAGAAGTTCTATGCAAAAATAAGTAAAATTTGATAGAATCCCATGCGGATAGCACTTAAATCACAATATCTTTAAAGTAAAGGCGATAGTTTTTTAAAGAATAGAGATGCTTACATGTACATGTTAGCAATATTGACATGTACATGTAGATAAGGATAACATGTGCATGTAAGTAGCGCTGACATGTACATGTAAGTAAGTATATTCTTTAAGAACGGAGACGAAGAAGATATAATTCTGTCTCTTATACACATCTCCGAGCCCACGAGACGTAGAGGAATCTC
>ERZ1027160.977-NODE-977-length-9924-cov-3.806465_pt1 | contig 9924 bp, 9 predicted proteins | sample MGYA00519275_ERZ1027160 | MGnify/ENA primary metagenome ERZ1027160 (study PRJEB26926, sample SAMN06164707) | human gut metagenome | biome: ENVO:00009003; feature: ENVO:2100002; material: ENVO:00002003 | host: Homo sapiens | place: USA | collected 2012 ...
TAAGAAGATCTGTACGCTTATTATCTTGTAGAGTAACCTCCCGATCTACACGAACTCGACAAGGCACTGCTCCGTGCAGGACGTTTTGACCGTCAGATACACGTGGATCTGCCCGACTTGAACGAACGTAAAGAAGTATTTGGCGTGCATTTGCGCCCGATTAAAATAGACGATAGTGTAGATGTGGACTTGCTGGCACGTCAGACACCGGGATTCTCGGGTGCGGATATTGCCAATGTCTGCAATGAGGCTGCACTGATCGCTGCCCGCCACGGAAAGAAATTCGTAAGCAAACAGGACTTCCTGGATGCGGTAGACCGCATCATCGGTGGTCTGGAAAAGAAAACCAAGATTACAACGGAAGCAGAAAGACGTTCCATCGCTTTGCATGAAGCAGGACACGCCTCTATCTCCTGGTTGTTGGAATATGCCAACCCATTGATTAAAGTTACAATCGTTCCTCGCGGACGTGCATTAGGAGCTGCCTGGTATCTGCCGGAAGAACGTCAGATCACTACCAAGGAGCAGATGCTGGACGAAATGTGTGCTACTTTGGGAGGACGCGCCGCTGAAGATTTATTCCTCGGCCGCATCTCAACTGGTGCCATGAACGACCTGGAAAGGGTGACTAAGCAGGCATACGGCATGATTGCCTATTTAGGTATGAGCGACAAGCTGCCGAACTTATGTTATTACAACAACGATGAATATTCTTTCAACCGTCCATACAGCGAAAAGACAGCCGAATTGATTGACGAAGAAGTCAAGAGAATGGTGAACGAGCAGTATGACCGTGCCAAGAGAATTCTGTCAGAGAATAAAGAAGGACACAACGAACTGACGCAATTACTGATTGACAAAGAAGTAATCTTCGCGGAAGACGTTGAACGCATCTTTGGTAAACGCCCCTGGGCTTCCCGATCAGAAGAAATCATGGCTGCTAAAGAAAGCCAGGATGCCGCAAGAGCTGAAAGAGAACTTGCCCAAAAGCTGAAAGAAGAAGAAAAGGAAATCAAAGAAGAGGAAGCTGAAAATACCGCAAAGGAAGAACAAGCACCCATAGACACCAAAGTTGCCGCAGAAGGTAAAAAGGTTACTGTGGAGGGCAAAGTTACCGTAGAGGGTAAATCCAATGGGGAAGAACAAGCTAACGGGTCCAACTAATTAAAACGAATAGATTTTGATTAACAATTTCATAAAACGAGCTATTACGGGTGTACTCTTCGTTGCCATCTTGGTAGGGTGCATCCTTTATGATGCATTCAGCTTTGGTATTCTGTTCACCGCTATCAGCGCACTGACCATTTATGAGTTCGGACAGCTGGTAAATATGCGCGCAGAAGGAGTGAAGATAAACAAGACCATTAATATGCTCGGCGGGGCTTACCTATTCCTTGCAATCATGGGATTCTGCATTGATGCGGCCGATTCGAAGATATTCATCCCGTATGTGCTTTTATTGCTTTACATGATGATTAGCGAGTTGTATCTGAAAAAGGAAAACCCGGTACTTAACTGGGCTTATTCTATGCTTAGCCAACTTTATATCGGACTGCCTTTTGCTTTGCTGAATGTATTAGCATTCCATAACGATCCGGGATCAGAATACAGTAGCGTAAGTTACAATCCTATTCTACCGCTATCCATCTTTATTTTCCTCTGGCTGAATGACACGGGAGCCTATTGCATCGGTTCATTGATCGGCAAACACCGATTGTTTGAACGTATCTCTCCCAAGAAATCATGGGAAGGTTCTATCGGCGGCGGAGTGGTAGCAATCGGAGTATCTTTTATACTCGCTCACTACTTCCCATTTATGTCAATGATTGAATGGGCAGGACTGGCCTTGGTGGTTGTTATATTCGGCACATGGGGCGACCTGACGGAGTCGTTATTGAAACGCCAGTTGCACGTTAAGGATTCGGGAACCATTCTTCCGGGACACGGTGGGATGCTCGACCGCTTTGACAGTTCCCTGATGGCTATACCGGCAGCAGTCGTTTATCTATATGCATTAACATGGTTCTAACGGGGGATTCTTTCTCAATCGATTAGAACTGAAACAAAATACAAAAGGTCGGGAACTTCTACGGAAGTATCCCGACCTTTTTCACACACAGTAAATCATAGTTAGGTTATCGGATCGAAGAAGTGGAATGAACATCCTTTGCTGCTTCCGGTACACCGACCGGATGATCCAGATCAAGAACAATCACTCTTCCTTCTCCATGTTCTCTTGAGTTTATTGTCACCTTAAACCCTTTGGGTGCTACCCAGGAATCTTTCGGCGTAGGGAAGAACTTTTCCAGATTATAAGAAACTCGTCCCCATCCCCAATAGTCAGTCACATCCTCATACGTATTATAACGCAGTTCCAAATGTATGTAACCATCTTCATCCACATTCAATGTTCCCGGTTCTGACGGTTCGCCCGGCTCTCCCGGTTCCATCTTATTTTGCACAAGACTGATACGATGTTTCTCCGAACGAGGCAACTCCTGGCGGAAAATTACGTTCAGGAACTTTCCTCCCAACCACATATCACCCTGATAAATCAGAATAGGATCATTTCCGAATTCTTCCGCTTCTTCCTCTGTCGACATATCTTCCACTTCTTTTGTCAACAGTTCCTGTATGCCTTCCATCTTCACCTGAACTCCTTTTCCTCCTTCCATGTCATACAAAGGATTGAAAAAAGCCACGACACGTTCACCGTCCACCGGTTTAAACCAAGGAATAGAAGTAGCAACCGGATCAATCACCCCCCAATTATCACCTTCCAAATAATAACCTCCTCCACCGGTTGCACGAACAGTCGCCCAGTCCCAGCTGAAATCTCCAATAGAATAACCATCATCATCACATGATTGCAACATTGGCACTAATGCCAATAATAAGATTCCTAAAAGCCACTTAATTTTTTTCATATCTTTTTCCTTTCTTTATTTTAGTCTTCTGCTTTATAAATAAAAAAGCCGTGCATTTACTGCATCGGCTTTACGTTTATTCAGAAAAAGAAAGTTATTTTTTCAACAAACGCAGCATTTCACGAGCTGCATGACGAGGAGCACCGGCAGGCCCTAACCGTTCGGCTACATATTCATACCCCGAAAGCATCTCATTTCTATACGCTTCATTTTCAATGATATTTCTCAATTCGTTCTGCATATTCTTCACGGTCATCGTATCCGCCACCAGTTCCTTTACCACTTCACGGTCAGCAATCAAATTAACCAACGAAATAAATCTCACAGTTAAGATATGACGCCGCAAAAAAGAAACCACTTTCCCGATCGGAGTGTAATAACAAACCACTTGAGGAACACGAAACAATGCCGTCTCAAGCGTAGCTGTACCCGAAGTAACTAAAGCTACATCTGCATGCTGCAACAGGCTATAAGTCTGATCGAAAATGATTTTCACTTTCGCCTCTCCTACATATTGTTTATAATACTCGGGAGCAATGGCAGGTGCACCGGCCAAGACAAGCTGATAATCAGGAAAAGCGGAAGCAGCCTTCAACATATCCGGCAGATTATCTTTGATTTCCTGTTTCCGGCTACCGGCAAGAAGAGCGATAATCGGCTTATCCTCCAATTGGTTCTCTGCAATAAAGTGCTCCTTATTTTTCGGATGAGCTGCCTGATAGGCTGCCACCTCATCCACCGTAGGGTTTCCTACATAGTGAATGGGGTATTGATGCTTTCCTTCGAAGAATTCCACTTCAAAAGGAAGAATGGAGAAAAGCTCATCTACATCTCGTTTTATATTCTTGATACGGTATTCTTTCCACGCCCATATCTTCGGAGAAATATAATAGTAAACCGGTATCTGTGTCTTTGCATGGACAAACTTGGCAATATCAAGATTGAATCCCGGATAATCTACCAGAATAACAACGTCCGGTTCCCAGGAAACAATGTCTTCTTTGCAACGCTTCATATTTGCAAAGATAGTGCGCAGATGGAGTAATACAGGAATAAATCCCATGTATGCCAACTCCTTATAGTGCTTTACCATTGTTCCTCCGACAGCCGCCATCAAGTCACCTCCGAAAAAACGGAAATTAGCCTGCGGGTCTTCTGCCTTTAAGGCAGCCATCAGATGAGAGGCGTGCAAGTCGCCGGAAGCTTCACCGACAATCAGATAATACTTCATTGAGTTGAGAGTTGAGAGTTGAGAGTTGAGAGTTGGTAGGGATAGATGACTAACAGGGCGTCATGCTTTCTTTTTCAACTTTCAAATTTCAACTAATTAAACCATTTATTAAGTTCGTCCATAAAGTGATAAGCCGTCACGTCAACCGTAGTCGGGGTGATAGCAACATAGCCATTTGCCAAAGCCCAATGATCGTTCTTCTCGTTTTCAGGTTCATGATCGGTAAATTCACCGGTCAGCCAGAAATAGTTAGGATCATTCAGACGAGGGCAGGCAGCCCATTCATTCGTCCAACGTCCTTTCGCCTGTTCACAGATTTTCACTCCTTTTATATCGGCTGTATCGGGGAAGTTTACATTCAGACAAGTTAAAGGAGGAAGTCCTTTTTCCAAGATCATGGCAGCGATACTGCGGATATAAGGTCCGGCAGCTTCAAAATCAGCATCGGGGGCATGATTGCACAAGGAGAAGCCAATAGAAGGAATTCCATTCAAACAGCCCTCAAACACCACTCCCATCGTACCGGAATAATGCACGTTAGTGGCAGAGTTATCTCCATGATTGATACCGCCGACTATCAAATCCGGAGTCCGGTCGAGCACTGTGTTTCTTGCCAATTTGATGCAATCGGTCGGTGTTCCCGAACATTTATAAACAGTCAAGCCCACTTCCTTCTTTACTAACTGGTAATGAACCGGCTGCGTCACCGTCAGCGCACACCCACTACCGGAACGCGGAGCATCAGGTGCCATCACTATAATCTCACCCAAAGGGCGAAGAAACTTCACCAGTTCATTAATACCTTTAGCCATCACGCCATCGTCATTCGAAACAAGTATCAACGGCTTCTCTTTTTCCATATATTCAATCCTTTCCTTTTTTATATTCGCACAAAAGTAACAAAAAGAAGCCGTACCACCAAATACCTCCCCGCATCAGATCGAAAAGTCTCTTTCACCCCCACTCCTACCCGTTTACAAATCTTAATCTTCTGCAAGCGAGCAAAAAAAGAAATAAATATCCAATATAAATATGTATATTTGCAAGCTCATAAAGAGAAAGGTAGATGATGAACCTGTCGAAGTTTGGTAACCGTTTCGTCCGACAGTTATTAACAAAACAGGCGACTTATCAACAGAAATTGCAAAGTTTCTCTTTTTTCGTAGGCGCTCTAAGGATTTATCACTTATTTCGCTGCCAATAAATTTAGAGAATATGGGAAAAATTATTGCTTTGGCCAATCAAAAAGGCGGTGTAGGAAAGACAACGACTACGATTAATCTCGCAGCTTCACTTGCTACACTGGAAAAAAAGGTACTCGTAGTAGATGCCGACCCGCAAGCTAATGCCTCTTCCGGTCTGGGAGTAGACATCAAGCAGTCGGAATGCACTATCTATGAATGTATTATTGACAGAGCCAACGTACAGGACGCTATCCTTGATACGGAGATTGATTCTTTGAAAGTAATCTCTTCGCACATCAATCTCGTAGGAGCAGAGATTGAAATGCTGAACCTCCCAAACCGAGAAAAGATACTAAAAGAAGTACTCACGCCTTTGAAGAAAGAATATGACTATATCCTGATAGACTGTTCGCCTTCATTAGGACTGATCACGATCAATGCCCTGACGGCAGCCGACTCCGTGATTATCCCCGTTCAAGCTGAATATTTTGCTCTTGAAGGTATCAGCAAATTGTTGAATACCATCAAAATCATCAAGTCGAAACTGAATCCGGCTTTAGAAATCGAAGGTTTCTTACTGACAATGTATGACTCTCGTCTGCGTCAGGCTAATCAGATTTACGACGAAGTGAAACGTCATTTCCAGGAACTGGTATTCAACACCGTTATTCAACGAAATGTGAAATTGAGCGAGGCTCCCAGCTACGGTGTCCCGACCATCCTTTACGATGCGGAATCTACCGGCGCCAAAAACCACCTGGCTCTTGCTAAAGAGATTATCAACCGAAATAAATAAAAGAAAGAAGAAGATATGGCAACACAAAAAAGAAATGCATTAGGACGTGGTCTCGACGCCTTGCTCTCAATGGATGATGTGAAAACCGAAGGGTCTTCTTCCATTAATGAAATAGAGCTGGCAAAGATTACTGTCAATCCCAACCAGCCCCGCCGTGAGTTTGACGAAACAGCATTACAGGAATTGGCTGATTCCATTGCGGAAATCGGTATCATCCAACCTATTACCTTACGCAAACTCTCGGACGATGAGTATCAGATCATCGCGGGAGAGCGTCGTTATCGTGCATCACAAAGAGCAGGACTGAAAACGATCCCTGCTTATATACGCACTGCCGACGACGAAAACATGATGGAAATGGCGCTGATTGAAAATATCCAGCGTGAAGACCTGAATGCCGTAGAAATCGCACTAGCCTACCAGCATCTGCTCGATCAGTACGAACTGACACAGGAACGTCTTAGCGAACGTATCGGAAAGAAACGAACGACGATCGCCAACTACCTGCGCTTACTGAAATTGCCGGCTCCGATACAGATGGCCCTGCAAAACAAGCAGTTGGACATGGGACATGCCCGTGCACTGATTTCATTAGGCGACCCTAAACTACAAGTTAAAATATTCGAAGAAATACAAGAACACGGATATTCAGTCCGCAAAGTAGAAGAAATTGTTAAATCATTAAGCGAAGGAGAAGCTGTGAAAAGCGGCACACGGAAAATAACACCCAAACGTGGTAAACTTCCTGAAGAATTCAACTTATTGAAGCAACAACTCTCCGGCTTTTTCAACACCAAGGTACAACTGACTTGCTCCGAAAAGGGGAAAGGAAAAATCAGTATTCCTTTCAGCAACGAGGAGGAACTGGAACGTATCATGGAAATCTTCGATACGCTAAAGAAGTAAATGACAAGAAAAAGTAAGAAATATCAGTTACTAGTCAGCGCCCTGCTTCTCTGTTTTTTACAGGTGGCAGGGATTGATGTGTATGCACAATCCACAGTTACTCCGGCACGGAAAGATACAACAATCATACAGCGAGAAGCGCCGAAAGCCCGTGCACGAAGGCATCGTGATCCGATTATACAAGACTCGGTGAGGAAAGATTCTATCCAAATCATACCATCCAAAGAACTTCCGGCCATCGACAGTTTGTCAGCTGCTAAAATACAGATAGCGGACAGCTTGGATGCAGCCAACAAGAAAGAGCTGAAAAAGATAGAGCAACCTGCCTCCATTGTTGTAAAGACCGACACTGTGCCGCCACCTGCTCAAGATATTAACAAGAAAATATTTATCCCGAATCCGACCAAAGCAACGTGGCTGGCAGTCGTATTCCCCGGTGGAGGACAGATTTACAACCGTAAATACTGGAAATTACCTATTATATATGGAGGATTTGCTGGTTGTGCTTACGCCTTAAGTTGGAACGGTAAGATGTACAAAGACTATTCGCAAGCCTATCTGGACATTATGGACAGCAACCCGAATACGAAAAGTTACGAAGATTTGTTGCCCCCGAACTCCACTTATAATGAGGAGCAGCTAAAAAACACACTAAAACGAAGAAAAGATATGTTCCGTCGTTATCGGGACCTTAGTATATTTGCTTTTATCGGAGTTTACCTGATCTCTATCATCGACGCTTATGTAGATGCAGAGTTGTCCAACTTCGATATAACCCCCGACTTGAGTATGAAAGTAGAACCGGCTGTTATCGACAATAACAACCAGTTCCGCTCCAGCAGTTTAAAAAGCAAGTCGGTTGGTCTGCAATGCGTATTACGATTTTAAAAACACAATTTAGATTGATCTTATTATTGAAGCATGAAGAAATTAGTTAACTATTGTTCGATTATTTTTCTTTTACTGGTGGCAACGTCGCAGGTAAAAGCGCAAAGTGTAGATGTAGTGATTCGTGAAAATGGAACTGAACGCAAAGAAAGCATCGACCTGCCTAAAAGTATGACATATCCACTTGACAGTCTGTTGAACGACTGGAAAGCCAAAAATTATATTGACTTAGGCAAAGATTGCAGTACAGCTGAAATCAACCCTTTATTCAGCGACTCTGTCTATATCGACCGCTTGTCACGCATTCCGGCTATCATGGAAATGCCTTATAATGATATTATCCGCAAATTCATCGATATGTATGCAGGACGCTTGCGCAATCAGGTTTCTTTCATGTTGAGTGCCTGCAACTTCTATATGCCGATTTTTGAAGAAGCATTGGATGCATACGGACTTCCACTGGAACTTAGATATCTCCCGATTATCGAATCTGCACTGAACCCCTCTGCCGTGTCACGCGCAGGCGCTTCCGGTCTGTGGCAATTTATGATTGGTACAGGTAAGATCTATGGCTTGGAATCAAACAGCCTGGTAGATGAACGACGCGACCCAATTAAAGCAACTTGGGCTGCCGCACGTTATCTCAAAGAAATGTACGATATCTATGGAGACTGGAATCTTGTGATTGCTGCTTATAACTGTGGCCCCGGTACTATCAACAAGGCAATCCGCCGTGCCAATGGCGAAACGGATTACTGGAAAATTTATAATTACCTGCCTAAAGAGACACGTGGTTACGTACCTGCCTTTATCGCCGCTAATTATGTGATGACTTACTATTGTGACCATAATATTTGTCCGATGGAAACAAATATCCCGGCAAGTACCGACACAGTACAAGTGAACAAGAATCTGCACTTCGAACAGATTGCTGATCTTTGCAACGTACCTTTGGATCAAATCAAGAGTTTGAATCCGCAATATAAGAAGCACATGATTCCGGGTGACAGCAAGCCTTATACTTTAAGACTTCCTATCGATGCTATCAGTACCTTTATAGATAAGCAAGACACAATTTACGCACATCGTGCCGACGAATTGTTCCGCAACCGAAAAACCGTTGCAGTAAAGGAAATTACCCCCTCAACCCGCAAAACGACAGCACCTGTTGCCGGTAAAGGCAAACTGACCTACTACACAATAAAAAGTGGAGACACTTTGTCAACTATCGCCGGAAAGTATGGTGTCACAATTAAGGATATACAAAGGTGGAATGGAATGTCCAACACCAAAATTGCTGCAGGAAAACGATTGAAAATATACAAATAAACAGCTTCCTGCTTGCATCGTTCGGAAATTTGCTTATTTTTGCAGAACTAAGCAAGTGAAAGGATAACAATTATGGATAATCTGCCCCCTAAAGAAATAAGTGATGAAGAGATGATCAATCAGGCGTTCCACGAACTACTGAATGATTATCTCAACACTAAACATCGCAAAAAGGTTGAAATCATTACGAAGGCTTTCAACTTCGCCAATCAGGCGCATAAAGGTATCAAACGTCGTTCGGGCGAACCTTATATTATGCACCCGATTGCCGTTGCAAGTATTGTATGTAATGAGATCGGTCTGGGTTCAACTTCTATATGTGCGGCCTTGTTGCATGATGTAGTAGAAGACACTGATTACACAGTAGAAGACATTGAAAATATCTTTGGCCCGAAGATTGCCCAAATTGTGGACGGACTGACCAAGATATCCGGCGGAATTTTCGGTGACCGTGCTTCAGCACAAGCAGAGAACTTCAAGAAGTTACTGCTCACTATGTCGAACGATATCCGGGTAATTCTTATCAAGATAGCCGACCGTTTGCACAACATGCGTACCCTCGGTTCCATGTTGCCCAACAAGCAATATAAGATTGCAGGCGAAACGCTTTACATCCTGTCTCTTATACACATCTCCGAGCCCACGAGACGTAGAGGAATCTCG
>ERZ1027160.985-NODE-985-length-9882-cov-3.710899_pt1 | contig 9882 bp, 10 predicted proteins | sample MGYA00519275_ERZ1027160 | MGnify/ENA primary metagenome ERZ1027160 (study PRJEB26926, sample SAMN06164707) | human gut metagenome | biome: ENVO:00009003; feature: ENVO:2100002; material: ENVO:00002003 | host: Homo sapiens | place: USA | collected 2012 ...
TAGCTTCGTCGGCAGCGTCAGATGTGTATAAGAGACAGGAAAGTAGGTAAAGGCTCTAACTCTGGTGTATTCATCATGATTCAAGAGGTAGAGGGACAACCTTCTTACATCTCTGCTCCTGAGTACCAAGTATTGGATAACGAGAACCACCCCGACGCTAAGTTAGGTAAGGATGGCAACCGTAAATCTTCTTCTTTGTATGACATGATTCCTGCTAAACCGCAGAACGCAAAACCGTTCGGTGAGTGGAACAAGGGTAAGATCATGTGCTATAAGGGTACAGTTGTTCACTATTTGAATAGCGATGAACCTGTTGTTGAGTATCACTTGTGGACTCCGCAGTGGAAAGAAATGTTGGATAACAGCAAATTTAGCAAAGACAAATGGCCGTTGGCTTATGAGTTGTTGTTGAATTGCGGTGGCGCTAACAAAGAAGGTTTCATCGGATTTCAAGACCACGGGGATGATGTTTGGTTCCGTAACATTACTGTTAAAGTTTTGGATTAATCGTATCAAGCACATTTTAGCATAAATAACGCCCGAGGCCTAAATCTATGATTTTAGCTTCGGGTGTTGTGTTTTTAATAATCGACTTTTTCTAAACCAATTTTTTAGGACCAAGAAATGAAAATAGAACAAGGTTACACGAAAGCGCAGATGACTTGGCTGATGATGCTGCGTCTTTTTATAGGTTGGCACTTTATGTATGAAGGCCTAGTAAAAATCATGAACCCAAAATGGACATCTCTACCCTATCTACTCGATTCAAAGGGTCCCGCTGCTTCATTTTTTATCAAATTGACTCAAGACGACAGTTTGATGACGACCATCAACTTCTTGAATGAGTGGGCTCTGTTATTGATCGGCCTAGGCTTGACTTTAGGCTGTTTGTATCGTTTATCTTCTGTTGGAGGTATGATTCTTCTCGCTATGTACACGTTATCCCACCCCTCTTTTGTGGGAGCGAGCTATATGATGCCGTTTGAAGGCTCTTATTTATGGATTGACAAGAACCTTGTGGAGTTCGCCGCCTTAGGTTTGATGTGCGTATTCCCTACATCACAAATCATAGGATTCGATCGTGTGTTAGGACGTGTGTGTCCGATATTGCATAAACTTAAATTTATTTGATACCCATGGCAACAGAAGATGCAAAGAATACTCCTTCTCAGGAGCAAATGCCCGATAAAGGACGTCGGGACACATTGAAGACATTGGCTACAGTGCCTATCTTAGGTGCTTTGGCATATGGCGTTTACCAAAAAAGGAAAGACGCTTTAAGAGGCCGTAACATATCAGATGTATTTCAGGTAAGTAACAGACAGGCCTCCTATTTGGAGCCGCAAGGCGATGGCAAGAAGATCCGTATCGGTTTGGTCGGCTTCGGTATTCGTGGAAAGCAATTGATGCGTGCCGCAGGTTTCGCTGAGCCTTCTTGGATCGATAAGATGAAAGAAGCTAATAAGTTGAATAAGAAAGACACGCGTTATCAGCAATATATGGAGCAAGATGATCTGAATATTGAGATAACCGCGGTTTGTGATATATTTGATGTATATGGTGAGGCCGCTGTATTGACCGGTTCCAATATCCATCGTGAGGGTAGCGGCGGTAAGTTCGGGCCTGCTCCGAAACGTTACCGGACTTATCAAGAGTTGGTAACGGCTCCGGATGTGGATGCCGTTATTATCGCTGGTCCGGACCACTGGCATAGCACGATCGCTATGGCTGCGGCACGTGCCGGAAAGCATGTATATTGCGAGAAACCGTTATCATGGACGGTTCCTGAGACGTATATGGTTCGCCAAGTGATCAAAGAGACCGGCGTTGTATTTCAGTTAGGTCACCAAGGGCGTCAGACCGACTGTTATCAGAAGGCCGAGGAGATTATCGGTAACGGATTATTAGGTCCTGTTAACTTGATCGAGGTTTGTACGAACCGTAACTCTCCAAATGGTGCTTGGGTATATGATATTATCGAAGGCTCTAATCCTAATACGATTGATTGGAAGCAGTTCGAGGGTGATCCTGAGCGTATTAAGGAATATATGGATTATATGACATCCAACAAGCTTGAAAGATATATCGGTCCGGACGAGCGTAGCAAGTTCAGTCTGGAACGTTTCTTCCGCTGGCGTTGCTGGTGGGATTATAGTACAGGCCTTTCCGGTGACTTGTTGACACATGAGTATGACGCTGTCAACCAGATCATGCATGTGGGTATACCTCATTCCGCTACTTCATCCGGCGGTGTTTATTTCTTCAAGGACGGACGTACGGTACCTGATGTATTGCAGACTACTTTCGAGTGGCCGGATCGTGACTTGACGATGTTGTATAGCGCTACATTGGCAAGTAGCCGTAACCGTGGCAAGGTGTTCATGGGGCATGATGCTTCTATGGAGGTTTCCAATATCTTGGCTATTACGGTTGACCAAGATTCCACTCGTTATGCGGATAAGATCAAGGAAGGTATTATTCCTACAGATACTCCGTTCTATACCTATGTACCGGGACAAAATAGCTCGGATTCCGTTACATCTCCTACGGAGTTGTATTTCGCTAAACGTGGTTTGCTGTATACGTATGTAAATGGTAAACGTTATGATACGACTCACTTGCATATCCGTGAGTGGCTAGAATGTATCCGTCAAGGCAAGACTCCTAGCTGTAATATCGACGCTGCTTTCCAAGAAGCTATGACTGCCCACATGGGTACGCGTGCTTATCTGGAAGGACGTACGATGTACTGGGATAAGGACAAAGAAGAGATCGTAAGAGGTGAACTTGCGTAAGTATCTAAAAAGACGATAAATAACTTTCCCAAGAAGCGAACTTCATAAATGGATGGAGTTCGCTTCTTTTATTTGTGCATGTATAAAATTTCTTCTCTTTTTTGTAACCGATTTGTGATTACTCATGTCTTATTGATAAAAGCGAATAATTTATTAAACCTTTAAAGAATAAAAGATATGAACGAGTTGTGGATTCCTATTTTAGGTGTTATTTGTGCGGTAGGTATGCCGGTATTGTTAGGTATTATCGCTAGTTACATGACCATTAAAAGTAAGCATGAGGAAAAGATGGCGATGATCGAGAAAGGAATTGTGTTGGAAGAGGCTATGCGCCCCGAGAGAAGGCCTAATCGTTATAATACCCTGCGTAACGGTATTTTTATGATCGGTTTGTCATTGGGTGTGATTGTCGGTATGATGGTCGACTCTGCTTTCACTTACGATAGCGATTGGTTCTTTTTGTTAGTTCCGGCTATTACGATTATGTTCGGTGGAGTAGCTTTTATAATTTATTTCTTTCTTTCCCGTTCTTTAATGGAGAAGGAGAGATTGGAGGACGAGAAGAAAATGCGTCTGGAAGAATAAACGATACCGGATGGATGAGCGAAAGTGGATAGAACGTATTTTGGCAGGGGACACGCAAAGTTTCTCCTGCCTTGTCGCGAAGTATGAGAAGATGGCTTATACCATCGCTCTTCGTATCTTGGAAAATCGCGAGGAGGCAGAAGAGGCTGTACAGGATGCGTTCGTGAAGATGTATCGTGCTCTTTCCGATTTTCATTTCGATAGTAAGTTCTCAACATGGTTTTATAGGATCGTGTATCGTACGGCGTTGACAGCCTTGAGACAACAGCGTATGTTCGTGAGTTATGAGGAGGCGGGCCCTGTAGACCTTTCGAATGACGAAGTTGAATCGGCTACGGCTTTATTAGAGCGTGAGGACCGGAAAGAGATGATCGCACGTACGCTGAAAAAGCTTCCGGCTGATGAGGCCTTGTTGCTTACTCTTTATTATTTGGAGGAATGCTCGGTGGAAGAGATCTGTCAGATCACTGAATTGAGCGCTTCTAATGTGAAAGTAAAACTATTCCGTGGGCGGAAACGGTTTTATGAAGTGTTGCAAGATAAAATGAAATTAGAGACAGCTGATTTGTTATGAATATGAATGAGAAAGATATTGATCATTTGACACGTAAGTTGATGCGAGGGACGGCGGAACAACCTTCGGCCTCATTAAACTCCCGTATTATGGCATTGATTATACAAGAGAAGAAGCGGGTATATAAGTACTATATCAAGAAACGATTTACACCTGTAGGCATTTTTAGCATATTTGTCGCTTATATGCTTGTGTTAGTAGGCATCTTGTATTTGGTTAAGCTTTCTCCGGGCGGGGCGGAAACGGTTTTAGGCTCTTTGCGAGCCTATTTCCCGATTGTTTTAACGATTGCTTCCGGGATCTCTTGTTTCTTCCTGTTTACACAACTCGATAACTGGTTGAAGAGAGAAGAGATACGCCGGCAAAACACCTCAAAATAAAAATATCCGGTTGTAGAGACGAGGCACGCCCCGTCTCTACAACTGATTAATTGGCCTTGACTTTTAGATTTCCATATCGATTTCCCTCGAAGTGAATCGTCGGTTGCTTTCCACCATTAATCTCATAGGTGTAATTCTTGTCACGATCCTCATCGTCAAAATGCTTGCGGGTGATATTGAAACCGTTCACGTCGCAGCTTGAATACTTCATGTTCTCCGCTACTATCCGGAAAGAAGTTTTTGCGGGAAGCGCTACCTCTAAATTCCCATAATGAGATTCTACGTTCACCTTCGAGAAAGAGGGAGACAAGTTTCGTATCTTTAAGTTACTATAGCTAAGGCTACTTACATTCAAGGCATCTTTAAGGGTCCCGATTTTAGCGTCGCTGTACTTAATCTCCATGTCTAGTCTGCTTACGCTTTCAATGGTGAGATTACCATATTTAATCTCCATGCGTAAAGATTGTATATCCTGTATATCCAGATTGGAATATTTGCTGTCTATCGTTAAATCTTTAGCGTTGCGAATCTTGGCGGTTCCTACGTAGCCCAGATCCAGTTGGGCGTCCTGCAGATTTCCTACCTCGATGTTACCATATTTGGCCTCTATCATTGCGTTGGCTGTGAAATTACCCGCATTCAGGTTGCCGTATTTTACATGGATATCCATGTTGCCGTTATTATCGCTTGGCAAGTTGATATTTCCGTATTTCTGGTTCAAGTCTGCGGCGAGCTTAGGAGGCATCTGGATATAATAATTGATCGTCATGGACTCATTATTCGAATTGCTATTCATCTCCTTCTTTATCGTAGTGACCGCTGAGACAATACCACCTATCTTCTTGGTCTCGATTTGGATACGGTCCAAGTTCTCTTGAGCACGTTCCTCGCTGCGAGCCTTACATTCTACCTCAACCCGTATAGCTACCGTATTCTGATTCCAGTGGGTAACGGTGATGTTTCCATAACGGTTTTCTACTTGGAGACGATCACCGGCGCTTACGCTGTAGGATTGGGATATCTCTTTTTTCTTGATCTTCTCTTGTGGCCTAGCTATTGCCGATAGATTGCATAGCAGCAATACGAAAGTCAGCAATACGGCGGGACTCAATTTTACGTGTGTCGTGTTCATGATTGATATGTATTAATTGTTATTACTATTTCTGGTTATCCGTGACTTGTTCCATTTGCTTAAGCATCAGCGTGAGGCCCTCCAAGCTATTGCTGTAATGCTGGGTCATGGCGAAGAGACCGTCGTTGGAACAAGGCAAGGTAGGGAGTATCGTTTCCTCGAACATATAATTATCCGTGAGGATCCGTTTGCTCTCTTGCAATAACTCTTCCGCTCCCGGTGTCCGGTCCTGTTTATACAACTTCTTCATCTGCGTCAATACGTCGTTCATTTGCATATTGTAATATAGACGTAGTTCCTCGATCTCCTCTTGGGCCTCGCAGGTCTGGGCCGTGGTCTTTTGCGCAGGTTCCGGCAGACTGGTCCCTCCCGGCAAGCGGAATAAGAGCAACAAAGCGATAGAGGCAGCTATGGCAAAGGCCGATAGGCTGTATAGGGCCGCACGGTTTTTCCGTGGCTTCGGCAGTTTTTGCTCGAAACGTTCGAAGTGACCTTCGGGAAGCATCTCATCTTCCTCGAATGCGTCACGGTTTACGTCTATGAAATTCTTTAGTTTATCCATGTTTAATTGGCTGCTATAATGTCTAACAATTTCCGCTTGGCACGTAGGTACTGGCTACGGACGCTTGGCGGTTGGATTTTCAGGATAGAGGCGATCTCTTCCATGTCATATCCCTCAAAGAGGTAAAGCGAGAGGATTATGCGGTAGCCTGCCGGCAACTTCTTGGTAGCTTCCTTTATCTGTGCCACGGAGTATTGGATATCTTCCTCGTCCGGCCCTTCCTCGTCCGGTTCGGCCAGATTGTCGGAAAGCTCCTCTTGGTCCGGTGCTTGGCGACGTACATAATCGATGGCCGTATGGATGGCGATACGATGCATCCATGCCTCAAAGCATTGCCCGTCATGATATTGGTCCAAGCGTGTGAAGATCTTGAGGAACGAGTCCTGCATGGCTTCTTCCGCCTCGGATGAGTTGCCTACGATACGCAAGCAGGCTATATACAATCGCTGTGCGTATTGTTTGTACAACTTCAGTTGCGAGCTCCGGTCTCCCCGGCGGCAACCCTCGATCAGATGTTCGGTTACTTTGTCCATTTGTTTATATAAACGAGAGTGATGCCTTGACCGTTGCATCTTGTAGCGTAAAAATACAAAAAAAAGAAAGGCATCATCTCGACGCCTCTCCTCCTGAACTAAATGATAAAAATAAAAGTTATGTGGGAAGGTTTATTTCATGTCTGTTATATTGGAGATACTATCGTTCGTATAGCCTTGCGAAGTACCTTCCATTTTTGTCTTATCCGAATTATATTTCAATTTATAAGCCTGTTTCCCGTCGGAAGTCCAATAGTTTACGACAAGATCGACCGTCTCTCCTTTGGTATCCGGCAAGGAAGACAAGTTGAACGCCACACGTCCGGCCCCGATCGTATATTGGGGATCATCGTAAGCGTTATGCCTAAACTCCAGCGTATAAGGATCATTCTCGGCATCCGGTTGGATCAGGTTGATAAAGTGGGCGGTCTTGCCTCCCCAGAGTGTCTCGAAATAGATATTCAAATATCCGTCTCCGATCCACATATTATTCTCATAAATACTTACCGGGTCCGTACCATAGATAGAATCATTAGCCGCTCCCTCGTTCTTAGCGATGGATTTCGTAAGGATGTTATGGATCGCGTTAACCTTGACATAATGGGAGAAACCTCCTAGATTACTTTGGGTGGAATCCGCCAATATCGTGAAGTTCACCAAGGCACGTTGGTTAGGCTTCGGCTGATAGTTCGGATAGTTCGTGGCGGCGGGCCATAGCTTATCTCCGTCGTCCAGCCGTAAGTAATATACGTTATTACCTTCCGGTACTACGGTAGCGACCGCTATCCAGATATCACCTAAAGAATAGGAGTCATCGTCATCTAAGCAAGAGGGTAGGGTGAGGGATACTAAAGCGATCCCGATAACCAATAAAAAAGCTCTCAACGTCTTCATTCCTTTTGTTTCTTAAAAAGTTCACATTTCATCGTTCTATGAGGAAAGATGTAAGTTCGGGGTGAAATGCTGCAAAAGACGTTAATAAAAGATGTTAAGAACCAAGGGATTCAACGATTAGCCGTGCCGTACGCTTTGAAGCCCCGGGCATTCCTAGCGTATGGATAATCTCGTCGTATCCGTCTAGCATTCGTTTTCGATAGGCTGGATCTTGTAGGATACGTCCTAGCTCGTCTTGTATTTGCGATTCGGAGAAGCGGGCTCCGAATAGTTCTTGTACGATCTCCCGTCCCCCGATCAGGTTCACGAGGGATATGTATTTCGTATGGAAGAAATGCTTGAAAATAAAGCTGGCCAACTGTCCGGCCACGACATAGTAGCAAACGACTTGCGGAACCCGGAACAGGGCGGTTTCCAAGGTTGCCGTGCCGGAGGTTACCAAGGCGGCGGCGCTATGTTGTAGCAAGGGATAGGTTTTACCGAACACGATCTTGGCGGGATAAGAGCCTATGTATTCTTGATAGTAGGCGGGATCGATGCCCGGCGCTCCGGCTATTACCGGCTGGTAGTCGGGATATGCGGAGGCTACTTTCAGCATGGTCGGTAAATTATCCTTGATCTCTTGTTTGCGGCTACCGGATAGCAAGGCGAGGATAGGCTTGTCGGCCAATCCTTCCTCTTTGATAAATGCATCTTTGGGAATCGCTTGATGCTCCTTGTAATAGGCGACGGAGTCTACAGAAGGATTTCCTACGTAATCTACCGAATAATTAAGCTTCCGGAAAAACTCGGTCTCAAACGGCAGGATGCAGAACATACGATCTACATAACGCCGGAAGTCCTTGATGCGGTATTGCTTCCAGGCCCATATCTTGGGGGATATGTAGTAATATACCGGGAGTCCCAACTGGGTTTTCACGTATTTGGCGATCTTCAGGTTGAATCCCGGATAGTCAATTAAAATGACGACATCTGGCTGATAGCGGCGGATATCCTCTTGGCACATCCTCATGTTATTTAAGATGGTGCGCAAGTTCAGCAATACCGGGATAAAGCCCATGAACGCCATCTCCCGGTAATGTTTGACAAGAGTTCCTCCGACGGCTCTCATCAGATCGCCGCCCAGAAAGCGGAACTCGGCCTTCGGGTCATTCTCTTTCAAGGCTGCCATCAAATTCGAGGCGTGCAGGTCTCCGGAGGCTTCTCCGGCTATCAGGTAATACTTCATGAATTGAGAATTGAAAATTAAAGGATCCAGTTGTTTAGGGTGGCCATGAAGTTGTAGTCCGTAACGTCGATCTTGCAGGGGACTAGGGAGGCGTATCCGCTGTCCAGCGCAAGCATATCATTGTCCGGGTGGATGGGTTTGGCGCTTTCGAAAGCTCCTGTCAACCAGAATACGGGCTCTCCGCTGGCGTTCTCGGAACGCTTGAATTCACGTACCCAACGACCGTCAGCTTGGCGACAAACTTTCAACCCTTTCACTTGCGGTAGCTTCGGCACGTTGAGGTTTAAGTAGGTTCCGTGCGGTAAGCCTTCTTTTAATACCCGGCGTGCCAGCATACGTCCAAGACGGCAGCATTCGGAGAAGTCAGCATCGGCCGCATGGTCCAGTAAGGATACACCCATGGAAGGGACGTTGAAAATACAGCCCTCGGCGGCGGCACCCATCGTTCCGGAATAATTTACGCAGATAGCCATATTCCCCCCGTGGTTGATACCGGAGACTAACAGATCGGGCTTGCGCTCCAAAACCTCATTAATCGCTAATTTAACACAATCAACCGGTGTCCCGGTGCAACTATAGATGGTAAGTCCTTCCTCCTTTTTCAACAAGGTATACTTGATAGGAACTAAAGATGTAATGGCACTACCCATCCCGGAACGAGGTCCATCGGGAGCGAATACCACCAAATCGCCTAGATCTTTCAGGCACTCAATCAATTCGTTAATACCTTTGGCCCATACGCCATCATCATTCGTGATCAGAATCAACGGTCTCTCGTTTGTCATATCGTTTTATCCTTATAGTTGTCGTACAAAAGTAACAATAATTTGCGAACAATGGTTGGGGTGTGAGGGATGGGAGTTGTCCTTTCGCCTAATCAGTTGTTGATCAAGCGAAAGGTCTCAGATTATTATAGTTTCTCTATTTCTTCTATGGAGAGGCCGGTGGCAAAGGCGATTTGCTCTATACTAACTCCTAATTTCTTAAGATTAAGTGCTATGGAGTGTTTCTCTTCCTGTCGTCCTTCAGCTTTTCCTTTTTGCAAACCTTTCTGTAGCCCTTCCTCCAATCCTTTTTGCAATCCTTTTTCCATGCCTTCTTCCATCCCTTTTTTCATGCCTTTCTCGACGGCGAAGTCCAAGGTATTGTAATAATCATTATACATCCTGTCTCTTATACACATCTGACGCTGCCGACGA
>ERZ1027160.987-NODE-987-length-9872-cov-7.247734_pt1 | contig 9872 bp, 4 predicted proteins | sample MGYA00519275_ERZ1027160 | MGnify/ENA primary metagenome ERZ1027160 (study PRJEB26926, sample SAMN06164707) | human gut metagenome | biome: ENVO:00009003; feature: ENVO:2100002; material: ENVO:00002003 | host: Homo sapiens | place: USA | collected 2012 ...
CACTTCTAGCTTCGTCGGCAGCGTCAGATGTGTATAAGAGACAGGTCTATACCGTCTCGGTTTCCCTAACCGGGAAGTGGAAGAGGGCTTTATCAGATTTCTGATGCCGTTTTATACCCGCTTCAATCAGTTAGAAGCACCGTTTGAGATACAAAGGTTTGTTCGTGAGATACGTTCCGGCCAACCTAACGCTTTCTTTAAGAGGCTGCAAAGCTTTTTTGCCGACACACCTTATGAATTGGTGAAAGACTTGGAATTACATTACCAAAATGTGCTGTTTATCGTCTTCAAACTGGTGGGTTTCTACACACAGGCGGAGTATCACACTTCGGAAGGGAGGGTGGATCTGGTAGTGAAGACTGCCGATTACATTTACGTCATGGAATTCAAACTGGAAGGTACTGCAGAAGAAGCTTTGCAGCAAATAGAAGAAAAACAGTATGCTCTTCCTTTTGAGGCAGACCCGAGGAAATTATTCAAAATAGGTGTGAACTTCAGTAATAAAACAAGGAATATAGAGAAGTGGATTATTGAATGACAGATTTGTGTAATTCGCGTTCTTTTATTCCGTTTTGACACTATCTTAGTGTGGATTGGAGTGGAGAGTCCTTTTATATTTCATCTTTGTTGTGTGTTAAGTTAACGCAAGTTCCTAATTTCTAATTCTCAAAATTAGAAAAATGGTATCGGACAAAAACAAAATGGAAGAATTAAAAAATAAAAAAAAGAAAAGTCGGAAAAACCGGCCAGAATACTTGACTTCACCTTTCGGATGTCGTATCTTTGCAGGGTAGTTGATAATAGAGAATTCATACGACTTGTTTTCTAAGATAATAACAGACAAAAAACAAGAAAGGCGATAATTTCAATAGGAAGTTATCGCCTTTTTTGTTGATATTTATCGGATTCGGGCTTAAAAGAGGCTTTTTACGTTTTTAATAAACGTTGAGCATATTCTTTAAAAACGAATAACAAGAAGCTTAATAAAGCAGAAAAATGCCTGTTTTTTGTCTATATTTGAGACTGTGATAAGAATGCTCAGCATTCTATTGATGGAACTCGCTTGGTAAATTGTTTACACAGTAGACTCTGCTTATAACAGGCTTTATCAGCCCACGTTCCCGGCTGCCTCGTGCACATCTGCCACAGCCCGTCCGCTCGGATCATTTTTCCCTTGCAACGTGGCATCCCAGGCGAGTGCTTCAGCAGTAGAGCAAGCCACGCTCGGCACACTGGGCACGCTTCGGGCAGCCGACTGACTGGGGAAGTGTTCTTCGAAAATGCTACGATAGTAATATTCCTCCTTATTCTGTGGCGGATTGATGGGAAACCGTTCAGCGGCATGTTCCATCTGATGGTCGGTGACGGCGGCTGAAGTAATGGCCTTCAATGTATCAATCCAATTGTAACCGACGCCATCGGAGAATTGCTCTTTTTGTCGCCAGGCAACACTCTGAGGCAGCATATCCTGAAAAGCTTCGCGCACAATGCGCTTTTCCACTTCTTTGCCCGGACACATCTTGACGGCAGGGCTGAGGTTCATTGCCACATCCAGAAACTCTTTATCGAGGAAGGGAACACGACCTTCCACACCCCAGGCAGAAAGGCTCTTATTGGCACGTAGACAGTCGTACAGGTGCAATTTGGAGAGCTTACGGATCGTTTCTTCGTGGAAAGCCTGCGGTGTGGGGGCTTTGTGGAAGTAGAGATAACCACCGAAAACCTCATCGGCACCTTCACCACTAAGCACCATCTTGATGCCCATAGACTTGATGACACGTGCCAACAGGTACATCGGTGTGGAGGCACGAACAGTGGTAACGTCGTATGTTTCGATAAAGTAGATGACATCACGCAAGGCATCGAGCCCTTCCTGAATGGTATAATTGATTTCATGGTGAACAGTGCCGATGTATTCCGCCACTTCACGGGCTTTAATCAAGTCCGGTGCACCGCGCAGACCGACGGCGAAGGAGTGGAGTTGAGGCCACCAGGCTTCGCTCTGGTTATCAGTTTCAATGCGCTTGCGGGCATACTTCTTGGCAATGGCGGAGATGACGGAAGAGTCGAGGCCACCACTGAGCAGAACACCGTAAGGAACATCGGACATTAACTGGCGTTGCACGGCAGCTTCAAGGGCGAGTTTTACACTGTTGATTTCTGGTTGGGTAGCCCGGCGGGCGGTGGTGTCATTGGCTTTGACGGCGGCATAATCGGTCCAGGGGCGTTGATACCAACGATGCATTTTCCCTTCACGTCCCCAGAAGTAATGTCCGGGCAGAAAAGGCTCGTAGGTATCACAGAAACCTTCGAGAGCTTTCAGTTCGCTACCGACGTAGATATGTCCCTGGTCGTCACGACCGATATAAAGAGGGATTACCCCGATAGGGTCACGGGCAATCAGATAATCGTCTGCTTCCTCATCGTAAAGGGCAAAGGCGAAGATACCGTTCAATTCTTCGAGGAAATGAATGCCTCTATCCTTATATAATGCGAGGATGACTTCACAGTCCGATCCTGTACGGAAAGCATACTTGCCGGTGTAGCGGGAACGGATTTCCCGATGATTATAGATCTCACCGTTGACGGCAAGGATTTGCTTGCCATCCGGAGAGTACAATGGTTGTCCGCCACTTTCCGGATCGACGATAGAAAGACGTTCGTGAGCCAGGATGGCACTGCCGCCTACATAAATACCACTCCAGTCCGGTCCGCGATGACGGATTTTCTGCGCCATTCGAAGCGCTTTGTTTCTCAATTCCTGGGATTGAGATTTGATATTGAAGATACCTACGATTCCACACATGATACTTAGTGATTAGGGGTTAGTTACTCAAATACTTGTCTATCCGTTCTGCCACTCTCCGTCCGTCCGCCAGTGCATGCACCACAAGGCTGGCACCACGTGCCGCATCACCTGCTACGAATACATTTTCCGGAAATTCCGGTTGTTCCGGTTTCAGGAAGCCCATGGCTAGAAGCACCATATCGGCGTCTATCACTTCCTTCTTTCCGGTAGGTTTCATGGTAGGGCGTTCGCCATCCTGAGCCGGAATCCATTCCACTTCTTCCACCTCTACACCGCAGACTTTTCCATTCTTGCCAATAAACTGATTGGATGCCAGCGACCAACGGCGTGTGCAACCTTCTTCGTGACTTGAAGTCGTCTTCAGCACAATGGGCCATTGTGGCCAAGGAGTAGCGTCATTGTGACCTACGGGAGGCTGTGGCATGATTTCAATCTGTGTCACACTCACGGCTCCCTGGCGGATACTCGTACCGATACAGTCTGATCCTGTATCACCGCCACCGATGACGAGAACCCGTTTGCCCTTGGCATTTACCAGACGGTCTTTGGGGAACGTTTCTCCATCGAGGATATGATTTTGCTGGGACAGCATTTCGAGGGCAAGATAAATACCTTTCAGTTCGCGTCCGGGGATATTGAGGTCACGTGCCTGTGGCGTCCCGGTGCAGATGCAGTAGGCATCAAAGTCGACAGGGAGTTTCTGTACATCTACCGTTACACCCATTTCGAACTTGATGCCTTCGGCTTCAAGCACTCCCATCCGGCGGTCGATTACTGCCTTATCGAGTTTAAAATTAGGAATACCATAGCGCAGTAATCCGCCGGGCATGGGTTTGCTGTCAAAAAGAGTCACTTCATAGCCTTTAGCATTCAGCCGGCAGGCAGCGGAGAGTCCCGCAGGACCTGCACCGATGATGGCAACCCGCTTTCCATTACGTTCGGGCTGGATGGGCACGATATACCCTTCGCGAAAAGCCGCTTCGGCAATAGCCGCCTCGTTTTCACGAATGGTGACAGGTGCATCACACGAAAGCTTCAGTACACACGACTTTTCGCAAAGTGCCGGACAGATGCGTCCGGTAAATTCGGGGAAGTCGTTTGTGGCGGTGAGTACTTCGTATGCTTCGCGCCATTTACCTTTATAAAGCGCATCCTGAAATTCAGGTTGTTTATTGCCCAACGGGCATGCCCAGTGACAGAAGGGTACACCGCAATCCATGCAACGTGATGCCTGGAGTTTGCGTTCGTGACTGTTTAAAGTTTGCTCCACCTGACTGAAGTCGGTGATACGTTCGTGGACAGGACGGTATCCCGCTTCCTGTCGTGGTATGTTTAAGAATGCTTTTGGATCTGCCATTTTTAGATTTATGATTTGTAATTTATTTTTGGATTTATGATTTCAGGTTTATGATCTCTGCTTAGGCTTACGCTATGGCATGCCCTTATGATACCGTCCGGCAAGTCATAAAATCATAAATCTGAAATCATAAATCTCTTAATAATCTCTCTGCATCTCTGCAATCTTCTGTTGCAGTTTCCGCATTTGCTCTTCTTGCAGTACCTTCTTATACTCGATGGGGACTATCTGGATAAACTCATCCACATATCGGTTCCAGTCATCAAGCATAGTGCGTGCCAGGTTGGAGCCTGTATAGAGGTAGTGCTGACGGATGAGTTCGTGCAACTCCTTACGATAGGAGGCTTCTTCGATGAGGCTTAGTTCCACCATTTCCATGTTACAGAAATAATCGAAGTTTCCATCCTTATTCCATACATAAGCTACACCGCCCGACATACCGGCTGCGAAGTTGCGCCCTGTTGAACCGAGGACTACCACACGACCGCCCGTCATGTACTCGCAACAATGATCGCCTACACCCTCTACTACGGCAATGGCACCGGAATTGCGGACAGCAAAACGTTCGCCTACGCGCCCATTGATGTAAACTTCACCGCTGGTTGCGCCATAGAGCAAGGTGTTTCCTGCAATCGTATTCTTCTCGGCCTGGAAGTTAGAGCGTACCGGAGGCAATACGGCAATCCGTCCGCCCGAAAGGCCTTTGCCGAGGTAATCGTTCGCTTCACCTTCCAGCTTGAAGTTGACACCCGGTACAAGGAAGGCACCGAAACTTTGTCCTGCAGAACCTTTGAATTTTACGTTCAATGTATGTTCCGGCAGTCCCGCTTCACCGTACTTCGCGGCAATGGTGCCCGAAAGCATGGCTCCGCAAGCACGATCCGTATTGGCAATCGTATATTCCAGTGAGATTTCTTTCTGGTTTTCCAGAGCTTCGGCAGCGGCATGCAGCATTTCAACGTCTTTTACGTGGTCGATGCCGTGTTGCTGGTCGATGGTGTGGTGGATGGCTGCACCATTATCGATGCGTGCCAGTATTTTGTCGAAAGTAATCAGGGATTGCTTGGGTGATTCGTTTTCTGACTTGCGGATAATAAGATCCGTGCGTCCGATGATGTCATCCATACGTTCCACACCGATTTCGGCGAGATATTCCCGCACTTCCTGCGCCAGGAAAGTGAAGAAGTTCACCAGGTATTCGCTGCGTCCGTGGAAGCGCCGGCGAAGTTCCTCGTTTTGCGTTGCCACACCCACAGGGCAGGTGTTCTGATGGCATTTGCGCATCATGACGCAACCCAGTACAATCAAAGCGCTGGTTGCAAAACCGAACTCTTCGGCACCCAGCATCGCCATCAGTACGATGTCACGACCGGTTTTCAGTTGCCCGTCCACTTGCAGCATCACTTGCCCGCGCAGACCGTTCAGTACAAGAGTCTGTTGCGTCTCGCTTAGTCCCAGTTCAGGAGAGATACCGGCATAGCGGATACTGGAGGCAGGAGAGGCGCCCGTACCACCTTCCGCACCGGAGATGACGATAAGGTCTGCTTTTGCTTTGGCCACTCCGGCGGCAATGGTTCCTACACCGCTTTCGGCTACCAGTTTCACACTGATCTTGGCACGAGGATTTACATTCTTCAGGTCGAAGATCAACTGTGCCAGGTCTTCGATGGAATAAATGTCGTGATGGGGTGGGGGAGAAATCAATGAAATGCCGGGAATGGAATGGCGCGTTTTCGCAATCACCTGGTCTACTTTAAAGCCCGGCAACTGACCGCCTTCACCCGGTTTGGCCCCTTGTGCCACTTTGATTTGTATTTCATCGGCGTTCACCAGATACTCCGTTGTTACGCCGAAACGTCCCGAAGCTACCTGCTTGATGGCACTACGCAGACTGGTTCCGTCTTCGCGGGGCGTGAAGCGTGCGCTGTCTTCGCCTCCCTCACCTGTGTTGCTGCGTCCGTGAATCCGGTTCATGGCAATGGCCATTGCCTCATGCGCTTCTTTGCTGATAGACCCGTAACTCATGGCACCCGTCACAAAGCGGTGCATGATGCTTTCTACCGGTTCAACCTTATCTATAGAAATGGGGGCACGGCGGAAATCCAGGAAGTCGCGTAGGAAGATAGGCGCTTCTTTTCTGTCTACCAGACTGGTGAATTCTTTGAACTTCTTATAGCTGCCCAGGCGTGTGGCAAGTTGCAAGGTAGAAATGGTTTCCGGGTTCCAGGCATGTTTTTCTCCATCTTTACGGAAAGCATACAAACCGTTGTTGGGGAGTAATCCGTCTACCTGTGCGGCAAAACCTGCATCGTGGAATGCGATTGCATCGCGTGCCACTTCGTCCAGCCGGATACCGCCTATTGTGGATCTCAACCCACCGAAATAAGCATTGCTGAGCTCTTCACTCAAACCTACGGCTTCGAATATTTTCGCTCCCCGATACGAGCGGATGGTACTGATACCCATCTTACTCATGATCTTGAACAATCCCTTGCAGATGGATTTGACATATTTCTTTTCGGCTGTGGCATAATCCAATTGGATTTCTTTCTTCGCCACCAGCTTGTCGATCACGGCAAATGCCATGTAAGGGTTCAGGGCGCTGGCGCCAAATCCCAGTAACAGGGCTGCGTGCATCACCTCGCGTATTTCACCGCTTTCCACGACCAATGCCGTCTGCACACGTTTACCCACGGAGATAAGGTGGTGGTGCACTGCGCTTACTGCCAGCAGGGAGGGGATAGCCGCATGAGTGGCATCCACATCACGGTCGCTCAATACAATGTAGTTCACCCCTTCGCTGACGGACTCTTCCGCTTGCTTGCAAAGTGCTGTGAGTGCTTCCTGCAATCCGGCACGACCCTTTGCTACTTCAAACAGCAAGGGCAGTTTCACCGTTTTGAAACCTTTGTAGCGGATGTTGCAAAGAATATCCAGTTGTGCATTGCTCAGGATGGGATGGTTGAGGCGTACCATCTTACAATGGCTTTCACTGGGTGTCAGGATGTTCATGCCCACGGCGCCGATATATTCCGTCAGTGACATTACCAGTTCCTCGCGTATCGGGTCGATAGGCGGATTGGTGACTTGTGCAAACTGCTGTCGGAAGTAATTGTACAGTAGTTGCGGCTTATCCGAAAGCACGGCAAGCGGCGTATCATTCCCCATTGAGTTGATAGGCTCGGCACCCGTGGTACACATCGGAACGATGAGCCGCTCCACATCTTCCTTGGAATAACCGAAGGTGCGCAGCATCCTCTCGTAATTCTCTACGCTATGGGGGACTTTGCGCCCGCTTTTCAGCTCATCCAGTTCGATGCGGTTCGTTGCCAGCCAACTGCGGTAAGGCTTGGCTTCGGCCAACTGTTTTTTCAATTCTCCGTCGTAGTAGATTTCGCCTTTCTCGGTATCTACCAGTAGTATCTTACCCGGTTGCAGGCGTCCCTTTTCTTTGATGTCTCCCGGTTCGAAATCCATCACGCCCACTTCGCTGGCCACTACCATCATGTCGTTGTGCGTAATCAGATAGCGTGCAGGACGCAATCCGTTGCGGTCGAGCATACCGCCCGCAAAACGTCCGTCGCTGAACAGCAAGGCGGCAGGGCCATCCCAGGGTTCCATCAGGATGGAATGGTATTCATAGAATGCTTTCAGATCTTCGCTGATGGGATTCTTTTCATTGAAAGATTCCGGCACCAGCATGGCCATGGCGTGCGGCAGGCTGAGGCCTGACATAACGAGGAATTCCAGAACATTGTCCAGTGAGGCACTGTCGCTCATCCCCGGCTGAATGATGGGGCGTATCTCTCTGATGTCGCCCAGGACGGGAGAGGAGAGCACACTTTCACGGGCTTCCATCCAACCCCGGTTGCCGCGGATGGTGTTGATTTCGCCGTTGTGAGCCAGGAGGCGGAACGGTTGTGCCAGTCCCCAGGTAGGGAAGGTGTTGGTGCTGAAGCGGGAGTGCACCAGTGCTATGCCGCTGGTGAAGTAGGGGTTTGTCAGATCGGGGAAGTAGCCTCGCAGTTGCAGTGAAGAGAGCATACCTTTATAGATGATGTTCTTCGTGGATAGGGAGACAACGTAGAAATCTTCGCGCGTGGCAATATCCGATTTGCGTACTTTGTTTTCTATTCTTTTTCTTATGAGATAGAGTTTACGGTCGGCTGTCTCGCTTTCCGTAAATCCGGTGATGAAAATTTGTTTGATATCCGGTTCGTTGGCAAGTGCCGATTCTCCCAGAATTTCTGGACAAGTGGGCACATTGCGCAGGTGCATCAATGTCAATCCTTCTTTTTCAATCTCTTCGATGATAATGCTTAAGATAGCACCTTGGTCTTTCTCATCTTTCGGTAGAAAGAGAAGACCTGTACCGTATTTTCCTTTCTCGGGGACAGGAATACCCTGCAAAAGAATAAACTCGTGCGGGATTTGCAGCAGGATGCCGGCACCGTCTCCGGTTTTGTTATCTGCACCTTCGGCGCCCCGGTGACGCATGTTCTCCAACACCTTTAATGCAGACTCTACCAGTTCGTGTGACTTGCCTCCGTGGATGTTCACTAACATACCGACACCACAAGCGTCATGCTCGTTCTCTACATCATACAAGCCCAACTGCCTGGGCTGTCGTTGATATACAGGATGTTGGCTTTCTTCCCTTCTCTGTTGTCCGGCTTTTCTCTTTGTTTCGTTGTTAAAAAGTTCTTCTTTCATCTTTTTAAGTTTACTTTATTCTGTAGTAATACTTATTATTGCTATCAAAATGTTTGGCAAAAGTAATGATTTAATTTCAAATTGGTATAATAATGTGGGTTTTTGTGACTTGCAAAATATCTGTTTATTGGATCTGTGTTTTAAATTGAAATAAAATATATGCTTTTGCGTTTTGAATTGAAGTAAAATGCGTGGTTTATATTCTGTATTGTAAGTGCGCCTTTCCCTCGTTCGAGAAATTGCCATATTGCCATAATGCCAAATAGCCAAAAGGGAAGTGCATGACATTTTTTTTGTTTCATCCTTATCCGGATATAACTAAGTCCGTACCAACTCCGTGTCAAGTCCGTACCAACTCCGTGTCAAGTCCATACCAACTCCGTACCAAGTCCATTCCTATAGACACGGAGATGGTACGGACTTGATACAGCGTTGATATGGGATTGACGTGGATTTAGTCTCTTTACCCGTTGGCAGAATTGATTTCTTTCTTTCGGGTATGAATAATGAGTATTTCTACATTAAGTAAATCGAGTATCTCAATTCCCCTCCTCCGTCGGAGGGGGGTGCCCAGAGGGCGGGGTGGTAGGTAAAGCAAGAAATACCGATGAATCATATCAATAAGGAATTCTTTTCTCACCTACCACCTCCCCCTTCGGGTACTCCTCCTCCGACAGAGGAGGAGAATTGAGATAGTACTGTTTAATCACTTTTATTCATTACTTTTCCATTATGAATTAATTCCGCCAACAGGTTCTTTTTATCTTATTGGCCTTTTCCTTTGGCCTTGGCAATTTAGCTTTTTGGCAATTTGGCAACCTTGAAAAACGACACTCTTTATCGGATTGGAAGATTTTTCCGCTATCTCCTTTCAATATAAAACTAAAATTCCATTGCTTACTTTGAATTTATAAAATTATTCCTTTTGCTTTAATAAGTTTGTTTTCTTTAACTTTTTGACAAGAAAATAACTTTTTTCTCTGTCTCTTATAC
>ERZ1027160.992-NODE-992-length-9851-cov-4.145468_pt1 | contig 9851 bp, 7 predicted proteins | sample MGYA00519275_ERZ1027160 | MGnify/ENA primary metagenome ERZ1027160 (study PRJEB26926, sample SAMN06164707) | human gut metagenome | biome: ENVO:00009003; feature: ENVO:2100002; material: ENVO:00002003 | host: Homo sapiens | place: USA | collected 2012 ...
CGAGATTCCTCTACGTCTCGTGGGCTCGGAGATGTGTATAAGAGACAGCTTCTTCACTGATTCCGATATGTGCCAATGGCGGATCAATAAACACTGCATATTGCACAGGATCACGGTCTCCGATATCACGTTTCTTGTCACCGAAGAGCTGGTCACGGATAATCCGGAAATCATCTAGCGAGACATAAGTAAATTGCGATCCGCCTTTCACATCTCCCATTGCCCATATATGAGGAACAGTAGTGCGTAACTGATCGTTTACGATGATAGCTCCGTGAGCATCAACTCCTACACCCGCTGCTTGCAGATTCAATCCTTCAATCATCGGTTTACGTCCCGTTGCGATAAGAATGGCATCTCCATCTACATAATAAGGAGTACCGTCGGATATGTCCGAGTAAGTCAGTGTCACTCCGTCATTCGTGTCATGGATAGACTGTGCACGAGCGTTCAGATGGATTTCAATACCTTTCTTCTCCATCACTTCTTTGACGCTGTTTGCAATATCCCGATCTTCGCGAGGCATAAATTTGTTTCCTCCTTCGAGTATCGTCACTTTACTGCCGAAACCGGCATACATAGAAGCGAACTCCAGTCCGATATATCCTCCACCTATGATAATCAGGTGATGAGGAAGTACACTTAAGTCCAAAAGCGCACTACTGGTATATACGTGCTGACTTTGCTGAATACCATCTATTGCAGGGATAATGGGAGTAGACCCCGTGTTGATAAATATCTCTTTTCCTTTCAGTTCGATTTCTCCTTCGGGAAGTTCCACTTTTATGGTATCGGCGGATATGAAAGACCCCGTTCCAGTATAGATAGTCACATTAGGACGTTTGCTTAGTCTTTCGTAATTATCATTCCTAAGAAAGGAAGTGAGGCGGTTCTTTCGGCCGATGTCCTGTTTGTACATATTCGCCTGCTTCGGAAAATCATCGTGGTAAAGCAAAGCGGAAACCTCGGCTTCATGCACCAGCGTCTTTGTTGGGATACAGGCTACATTCGGACAGCTTCCTCCATACATCATGTTGGAACGTTCTACGATGGCCACTTGCCATCCGCGGTTGGAAAGTTCGGCAGCCAGGGTTTTCCCTGCCTTGCCGAATCCTATAATAATTGCATCATATTGTTTCATAACTTCTTGTATTAATGATTTGTATGAGACTATATAACAGTCTGAAAATACGATTTGTTCCGCAATGGCAAGAAGTCAGAATCCTCTTTAGTGGTTGTCTTAGTCTTTTTTAAGTGTTTTGAGTACGCGTTGTGACGAGTCGGATAATAACACTACGGCACTGGCCAGGATCACAATGTCTTTAATCACCAACCGCCCTGCACCGGATAGTAATGGGAAACCGAATTCTCCGCTTCCCAAGTCGGGAACCCAGACTTCCGGGGTGGTGACAAGAAAAGAAAGTGTGCCGAGCGTCATGATAATGGCGAGGGTGTCGCCTGCCAATCCCACTTTTGGGAAAAAGATTCCCAAGAATACCAGTATGCCGATCCCCATAATAAGAGCTCCCAGTCCGTAAGAGAAAGTATAAGTGCGGTTTGCTTCGTGCCATGCACGATTTTCCGGGACAAAAGCACCTTCCGCATTTTTATGTTCTTTGTATTCGGGTGCACCTTTAGCATAGAAGAAACTCATAAAAGGACTGTTGGCAACAAACGGAACAATCCCGTCTGCCGCTTCCACTAAATAGACTAGTGGGTGGCGTGCATACTTCAAAGGATGCTCGTTGAGCAAGGTCAGTCCTAATTCAGTTGCTATTTTTTGGAAACTTTCTTCTTCGCTGACGAAGAATCCAAACTTCGATTTGGTTCCTGCAAGGCTCGATGAAAAGGGATATTTTACGATAGAAGCCAGAGTGGTATATGTCAGGACAAATCCGCCTTTGCGACGTCCTTCAAACTGATGTGTCAGTATTCGGAACGCATTTGCATTTCCTTCAAAATGTGTCAAATCTTCCCATTCCATCGGAGAAAGTTGCTCGCCGTTCGGCTGCTTTTCTTTCAGGCGAACTCCTTTCCCTTCAGAGAAAAAAGTAGAAATAGCCTTTTCACCTGAATGACCGAAGGGTGGATTTCCCAAATCGTGTGCCAGGCAAGCGGCCGAGACGATAGAACCGATCTCCGGCAGGAAAGAATCTTGAAGTTCCGGATGACGTTCCAGAAGTGCTTTGGCAACATCGTCCCCGAGTGAACGGCCAACGCTGGCTACTTCGAGACTGTGCGTAAGTCGGTTGTGTACAAAAACGCTGCCCGGAAGAGGGAATACTTGCGTCTTGTTCTGTAATCTGCGGAAAGGAGCCGAAAAAATGAGACGGTCATAATCCCGTTGGAATTCGGATCGGTTTTCCTGTCGTTCTTCATGGAATTCTTCCATCCCGAAACGTTTCGCTGATATTAGTTGTTTCCAATTCATCATTTTATTTACGATTTGACTATTTACTATTTACAATTTAGGGAACGGTACATTATTTAACTGCAAACTTAACTATTTTTCAGTTCAAAATGTGTATTTTCGCCCGTTAAATAGTAAACATGCATTTATGAATATTCAAGTTATCAATAAATCGAAGCATCCGCTTCCGGCTTATGCCACCGAATTGTCCGCAGGAATGGATATCCGTGCTAATCTTTCTGAACCTATCACACTGGAACCGTTACAACGTTGTCTGGTGCCGACAGGATTGTATATCGCTCTGCCGAAGGGATTTGAGGCGCAAGTTCGTCCACGTAGCGGACTGGCGATAAAGAAAGGTATCACAGTACTTAATTCTCCGGGTACGATTGATGCGGATTATCGTGGAGAAGTTTGTGTCATTTTAGTCAATCTCTCGTCCGAGGCTTTTGTTATTGAAGATGGCGAACGTATCGCGCAGATGGTGATAGCAAAGCACGAACAGCCTGTATGGCAGGAAGTGGAGGTGCTGGATGAAACGGAACGCGGAGCCGGTGGCTTCGGACATACCGGAGTATGATGAATGCTTAATCGAAAAAATAGAATGAAGATAAAAATAGGATGGCTGTTCGTGACGGTGTTAGTGCTCACTTCGTGTGGGGGAACCCGCTCTATGCGTACAGCAAAAACAGCAGTGAAGGCAGATGCATCCTTTTCGGTAAAAGAATCATTGCTTCCTGCTGAACAACAGCGTAAATATGACTACTTCTTTTTGGAAGCCATGCGGATGAAAGAAAAGAATGAGTATGATGCGGCATTTGGCTTGTTACAGCATTGCCTGGATATCAATCCGAACGCTTCTTCGGCGCTTTATGAAATATCGCAGTATTATATGTTCCTCCGCCAGGTGCCGCAAGGTCAGGCGGCTTTGGAGCAGGCGGTGGCTTTTGCTCCTGATAATTTCTGGTATAGCCAGGGGCTGGTCAGCCTGTATCAGCAACAGAACGAGTTGGATAAGGCTGTAACGTTGCTTGAGAAAATGGTAACCCGTTTCCCGTCAAAGCAGGAGCCTTTGTTCAGTCTTCTTGATATTTACAGTCGTCAGGAGAAATATAACGATGTCATTTCTACATTGAACCGTTTAGAGAAACGCTTGGGTAAGAATGAGCAGCTTTCTATGGAGAAATTCCGTATTTATCTTCAGATGAAAGATGATAAGAAGGCATTTCAGGAAATAGAAAGTCTGGTACAGGAATATCCGATGGATATGCGTTATCAGGTGATATTGGGAGATGTGTATCTTCAGAATGGAAAAAAGCAGGAAGCATACGATGCATATCAGAAGGTCCTGGCGGTAGAGCCTGACAATCCGATGGCTCTTTTTTCAATGGCTTCTTATTATGAACAGACCGGTCAGAAAGAGTTGTATCAACAGCAGTTGGATACTTTATTGCTGAATAAGAAGGTGACTTCGGATACCAAAATCAGTGTTATGAGACAGGTGATTGTGGAAAACGAACAGTCGTCTGCTAAAGATAGTACTCAAGTGATTGCCTTGTTCGACCGGATGATGAAGCAGGATATAGATGATCCGCAGATTCCGATGCTTTATTCTCAATACCTGTTGTCGAAGAATATGGAACAAGAGGCTGTGCCGGTATTGGAGCAGGTGGTTGATCTGGACCCTACCAATAAGGCTGCCCGTTTGATGCTGGTTAATGCGGCGGTGAAAAAGGAAGACTACAAGCAAATTATCAAAGTCTGTGAACCCGGTATTGAAGCTACTCCGGATGCGTTGGCGCTTTATTATTATCTGGCTATTGCTTATCATCAGGCAGAACAGACGGATAGTGTATTGAGTGTTTGCGGCAGGGCATTGGAACACGTAACTGCTGATACCCAAAAAGAAGTCATTTCGGATTTCTATTCAATTATGGGAGACATTTATCATACCAAGAAACAGATGGCGGAGGCATACGCTGCTTACGATTCGTCTTTGGTGTACAATCCTTCCAATATTGGCGCATTGAACAATTATGCTTATTATCTGTCTGTGGAACGTCGTGACTTGGACAAGGCGGAGGAGATGAGTTATAAAACGGTGAAAGCCGAACCTAATAATTCGACCTATCTCGATACTTATGCATGGATTCTTTTTGAAAAGGGAAACTATGCCGAAGCCCGTATCTATATTGACAATGCAATGAAGAACGACGGCGAGAAGAGCGATGTGATTGTGGAGCATTGCGGAGATATTTATTTTATGACCGGCGATGTGGAAGGTGCGTTGAAATATTGGAAGAAGGCACTGGAAATGGGTAGCGAGTCGAAAACGTTGAAACAGAAAATAGAGAAGAAGAAATATATTGCGGAATGAAAAGAATCATTTATCTACTGTTGTTGGTGGTAGTGGTGTTGGCCGGCTGTAAGAGCTCGAAACACTTGGCAACTTCGGAAACTAAGACTTCGACAAAGGCTCCGACATCCAGTTACCTGGCTTCCAGGCTTCAGTTGACCATTCCCGGCAAGAAGGGAAGCATGTCTGTAGGGGGAACCATGAAGATGAAAACTCATGAGCGGGTACAAATCTCCTTATTGATGCCTATTCTGCGTACGGAAGTGGCGCGTATAGAAGTTACTCCCGACGAAGTTTTATTGGTAGACAGGATGAATAAACGCTTTGTTCGTGCCACTAAAGCTGAATTGAAAAATGTATTGTCGAAGAATGTGGAGTTTTCCCGTTTGGAAAAGATATTGATGGATGCCTCTCTTCCTGGTGGAAAGACAGAACTGACAGGAAAAGATATAGGAATTCCTTCATTAGAAAAGGCTAAAGTCCAACTTTATGAGTTCTCCACACAAGAGTTTTCGATGACTCCGACGGAACTGACGTCTAAATACAACCAGATTCCTTTGGAAGAATTAGTAAAAATGCTGGTAGCTTTATTATGATGAAACGTTTCTTTGTTATTCTAATCAGTTGCCTGTGGTTGGCAGTTCCTCTTTTCGCTCAATCGAACAAGTTGATTCGTGAGCTGGAAAGTAAACGTGGTGCGCTGCAAAAGCAGATTGCCGAATCGGAATCTATATTGAAGGATACAAAGAAAGATGTGGGAAGCCAGTTGAATAGTCTGGCTGTGTTGACCGGACAGATTGAAGAGCGGAAACGCTATATCATGGCTATCAACAATGATGTGGAGGCTATCCAGCGTGAACTGGCTTCATTGGAGCGTCAGTTGCACGGACTGGAGAAGGATTTGAAAGATAAAAAGAAGAAATATGAAGCTTCTGTTCAGTACTTGTATAAGAATAAGTCGATAGAGGAGAAGCTCATGTTTATTTTTTCGGCAAAGAATCTGGGGCAGACTTATCGGCGTATGCGATATGTCCGTGAATATGCCACTTATCAACGTCTGCAAGGGGAAGAAATCCTAAAGAAACAGGAGCAGATACGCAAGAAGAAAGCGGAACGTCAGCAAGTGAAAGCCGCCAAAGAGAACCTGCTGCAAGAACGTGAGAGCGAAAAGGTGAAGTTGGAAGAGCAGGAAAAAGAGAAGCGTACGTTGGTGACTAATCTGCAAAAGAAGCAGAAAGGATTGCAGAATGAGATAAATAAAAAACGCAGGGAAGCCAATCAGCTGAATGCCCGCATCGATAAATTAATTGCAGAAGAAATAGAGCGTGCCCGTAAGCGTGCGCAGGAAGAGGCTCGTCGTGAAGCGGCTGCCCGTAAGAAAGAAGAAAGCAAGGAGGGAAAATCTGTTGCAACGGAAACGGCTGCTAAATCGAAACCTCTTGAGGCTTATACCATGAGTAAGGCGGATCGGGAATTGTCGGGTAACTTTGCCGCGAATCGCGGGAAATTGCCAATGCCTATATCCGGCGCTTATATTATCACCAGCCGTTACGGACAATATGCCGTAGAGGGTTTGCGCAATGTGAAACTGGATAACAAGGGTATTGATATTCAGGGAAAACCGGGTGCACAGGCGCGTGCCATTTTTGATGGGAAGGTGGCGGCTGTATTCCAATTGAACGGATTATTTAATATCCTCATTCGTCATGGCAATTATATTTCTGTTTATTGCAATCTTTCTTCTGCATCCGTCAAAGCCGGTGATACGGTGAAGACGAAGCAATCCATCGGTCAGGTCTTTTCTGACGGCACGGATAATGGACGGACGGTATTGCACTTCCAGTTGCGTAGGGAGAAAGAGAAGTTGAATCCTGAACCTTGGCTGAACCGATAATTGAATAAAAAACACGTAGAATGAAGTTAACTAAAATACTAATATGCTTGCTGATCTTCTGGACCGGAACACTATCCGCGTCTCCTTATTTTTCGTTCAAGAAATATCAGGTAGAAGATGGATTGTCTCATAATACCGTGTGGTGCGCCCTTCAAGATAGTTATGGCTTTATCTGGTTGGGTACCAGTGATGGACTGAACCGTTATGACGGGCGGGGCAATAAAGTGTATCGGAATGTTCTCAACGATAAACTGTCATTCTGTTTAAAATGGAATTAATAGAAAATTAAATGAATAATGGGGATGAAGGATTTCGGATCAGGAATAACTTCATCCCCATTAATAATATTTGAATATTGGGTTATTTATTCTACAACAAGAACTATTGCTCCGCTTGCCCGATTGTAGAATACTTCATACTTCCTATTTGTCCATCCTTACTCATCGTTTCCGCCTGAATAATCACCGGAGTGGAATATTGGTTATTGTAACATTCAATCACAGCTTTTCCATTTTCATCTGTCCGTACAGACGGATTCCAGTAGAGTGTTCGTCTTTTGTCCACTTTATCCATATACAATTCTTTGGTCGGGTAGGTAGGCGAATAATATTCCAGTGCATGAGTATATCCCTGAATGACCGTTTGCCGGGTACCAAGTACGGCAGTCTGACTTTTGTTTAATACATCACGTCTGGGTAGGGGAATCAGGTAGAAAACACTGTATTTATCCAGTTTGCTGATATCCACTCCCGTACTATCCGTAACTTCGGACATTTTGGTGTTTTGGATAATCTCGTCATTGATGCCTCCTGTTCCTTTGCTGATGATGATAGAAGCCAATCCATCCACTTCGGTCAACATCATTTGAGTTTCTGTCTCGGATAAAATGTGGTTATCCATGATATAGCAGATCGGTTTCTGCCGATAAGTAAGCTTGTCATTGCTACGATCCCAATCGAATTGCGGACTTAACTTTTCCATTAATTCCGGAATAGTTGTGACAATCTTCCCATTGTCACGTAATAAATCTACAGAGCGGCGTACGTCGTAATAAGCGTCGATGCTTTTCTCATTGATTTTAGTAGCCATATTACTTCCTTGCCGGCGTTTGCTTTTTATTTCCACTTCATCCAATACATAAAGTCCTTCTACTTTCCGGATAGAATCCATATATAGAGAATCAAAATTCTCGGCTTTTTGTTGCCAGTGGGTCAAGTCCTTCCATTCAGGATGAAGCTCCTTGTAACCATAGGCTCGGGGAGCAGGTGAGAAATTACGGTCGATCAGGATGGATGCATCCTTGTTGCGTTCTTTACCGACTTTCCGGGTTTGGATTACCGCTTCTGTAGTTCCTTCAAAGTCTTCTACAGGAATGGTGAAACGACCGTTTTCATCGGTCACGGTTCCTCCGGTGATAAATTGGTCATCTTTCTTCACTATCACACTAAGCGCTATATCTTTCAGCTTATTTTTGAGGATCGTTGATTTAACCTGCCCGTTCAGCACTAATTGTGCTTCCGGTAACTGCAATGGAGTGAAAGGAGTAGTAGAAATGGCTTGGCTCATGTCGTATTTACGCCATCCATGCACCATTAATAATATATCCAGTTCCGTTTGCTTACGGGGAGACGGCGATGCAAAATAATAACCGGGCTGATGGATATATCCTTTTAAATCAGATGTTAACAGCAAATCAGTGAAGATGTTGTTATCATACTCCAGATAATCCGACCGGACGGCATCCCGGATACTGACCGATACATCTCCCGATACCGGTTCTCCCTTAGCATTTCTTACCTGTAATTCACAGTGAATAGGAGCGTAGGGAGTATACACCTCTTTCAGTCCCTCTGCGGATAGTTGTAGAGGAGCACGTGGATTGGAAAAGACAAAACGCTCGCATAACGTATTACCAGCCCGGTTGATGAGGCTGACTTGCAGTACGCCTGCCGGTAGTTTGCGGGTAGGCAGAATGAACTCTTGTGGAGCGTCCGCCCGGCAACTAATCAATTGATGAACATACGGGCGTCCCTGATGACTGATAAATACAGCCAATGTATCTTGAGGAGTAGCGGCATTGCAGGATACTTTCACCAAAAGGGCACCGGCATTGTTGACAGTACTCAATACATACCCGTTAGGCAATGCCTGTGGAAGGGTAAATTCATACTTCTTTCCTTGAAAATTGACTTTGGCAACGGCCGGTTGTGCAGAAGGTGTATATTCAAAATGCCCCATTCCATCGTGTAAAGTCTCGAAAGAAGTGATTTCTGCTCCTTCTTTGGTATAAATCGTTCCCGACAGTTCTATATTCCCTTCATCTTTACTCTCCGCCTTGAAAGCCACTTGCGAAGTCACTCCTTTCACTAATTGCCCTCCTTCGGGAAAAAAACGTACACTCAACTTCTCCTTTGTTTCTGACGGACGGTTTTCCATCGACGGACTAAGTTCATAAGTTGTGATACTACGTTCCAGCTTATCACTATTTGCCAGTTGATAAATAGGGAAAGTACGTGAGAAATACTGCGGTTCGTTGAAAGCAAGCATCCAGCGGGTATAGGCACGTACCTCATAATAGCCGGATAACATGGAACGGGGAAGAACGAATTGTCCGTTTCCTTCTCCCTGCGTCAGTTTGATGATTTGTTTATCTGCTATATGTCCTGTCTGGTCCACCAGTTCTACATACAGAGGGCGGCTGATCTGACTGAAAATCTGTTGTTCGGCAAGAGTGACATAAGCCTTAAACCAGATTGTATCTCCGACATAATAACTCGTGTTGTCAAAATGTAAATACGTTTTTTCCCGTGGAAAGTTGTTGGCAAATGTCTGGGCTTGGTTCATGTATTGCGCAAATACAGTTTTAGCAGGAGGTGTTTCTCCCCATGCTATTGCTAATGATAAGCAAAAAGAAAGAAGAAAAGTAATTCGTTGGTTTTTCATCTCAGTAGTTTTTTTTAACTAAAATACAAAGTTAGAATATATTGGCCTAAAAATAGAAAACTAATTGTTCAATAAACGAAAAAAACTATTCACAGTAAAACAAAAGTTCACAAAAACGTTATATGTCTGTTTAGTATCATATATACCTTATTTTGTTCTTTATTGGTTAGCATTTTCCTTCTTTTTCCACAAACTTCTCAATTTTTGTTTTTCCAGATAATTGATAATACTATGGAAAAGAAGAATTA
>ERZ1027160.997-NODE-997-length-9808-cov-8.582898_pt1 | contig 9808 bp, 8 predicted proteins | sample MGYA00519275_ERZ1027160 | MGnify/ENA primary metagenome ERZ1027160 (study PRJEB26926, sample SAMN06164707) | human gut metagenome | biome: ENVO:00009003; feature: ENVO:2100002; material: ENVO:00002003 | host: Homo sapiens | place: USA | collected 2012 ...
GATGCGCGAAGATGTTGATGTCCAAATCGCTGACGAAAAAGAAAAGCAGGAGCAACTTGCGGTGGAAACCGAGCTGTAAGGTTAGAGCGTTCGCTTATGTGATATGCTCAATTCAATAACTCGGAAGTTATGGGAGGAAAGCTCAATGGAGGAACGGACATATCAGACCCGTTGCGGAACGATTCACTATTGGGTGAGTGTGTCAAACCCGGATACAATTACTCTTGTTTTTCTGCCGGGATTGACTGCGGATCATCGACTGTTTGATAAGCAGGCTCAGTATTTCGAGAGAAGATATAATGTTATCGTCTGGGATGCGCCGGCACATGACTCCTCATGGCCGTTTCGATTTGATTTTGATCTGTTCGATAAGGCAAAATGGCTGAACGATATCTTAAGCCGTGAAGGAATCGCAAAGCCTGTTATGATCGGGCAGTCTATGGGCGGATATGTGGGACAGGCTTATGCGCAGCTTTACCCAAACAAAATGACAGGCTTTGTCGCCATTGACTCTGCACCGCTGCAACGAAGCTATGTGACGGCAGTTGAGATCTGGCTTTTGAAACGGATGGAGCCGGTATATGCTCATTATCCGTGGAAATGGCTCCTGAAATCGGGGGCGGAAGGCGTTGCCACGACTGACTATGGTAGAAGCCTCATGCGTGAAATGATGCTAAATTATGACGGAAACCAGAAACGCTATGCACAAATTGCTGGACATGGCTATCGTATTTTGGCAGCGGCCATGGAAAAGAATCTGCCATATGAACTGAAGTGCCCATCTCTGTTAATATGTGGAACTCAAGACCATGCCGGTTCATGCATAAGGTATAACAAAGCATGGCACCAAAAGAGCAAAATTCCTTTGAAGTGGATTGAAGGAGCTGGACATAATTCTAATACAGATAAACCGGAATTGATAAACAGTTTAATAGAAGAATTTGCCGCAGGTATTTAATAACAGACAACTCCCAGATTATGTAATCGCAAAATCGGAAGTTATAAAGGAGAAACACTATGGGATTATTTGGTAAAAGCAAAAAAGAGCGAGAAAAAGAGTATATGAACAGATTAGATGTTCCATTATGTTTAAAAGAAGACTTTGAATTGATTATTGATGATGTATTTACAATTATGGGGGTTGGAACAGTTGCCACAGGAAACATATCAACAGGAATGTGTAGAGAAGGAGAAAATGCGTGTGTTTATAAAACAAATGGAGGTGTATTAGAGACTATAATTACTACCATCGATATACATACAAAAGAACGAAAATCAAATGGTTGTGGATATAAAACAGAACATGTTGGACTTGGGTTAAGAGGAGTTTCTAAGGAACAATTAGAAAAAGGAGATAGAGTGATTGTAAAGAATGCCAATATGTATGGAATGTAATTACAAATTCCAGTTTGATGAAGTACAAGGCCATCTTCGAGCGCAACGCCGACCGTCTTGTGAACGCCAACACCATTTACGAGGGACAGGTCATTGTCCTGCCCGCGAAGTTAGCACAAGCAATCCACATAACGAAAGCATAAAAAAAGCCCACCTCGAAAAGTCGAGGTGGGCTTTTTTTTCGTGTGCGCGGATTTGCTTAACTTAATGACATTGCCCGAAAGGGCTTTCTTTTTTACCCAGATGTACCGCTGAGGTATCAAAAAGGGAAAGTAAATGTATATAGCTTGAACGCAAAGCTTCATAGCTTTCGCGTTCTCCCGCCGTGGACATTTGCGGGGAAAATGTTGCAAATTGCCGTTGTGCAATTTAGCAAACGCCCCCGGCGTGCGAATTCGGAAAAGCAAAAAAACGCAGCAAAAAGTGCGAAAAAGGATTTCTGCTATATTTTTTAAGGAAATGGTACCAATACAAGTGAAAAAGTTGCATAAAAAAATTTTTGTACCTGAAATACCGTGAGATATTGTGGCGAAAAATACATTCTAAACGTATGGTACATCTTCCGCGGCTGGGGAAAAACCGGATGTAAATGCCACAAAATGGGAAGTTTTTTCACAAAAAAGTTGCGGGCAAAATAACGAAAAGAACCGGACACTTTTTCAGGCGTACCCAAAAAAAGTGTGAAAATTTGACGTGCGCGCTGTTTTTCTTTATAATATTTCAGGAACAAAAAAGAAGATTTCGAATTTCTCAACAATTCGGAACGGAAAGAGAGAAAAACATGGAAAAATACCTTGTTTTGGCAACCTTTATGGGGTCTGTCATCGCACTTATCTTCGCCTTCGCCACCGGCAAAAAAGTGCTGAGTTTTGACGAAGGCACCCCGCTTATGAGCAAAATTTCGCAATCTATCCGTGCGGGCGCCAACGCCTACCTGAAGCGGCAATACACCGTTGTAGGTGTGTTTTTTGCCTGTATGATCGTGGTTTTGTGCATTATGGCGGCCTTAAAGTTGCTGACTTGGTTCGTGCCCTTCGCGTTCCTGACCGGCGGTTTCTTCTCCGGCCTGTCTGGCTTCGTGGGTATGCGTATCGCCACCAAGGCCAACTGCCGCACCGCCAACGCCTGCCGCGACGGCCTGAACCGCGGCCTCCGCGTGGCCTTCTCCGCTGGCTCCGTTATGGGCTTTACTGTGGTCGGCCTCGGCCTGCTGGATATCAGCGTGTGGTTTATGCTTCTGCGCTTCGTGTTTAAGCTGGAGGCCGCTGACATCACCAGCGCCATGCTGACCTTCGGCATGGGCGCCAGTTCCATGGCGCTGTTTGCCCGCGTGGGCGGCGGCATCTTCACCAAGGCGGCCGATGTGGGCGCCGACCTGGTGGGCAAGGTTGAGGCCGGTATTCCCGAGGACGATCCCCGCAACCCCGCTGTTATCGCCGATAACGTAGGTGACAACGTGGGCGATGTGGCCGGTATGGGTGCGGACCTGTATGAGAGCTATGTTGGCTCCATCATCTCTGCCTCCGCCTTGGGCGTGGCGGCATTCAGCGATCAGGCCTTCAAGGCCATGGCTATTCCCATGGTCATGGCGGCGGTGGGCATCATCTGCTCCATCATTGGCTCTTTCTTCGTCAAGACCGAGGAGAACGCCGACCAGCGCACGTTGCTGAAAGCACTGTCCCGCGGCACCAACCTGGCGGCTATTCTGATTGCTATTATCTCCTTCTTTCTGGTGTGGGCCTTGCTGGGCATCGAGCACTGGGGACTGTATGTGGCCATTCTCTCCGGTCTGGTGGCCGGCGTGCTGATCGGCAAGGCCACGGAGTATTACACTTCTGATACCTACAAGCCGACCCAGGAGCTGAGCAGCAAGAGCCAGACCGGCTCCGCTACCATCATCATCGGCGGTCTTGGCCTGGGTATGCTTTCCACGGCGGTGCCCATCGTGATCGTGGCGGTGTGCATCCTGTTGGCGTTCTTCCTCTCCGGCGGCGCAGCCAGCACAGGCATGGGCCTGTACGGCATTGCTTTGGCGGCAGTGGGTATGCTGTCCACGCTGGGCATCACCCTGGCCACCGACGCCTACGGCCCCGTGGCCGACAATGCCGGCGGTATCGCTGAGATGGCTGGCTTGGAGCCGGAGGTTCGCAAGCGTACAGACGCGCTGGACTCTTTGGGCAACACCACGGCAGCTACCGGCAAGGGCTTTGCCATCGGCTCCGCCGCGCTGACGGCTCTGGCACTGATGGCTTCCTATATCGAAAAGGTCAAGGAAGTGGGCGCGAATGTCACCTTTGAGGACTTCTCCCTGATGAACCCCGTGGTGCTGGTGGGCCTGTTTATCGGCGCGTGCCTGCCCTTCGTGTTCGCAGCGCTTACCATGAACTCCGTGGGCCGCGCGGCCCAGAGCGTGGTGCTGGAGGTACGCCGCCAGTTCCGCGAGATCACCGGCCTGATGGAGGGCAAGGCCGATCCCGATTACGCGCGCTGCGTGGATCTGTGCACCAAGGCCAGCCTGAAGGAGATGGTGCTGCCCACGGTCATCGCCGTGGTAACGCCCATCGTGGTGGGTATGATCCTGGGCTTCAAGGGCGTGGTCGGCCTGCTGGCCGGCGCCACCGTCACCGGCTTCCTGATGGCCATCTACATGGCCAACGCCGGCGGTGCCTGGGATAACGCCAAGAAGTACATCGAGGCAGGCAACTTCGGCGGCAAGGGCAGCGACTGCCACAAGGCCGGCGTGGTGGGCGACACCGTGGGCGATCCCTTCAAGGACACTGCGGGTCCGGCCATCAACATCCTCATCAAGCTGCTGAGCATGGTGTCCATCGTGTTTGCTGGACTGATCGTGAATTACGCTATTCTGTAACGGGAAAAGGGGAAAAAGAACAAGCAGCACCCCCGGCTTCTCTCTCACAGATGCGCTAAGTAATTGATTTTTTTGAACAGGCAGGCAGTGGCGTGAGCCGCTGCCTGCCTGTTCTTTTGTTGTTTTTACTATGCGACTGTGGGACTTCCTCAGGTGAGGCCATCGCTTGGAGTGAGGAGGATTGGGCCACGGCAGAACTGCCTGCCGACAATCGATTTGACTATCGGGACGTTGCAGCAGCAGGCAAACGAAAATCGCCGTGCAGAGGTCGTGTGCAGCAGTGGCTTCAGCGCATTTTCCTGTGAAACGATTCAGGAAGATGCCGCCTTCTTGACTGCTGAAGAAGCACAGATGATTGAGGTTGTAAACGATGAGCAGAATAAACCATGCACTTTTTCGGCAGAAGACGCGCTGAAGGATATCGAGCTTTTTCCCAGAATCCTGCGGAGTTCTTATGGTGCCTACTATCTGTATGAAAAAGTTGATTGGGATGCAGCGGCTGATTCATGGTATGTTACCGCGATAAATGGCAGCGATAGGCGAAGTGAGAATAAAGCGCAACTCATCAATTTGAGAGAACTGCACCTTCAATTCTTGAAAGGCATAAATAGAGAAGCAAGCCGCCGCAATGGACAGTTTGCTGCCTTGCTTGATTTCAACGGACAAATCGTCCTTAAGAGTTTTTGTTGTATTATTTATAAGCTCCATAAGGAGGTACCCCAATATGGCTGAGGAAAAGAAAGTCGTCACGCTGGACGATTTTGAGTAGCGTCTGATGGTCAGCGGCCTGATGGATTTTCAGAACGATCTTCTCCGGGACGAAAAGCCCACAGAAGACATTAACGATTTGATCCTGAAGGCCATTGATGCCCCAACAAAGAAAGAGAAACGGAGAGCCGACCGTGAGGCAAGATAAGCTCTCCAAGCAGAATGTGATCCTTTATCTTTGCGGCATAATTCCGGTTGTGTGGCTCGGCCTGTTGATTGCTCCCTGCTTAAAGGATGGATTGCCCGGACTGGTTCAGCAGTTCGGATCGGTGATGCAAAACCCATTCCAGATACAGCTTTGTGAGGACAGTGTAAAAACTGTCCTCACTTTGCTTTTGGTGTACGGGATCGCCATCGGCGTCTATCTCTCCACGGAGCACAATTACAGACGGCGAGAAGAGCACGGATCAGCTAAATGGGGCACGGCTGGTTCGGTCAACAAGAAATATGCCAACAAGGATAAGACGCAAAACAAGCTGCTGACGCAAAATGTGGCCATCGGCCTGGACGGAAGAAAGCACCGCAGAAACCTGAATGTGCTGGTATGCGGTGGTTCCGGTGCAGGTAAAACACGCTTCTAGGCTCACTGCTCGGAACGCATCGAAGGTGTGCTGCTTATGCCGGTAATGGTGTTCAAGGTCCATGTTCTCACCTCCCTTCACGCCGGAAGGCAGGTCGTGGTTTCCCCTTTCACCCCTTACTGGTTTTCCAAATGGCCCTTTTGGCCATTTTTTCGGAAACTTCTTAAAAACATTTTTTTCGCGGCTCATGCTGCGCTCCTTTCGTTCTGTTCGGGTGGATATTCCTTCCAGAACGGAGGACGGCGGGGAGCGGCAGCCCACGGCGAAGAAGTGCCGTGGATGACAAAAAGCACCTATAAAGGCTCCAAAACCTTCATAGGTGCTCAATAGGCGCAATGAAACAGCAGAAAGGGCAGGCGGGCGCAGAAAACTGCTTTCATTCCGTATTGGTCCGGTTATGCGATTTGTGCGGCGGCAAGCCGCATCAGCGACACCTCCCGTACTCTTTTGTCATAGGCTGATTTCCTTTCTGCTCAAATCGGGTAGAAATGGCGAAAGGCGGTTGTTCAAAAGAGCAACCGCCTTTCCTGACGAATGAAGCCGAAAAGGGGCGCGGGGCTATTTGCCCGCGCCCCTAAAGGTGAGCCTGTTTACTTTTCGATGCTTTGCAGCGATTGTTCCTCACGCCGCCGCCTGATCTGCCATGTGGTCAGCGCAAGGCATCCGGCAAGAGATGTGCAGAGGGAGATCCCCCACAAGCCTAACACGCTGCTGTCGCCGGTCTGCGGGGCTGTGGTCACGCGCCAGCCTGCATACACGGTCATATCCTTCGTCAGATAAACGCCGGAAACCTTGTTTGTCAGGCTGCGTTCGCTGTACCAGCCGGTAAAGGCATAGCCGCTTCTTTTCGGCGCATACTTCGACAGGTCAATGAGGGCGTTGTAGCTGCCGCTGACGGGAGAAAGCTTATCCCCGCCGTTCGTTTCAAAGGTCAGCGTGTAATAGACAGGTGAGTAATAGCCGCCGGTATACGTCCAGTGGGCGTAGACGTTGGTATTTGCAGAGAATACGGTATCCGTCGTGACCTTCGTACCGCCGTTCTTTTCGGTGTACCAGCCGTTGAAGCTGTGCTTGCTCCGGGAGGCACTGGGCAGCGAACTTAGCTTCTGATTGGTGGTGGTCATGCTGCCGACAGAGGGCGTACCATCGCCCGCGTCAAAGGTGACGATGAACTCGGTGGGTGCAGGCGGCGTGACGGTGCGCTCGTAGCCGCAAACATTGCAGGTCGTATCCGCGTCATCGGTGTAGACGTGCGCAGCCTTGTCCTTGATGCTCTCGGGCTTCTTCGGGCAGTCATCATCGGTGCATTCGTGCCAGTGGCTCGTACCGTCCTTGCTCCAGTCACCGTAGCTGTGCTCATGGGAGGGAGGCGCGTCCTTCCACAGTGCCTCGACTGTGATGTCAGCGGTGACGGTCACAGGGGCGTTCACCGGATACTCCATGCCGCCGATCTCCCATGCCTTGAACTGCTGATTGGCGGGAGCGGTGAAGCCGCAGGCGGGCAGGATGTAATTTGCCCCTGCCTTGACGGTCACGGAATCCATGCTGCCGCTGCCGGCGCCTGCGTTGAAGGTGATCGTACAATCCGCAAGCGACGCGCCCTCACCCACCGTGACCTCCGCATCGGGGCTGGCAAAGTGGTTGTGATCCCCCGCATAGCGCACGAAGTAATTTCCGGCCGACAGGTTCTCAATCTCGATACCGGTGCAGGCGGTGTAGATAGTTTCGCTCTCTGCACGGTATTCCATCGTTGCATCCACGCCAGTGATTTTTCCGTCGCTGCCGCCCACGGTGGTGGGCGCGACACCGATCAAGCCGTTAGGCGCTTCCTGCGTGGCTTTGCCGATGCTCCACGCTGCGGTCACGGCCTCAGTGCTGCCGTCCGCCCATTTGCCGGTCTTGGATGTGACGATAACGGTGTAGTCGCCCGCATCCGTGCCGGTGTTGCCGGAGATGTACATAGTTGCGGGATCATAACCGCTCACGGTTGCGATATGCTCGGAGCCATTGTAGGTGTAGGCTCCTGTGACTTTGATGCTGGGCTTGGCGGGACCGGTAGGCGCAGGAGGTGCGTCTTTCTCGAAGATGGCTTTGACCTCCACGTTGGCGCTCGGCATGGTGAACTTGTTGTTGGTGATTACAAGTCCTGCCGGAGATTCGACCTGCCACTCCTTGAAGCGGTAGTCCTCTTTGGGCGTTGCGGTCAGGGTGATTTCCGTACCAGCCACGGCCTTGTCAGGAGATGCGGAAGCCGTTCCGTTGCCGTCCGGGCTGATGACCTTCACGTGGTGCAGCCTGTATGTTCTGACTGTCGCCGTAGTCTCGTTTCCTGCGTTGTCAGTCGCGACCACGGTATGTTCCGCTCCCGCGTCATTGTTGCCGCCATCCGGCGCGGGGAGACGATAGATGGGGCCGGTTTGCGGCACGCCGTTGATGGTCACCGACTTGATGCCGGAGGATGTCTCTCCCGATTCAGCAGGGTCGCTCACGGTGAAGGTGTACGCGCCGGGATTTCCATCGATGTCATCCTCGATGGTGTAGCTCTCACCGTTCTTCAAACCCTCCAGCACCGGCGCCTTCGTGTCCGTTCCCATCACATAGCCGCACACAGTGCAGAGCTGCTTCTGCTTGCTCCAGTCGCCGGGAATGTGTTTGGCGTTTTGTTTGGACATTTCCGCAGCGGGGTCTCGCGCGCCGCATTTCACACAGGCCCAGATGTGGCAGCCGTCCCGGTCCGTCCAACCCAGTTCATGGCTGCATGTGCTTTCCTCGCAGCGCAGCTCCAGCTTGCTGATCACTCTGCCGTAATTGTAGGCATATGGCAGGCTCAACCGCTGCAGGTCCACGCGCCCATTTTCGTTGGGGATAAGAAGCTCCGTTGTGGTGCCCCAGTACTTCTTATACGGTTCCTGGTTGTGGCGCCACTGCCACCCTGTCGCGCTCAGCCACACGGACTTCCCGTCCGAGGCTCCGATTTTGATGTTCTCTTCTATAATCATTGCAAATTCCTGATCTTGCATCACTGCCATGTAGTACGCCCGGTTCGAGCCTCTTCCGACCGCGGATGCAGACAGCTCTGTATAACCGTAGTCCTGATAAAGCGGAAAGGCCAGCGCAGTCAGCGTTGTGTCCTTGATCAGAATGTTCCCGCTGTTGCCGTTCATGCCGCCGCCGATGCCCGCGCCCAAGTAGCCCTGCGCCCTCACCACGCCGCCAGTGATGGAAATGTCATAGCCCGAACCGTTTCTTCCGCCGCCGATGCCCGCGCCGGCATAGTTACTCCAAGCTTCGACCGTTCCACCGGAAATCTCGATATGATGCGCATCTTCCGACTTGTTCTGTCCGTCTTGATCGCCGCTGCCTATTCCTGCTCCGCCTGACTCGCTGCCGGCATTCACCGTGCCGCCCTTGATATAAATAAAGCGTCCGGGGCCGCCCTGACCGCCACCGATCCCTGCGCCTTCCGAAACGGACCGCACCGTCAGCTTGCCGGAATACACATAAATCCACTCGCCGACGCCGCCCTGACCGCCGCCGATACCCGCACCGTATACGCCGCTGGTCGCAAGAATCTCACCGCCATAGATACCCGTCGCCAGAGAGCCGAAATGAAGGTTCATGCCGTGTCCCTGCGAGAAGTTCTTGATTCCGACCTTTGAGCCTCCGATGCCAGCGCCATACCTGCCGCCTTCACACGTGAGCTTTGTCCCCGTCTGCACCAGAACCCGGAGATAGCCATCGGTTTTGTTTTTCTGCAGCGCAGCGAAGTTCTCCGCGCCGATCAGCTCGCTGTCCCCGCCGATAAAGTACAGGCAGGCGGAGGCGCCGCCGTAAAGCTCGATGGCAGGGCCGTCCTTGGGTGCCTGAAGGCGGACGCCGTCCAGAAAGATGTGCGGCGTAATGTTCTTGCCCTTGCCATCGATTTTGATCCGGTATTGAAAATACCAGTTCGGATCTGCGGAGCCCTTGATCAGATAGGTTTTGCTGTCCGTGATTTTCAATTCTTTGTTCTGGCCTGTAAGGTCCACGGTCTTGTCAAACGTCGTTGGGACGGAAAGCTTGACATCCGGTAGCTCACCCGCAGCAAAGGCCGCTGTCGGCAGCAGCGTCAGCACCATGCAGCATAGGAGCAGGATGCTGAGTATTCGTTTCTTCATTGGCTTTTCTCCTCCTGTTCGTGTCGGTTCGGTTTGTC
>ERZ1027160.1005-NODE-1005-length-9755-cov-3.902474_pt1 | contig 9755 bp, 8 predicted proteins | sample MGYA00519275_ERZ1027160 | MGnify/ENA primary metagenome ERZ1027160 (study PRJEB26926, sample SAMN06164707) | human gut metagenome | biome: ENVO:00009003; feature: ENVO:2100002; material: ENVO:00002003 | host: Homo sapiens | place: USA | collected 2012 ...
CTTCTAGCTTCGTCGGCAGCGTCAGATGTGTATAAGAGACAGATCCACGATAGCGAATTCGCTGTCATATAAGAAACGCCAACTGCACATGTTCGCGAATGAGAAATCACAATTGCGATAATCGCTGGGAAATGTAAATGAGGTTATGATCTCTTTGTCTTCTAACCTAATCGGTTTAAACGGTATATCCATAAATTTTCTTGTACTGTTTTACAACTGCAAATATAAAACTAAAATGCATGTGCGAATGTTTAGAATGGGAATAATAAAGGTGATATAAATACCATCACGATTCCCATCACGATTTGTAAAGGTAACCCTACCTTTACATAGTCCATAAATGTATATTTTCCGGTGGACTTAACGAGTGCGTTAGGTGGCGTAGAGAAGGATGAGGCGAAGCATATTGTCCGTTATTTTGTTGTTTCGGGAAAAATGGCTAAACTTATAGGTTGAACAGCCATTTTGTAAAATAGGGGCTGGAGCTATTTTTGCAATATGAAATTCGCAACAATTAGGTTAAAACGAATGTTATTTTAATGTCTAACGAAAAGAAGATAAATCAGAGATGAAAAAGTACGATGCGATTATTATTGGTTTTGGGAAAGGTGGAAAAACCTTGGCGGCGGATTTGGCCAACCATGGATGGAATGTAGCTGTGGTGGAGCGTTCGACGGGTATGTACGGAGGTACTTGTATCAATATCGGCTGTATACCGACGAAAGCGCTTGTACATTACGCTCAAGTGACAGGGTATCGCAGACCTTCTACCTTCGAGCAATATGCGGAGGAGTTTAAGCAGGCGATCCTCGCCAAGGAGAAACTGACCTCTTTGCTTCGTGAGAAGAATTTCAAGAATCTGGATGATCGGGAGACCGTAACGGTCTATACCGGAGAGGCTTCTTTTCGTTCCCCTTATGAGATTGTCGTGAAAACGGATACGGACTCTTTCTTGCTGGAAGGCGAGAAGATATTCATCAATACCGGAGCCACGACGATTATTCCTACGATAAGCGGTATCGAGGATAATCCTTACGTATATACAAGTACTTCCATTATGGAACTGGAGAAACTGCCACGGCATCTGGTTATTGTCGGAGGCGGATATATCGGGCTGGAATTCGCTTCCATGTTCGCCGGTTTTGGGTCGAAGGTAACGATCTTGGAGGCAGGGGAGGTGTTCATCCCTCGTGAGGACCGGGACATCGCCGATTCGGTGAAGTCCACGCTAGAGAAAAAAGGGATCACCATTCATTTGAACACGGTTGTGCAGACGATTGAGCAGGATGTTGAGCGGGCTGCGGTGATCTGCCGTAACGCTATCTCGGGAGATACCTTGCGGCTGGATGCTGAGGCGGTGCTTTTGGCTACCGGCCGTAAACCGAATACGGAAAGCCTAAATCTGCAAGCCGCCGGAATACGGACGACTAATCGTGGCGCTATCGAGGTGGATAGTAAGTTGCGTACCAATATCCCTAATATCTGGGCGATCGGGGATGTACATGGAGGATTACAATTCACCTATCTGTCTTTGGATGATTACCGTATTATCCGGGAAGAGCTGTTTGGTAATGGTTTCCGGAGCTTGGACGATCGGGAAGCAGTGGCTTATTCCGTATTCATCGATCCTCCGTTGGCCCATGTCGGGTTGAACGAGACGCAAGCCCGTAAGATGGAGAAAAATATAAAGGTGGCCAGCCTGCCTGCCGCCGCTATGCCTCGTACCCGTACCATCGAGCAGACGGATGGCTTGCTGAAAGCCGTGGTAGATGCGGATAACGGGAAGATCCTAGGATGTACCTTATTCTGCGCCGAGTCCAGCGAAGTCATAAATACGGTTAGCTTGGCGATGCGTCTCGGGCAAGATTACACATTCCTTCGGGATTCGATATTCACCCATCCGTCGATGAGTGAGGCTTTAAATGATCTATTTGGATTAATAAAATAAAAACATAAATATGAAAACATCAAATATTGGATTAATCGGCTTGGCTGTGATGGGCGAGAACCTTGCGTTGAATATGGAAAGTAAGGGGTTCGCCGTATCCGTTTATAATCGTACAGCGCCGGGAGAGGAAGGCGTGGTAGACCGCTTCATGAGCGGTCGTGGAAAAGGAAAGAATTTTATAGGAACCCATACGATACAGGAATTTGTTGAGTCTATCGAGCGTCCTCGCAAGATTATGCTGATGGTAAAAGCGGGTGCCCCGGTGGATGAGCTGATGGCTCAATTGATTCCTTACTTATCACCCGGTGACGTGATTATTGATGGTGGTAACTCGGATTTCCATGATACGGAACGCCGGGTGAAGGAGATGGAGGCGCATGGGATGTACTTCGTAGGTACCGGAATCTCCGGAGGCGAGATCGGTGCCTTGTACGGACCTTCCGTGATGCCGGGTGGTTCGCCTGCCGCTTGGCCTTTGGTGAAGGATGTCTTGCAAAGCATCGCCGCCAAGCTGGACGACGGGACGCCTTGTTGCCAATGGATTGGTCCGGGTGGAGCCGGCCATTTCGTGAAAATGGTACACAATGGTATCGAGTATGGAGATATGCAGTTGATTTCCGAGGCGTATTCTTTATTGAAGAATCGTCTGGATCTGGACAATGAGGCCTTGGCTCGTATCTTTGAGGATTGGAACACGGGAGAGCTGGATAGCTACCTGATCGGTATTACGGCCGATATTCTCCGCTTCAAGGACGAGGCGGGGGAGGGCTACCTGCTAGATAAGATATTGGATGCCGCCGGCCAGAAGGGTACCGGTAAATGGAGCGCTATCGCCGCTATGGACGAGAATGATCCGCTGACATTGATTACCGAGGCTGTTTATGCCCGTATGCTTTCTTCCATGCAGGAAGAACGGAAAAAAGCGTCCTCGCTTTATCCGAAGAGTGGCGTGCTGGGGCAGACCTTGATCTCGGAGAAAGAGATCAAGCAGGCTTTGTATGCCGCTAAGTTGGTTTCCTACGCGCAGGGATTCTCTTTGTTGTACCAAGCCTCCAAGCGATATGATTGGCAGTTGGATTACGGTACGATCGCCAAGATCTGGCGGAAGGGATGTATCATACGCTCTGTCTTTTTGGAGAAAATTACGCAGGCTTATGAGAAGAACCGGAATCTGGAGAACCTCTTATTCGATGAGTTCTTTATTCAAAAGATCGAGTCTTCCTTGTTGGCTTGGCGGCAAGTGGTAGCCGAGGGTGCCTTGCATGGAGTGGCTTTGCCGGCGATGAGCTCGGGGTTGAGTTATTTCGATGGACTGTCTACCCCGCATTCCGCCGCTAACTTGATTCAGGCCCAGCGGGATTATTTCGGGGCTCATACTTATGAGCGGGTCGATTGGGAGCGTGGTAAGTTTTTCCATACCAACTGGACGGGTGAGGGAGGAAAGACGGTTTCTGGAACTTATAACGTATAAAGGTATGAAGAAAGCAGATAATCAATTATTAGTTATATTCGGGGCGTCGGGCGATCTTACCAGTCGCAAGTTGCTTCCCTCTTTGTTCGAGTTATATGTCCGGGGCTTGCTGCCCGACCGCTTCTGCATCTTGGGGGCTGCCCGTACCGCTTATGGTGATGAGGAGTTCCGTGCGGAGCAACATACGCATATCTTGGAGGCACAGAAGGGAAAGACTTACGACGAGGGCTTGATCGATGACTTCTTGGAGAATGTCTATTACCTCGCCTTCGATTCCACGAACGCCGATGAATACTACAAATTGCGTGAGCGCATCGAGTTCTTGCAAGAGAAACATGACTTGCCGGATAAGATCATCTATTACTTGGCTACCCCGCCGGTGATGTACGAGATCGTCCCGCAATGTTTGCTGGAGAGCGGTTTGAACAAGACCGAGTCTCCAGATGGTTTCAGGCGGATCATCGTAGAGAAGCCGTTCGGTACCAGCTTGGAGTCTGCCCGCCAGTTGAACGATCATTTACGACATATCTTCCATGAGGAGGAGATTTATCGTATCGACCATTATCTGGGGAAAGAGACCGTGCAGAATATCTTGGTATTGCGTTTCTCGAATGGTATTTTCGAGCCATTGTGGAACCATAATTATATCGATTCCATCGAGATCAGCGCAACTGAGACCTTGGGGGTGGAGAATCGAGGGAAATATTATGATGGAGCCGGGGCGATGCGGGATATGATCCAGAATCACTTGATGCAATTGATGTCGTTTATCGCCATGGAATCTCCCTCTATATTCGAGCCGGAACCGATTCGTGACGAGATCGTGAAAGTATTCCGCTCCATACGTCCGTATACGGTGTTGGATATGGATAAGATGGTTGTCCGCGGACAATATATCGGTTATCGGGAAGAGAAGAACGTAGCTCCCGACTCGAATACCGAGACGTATGTGGCGATGAAATTCTTCATCGATAACTGGCGCTGGAGCGGTGTGCCCTTCTATTTCTATACGGGAAAGAAGTTGCCGGAGAAATCATCGGAGGTAGTGATCCACTTCAAGTCTACGCCCCATCAACTGTTTGTCGGTCAATGTTCGGGAGGTTCCTGCAATAAATTGACCATCCGTATCCAACCGAACGAGAGTATATCCTTGAAGTTCGGGCTGAAAATGCCGGGAGCCGGTTTCGAGGTGAAGCAAGTCAGCATGGACTTCCGCTACGATTCCCTCTCGAAGAGCTATCTTCCTGACGCTTACGAGCGTCTGTTGCTGGATGCCATGCTGGGCGATTCCACCCTGTATGCTCGTAGCGACGCTTTGGAGGCTAGCTGGAAATTTATCGATCCGATCTTGCTCCATTGGAAAGAGGAGGGTTCGAAGAACTTATTCTTTTATGAGCCGGGTGAGGACGGACCGGAGGAAACTGTTATTTTAGGTGCGGAAAAGAAAGTCTGCGCCTGCCAAAGAAGATAATTTTATGGAAATAAAGAGATATAATGAGATGAAAGAGGCGCTTCGGTCGATGACGGAGGACATGATGGCGATGATTCGCCGGAAAGACTTCGCTCCGTTTAACCTAGCGCTCTCGGGAGGGGAGACGGCGAAGCATATGTTTTCCCTCTGGGTAGATGAGTATAAGGATAAGATTGACTGGAATAACATCCGTTTCTTCTGGGTGGACGAGCGTTGTGTTCCACCAACGAGTCCGGATAGTAATTACGGTCATGCGAATCATTTGCTTTTTAAGCCTTTGCGTATCCCGGCGGACCATATCCACCGGATCAAGGGCGAGAACGAGCCGGGTACCGAGGCGATGCGTTATTCATGGGTCGTAAAGGAATTCTTGCCGTTGTTCAATCAAATGCCTACGTTCGATTGCATCATCCTCGGCGTAGGTGAGGATTCCCATACGGCATCCATTTTCCCTACCACCATGGAGCTATTGTCGGATAGCCGTAACTATGCGGTATCCCAGCAACCTTCTACCGGCCAATACCGGATCACCATGACGGGACCGCTTATCTTGAACGGCGCCCCCTTATTGGTCCCGATACTGGGCACGAACAAGGAACCCGTAATCCAGAGGCTCTCCAAAGGCTATTCCCCCTCAAACGACACGCCTGCGGCCTATATCTTATCGCATGCCGTACAGGCTACGATTTATGGGCTGAACCCATGATTTTGCTACATGCCGAGTCCTTCCAAAAAACATGTACGTGTTTTCGAAAAAACACGTACGACTTTTCGAAAAAACACGTACGACTTTTGGGAAAAACACGTACATGTTTTCGGAATCTTGTGATCATGTTCCTATGACTTGATTTGTAGTGAGATAAGATACTATACGTTTTGCCTTGAATCGAGTGTTTACATATACTCCTCTCCTTGGAGAAGATATACTGCAAGTACCCTAGGAGATATACTTCACCGTCCAAGTAAGTACTACTTCTCGTGATATCCTATTAGTATATACAAGACTGTTGCCCTCATTTAAAGTGAATGTATTTGTTGGATTCATGTTTTTTTGCGAAGTTTGTTGCTTGAAAAGTAAGCTTTGAGACATGAATATGAGAAATATTGTACTGTGTATATTATATTTGTTTTTGGTGCCGATGGGAGGGTTTGCCCAATCTGAGGTCATTGTCTTGTATCCCGATACTGAAAATAAGGATTTGGATGAAGCTGTATACCAAAAAATCTTTTTGGCCGGCACGATCGATATGGGGAAAAGTGTGGATTGGCAGAAGGCTACCTGTGACTGGTTCCGGGCGCTTCCGGAGGGACGGTATCTCTTGTTCAATCCTCGTAGGGATAAAGGGTTGAGCGGGGAAATGTCCGATTTTGAGCATCAAGTGAATTGGGAACTGGAGCATCTGGAGAAAGCCGATCTGATTATCATGAACATTCTGGCGAGCAGCAAATCCCCGATAACTTTATTGGAGATGGGGCTGTTTATGCGCTCCGGAAAGTTGCGGGTGATTTGCGAGCCCGGCTTTTACCGGTATGATAATGTGCGCTTAACTTGTGTGCGCTATGGCGTCCCATTGTATCAGAATATGGACGATTTTTTGAAAACCATGCGCTAATCTATTATTATTTGTTTAACTTTGTATAGTTTTAGGGACGGTGTGGAATCGATCTTAAGCGAATATTGTCGAACAAAATGGAAAGAATATGAAAGGTATAGTTTTAGCCGGAGGATCGGGTACCCGCTTGTATCCGATCACTAAAGGAGTTTCCAAGCAACTTCTACCTATTTATGATAAGCCGATGATTTTTTATCCGGTATCCGTGCTCATGCTGGCGGGGATACGGGAGATTCTTATTATATCGACCCCGCAGGATTTGCCGGGCTTTCGTCGTTTACTGGGCGATGGCTCCGATTATGGCGTTCGTTTTGAATATGCCGAGCAGCCTTCGCCGGACGGATTGGCGCAAGCTTTCATCATTGGAGAGCGCTTTATTGGCGATGACTCCGTTTGCTTGGTGCTTGGCGATAATATCTTTTACGGACAGAGCTTTACCCGTATGTTAAAAGAGGCCGTTGACAAGGCGGAGAACGAACAAAAAGCGACCGTGTTCGGTTACTACGTAAACGATCCGGAACGCTATGGCGTGGCCGAGTTCGACGCGGATGGGAACGTCCTCAGTATCGAGGAGAAACCGAAGGAACCGAAGTCGAATTACGCCGTGGTAGGATTGTATTTCTATCCGAACAAGGTGGTGGGCGTGGCCAAGAATATCAAGCCATCCGCCCGTGGAGAGCTGGAGATCACTACCGTGAACCAGTGGTTCTTGAAGGATGGAGAGTTGAAAGTGCAGCTATTGGGACGTGGATTCGCTTGGTTGGATACCGGGACTCACGACTCGTTGTCTGAGGCATCTACTTTCGTGGAGGTGATCGAGAAGAGACAGGGACTGAAGGTGGCTTGTCTGGAGGAGATCGCTTTCAAGCAAGGATGGATTGATGAGAAGCGACTTGAGCAAGTGGCTTTGCCGATGATTAAGAATCAGTACGGCCAGTATTTGATGAGGTTGATTAATAAGTAGAAGTAGTTCAGAATACGAGATATCGATGGAAAAAGACAGTAAAATATTTGTTGCCGGTCACCGGGGCTTGGTAGGCTCCGCCATTCTGAATAATTTGCGTAGCAAAGGGTATACGAACTTTCTGCTTCGTACGCATGCGGAACTGGATCTGACGGATCAAGCCGCTGTGAACGAGTTTTTTGCCGCTGAACGGCCGGACTATGTGTTCTTGTCGGCGGCGCACGTCGGCGGTATCATGGCGAACAGTCTGTACCGTGCCGATTTTATCTACAATAATTTGATGATCCAGAATAATGTCATTCATGCCTCTTGGAAAAACAATGTAAAGAAATTATTATTCTTGGGAAGCACCTGCATCTATCCTCGTGAGGCTCCGCAGCCGATGCCGGAGGATTGCTTGCTGACATCTCCCTTGGAATATTCCAACGAGCCTTATGCGATCGCCAAGATAGCGGGTATCAAGATGTGCGAGAGTTACAACCTGCAATACGGTACGAACTATATCGCCGTGATGCCTACTAACCTCTACGGGCCGAATGATAATTTCAATCTGGAGACCTCGCATGTGTTGCCAGCCATGATCCGTAAGATCCATCTGGCGAAATGCCTGCATATGGGAGATTGGGAGGCCTTGCGTAAGGATATGGACATTCGTCCGGTAGAGGGCGTGTCTGGGAAGGCCTCCGAGCCGGAGATATTCTCCGTATTGGATAAACAGGGTATCCGTCCGGGCGAGGTGGAGCTGTGGGGAACCGGCAAGCCGCTTCGTGAGTTTTTATGGAGCGAGGAGATGGCCGACGCTTCTGTTTATATCATGGAACACGTGGATTTCGAGGATGTCCGCCAGAAGGAGGGCGAGGTCCGGAATACACATATTAATATAGGTACGGGTATCGAGCTTTCGATCCGTGAGGTCGCCGAACTGATCCGGCGAGAGATCGGGTTCGAGGGCGAGTTGAGGTTTAACTCGTCCAAGCCGGACGGTACACTTCGTAAGCTGACGGATGTAAGCAAGTTGCATGCCTTGGGTTGGCGCCATACGATCGAGATCGAGGAGGGCGTGAAGCGACTCTATGAATGGTACTTGGAAATTGAAAAATGAGAATTGAAAATTGAAAATTAGAGAAATGGGCAAAGTAGCGTTAATAACGGGTATTACGGGACAGGATGGGGCTTATCTTACTGAGTTCTTGGTTAAGAAAGGATATACGGTACATGGTATCAAGCGTCGTTCTTCCATGTTCAATACGGATCGTATCGATCATTTGTATCAAGACCCGCATGTGGAAAACCGTAATTTGATTCTGCATTATGGCGATTTAACGGATAGTTTGAATCTTACACGTATCATTGGCGAGGTTCAACCGGACGAGATCTATAATCTGGCCGCCATGAGCCATGTAAAAGTAAGTTTCGACACTCCCGAATATACGGCGAATGCGGATGGTTTGGGCGTATTGCGTATCCTAGAGGCGGTCCGCTTGCTGAACTTGATCCCGAAGACACGTATTTATCAGGCATCTACATCTGAGTTGTATGGCTTGGTGCAAGAGGTGCCGCAGAGGGAGACTACTCCTTTCTATCCGAGAAGCCCTTATGCGGTAGCGAAACTATACGGTTACTGGATTACGGTGAATTACAGGGAGGCCTATCATATGCACGCTTCCAATGGCATCTTGTTTAATCACGAGTCTCCATTAAGGGGAGAGACATTCGTGACTCGTAAGGTAACCCGGGCGGTTTCACGTATCGTTTTGGGTATGCAAAAAAAGGTTTATATGGGTAATCTTTCCTCCAAACGGGATTGGGGACACGCAAAAGATTACGTGCGTGCCATGTACGCTATTTTGCAACAAGATGAACCCTCGGATTATGTCATAGCTACCGGGATTACTACCACGATTCGGGACTTTATCCGTATGGCTTTTGAGGAAATTGGCGTGGGAATCCGCTTTAAAGGAGAAGGGATAGACGAGGTCGCTATCTTAGAGTCGATAGACGAGGGGTTGTTCGTCAAGAAGGTTGGTGATGCCTATCTGGAAAACTTTAAGAAACGTGTGGGTGAGGAAGTTGTAGGAGTAGATCCGCAGTATTTCCGCCCTACGGAAGTAGAGTTGCTGATCGGTGACGCTACGAAGGCACGTACTCGTTTAGGGTGGGGACCGGAGTATTCATTAGCGGCTTTAATTGAGGATATGATGAAGAACGATATAAAACTAATGAAGAAGGAGTCTTATCTGAAAGAGGGGGGCTATAAAATTTTGAACTATTTCGAGTGAGTTCGAAAC
>ERZ1027160.1006-NODE-1006-length-9753-cov-5.897195_pt1 | contig 9753 bp, 6 predicted proteins | sample MGYA00519275_ERZ1027160 | MGnify/ENA primary metagenome ERZ1027160 (study PRJEB26926, sample SAMN06164707) | human gut metagenome | biome: ENVO:00009003; feature: ENVO:2100002; material: ENVO:00002003 | host: Homo sapiens | place: USA | collected 2012 ...
GGCATACGAGATTCCTCTACGGCTCGTGGGCTCGGAGATGTGTATAAGAGACAGCTTCTAAGCAGGCCGGCTCTATCGGCGGACAGATGGTCAAGAAGATGATCAAGGCTTATGAAGACGGCATGAAATAAGAAGTATAAATACCCTGATTCTTCAATAAATTTCGGACAAAATGAAGGTCTGTCGGTTAAACCGGCAGACCTTCTTCTGTGTTTGTTATTAAATATTTCAGCGGACGGATACGGCTTTATATCCGATATCATAAAACATTAATATACACTAATTGGATTTAACAGGGCAAAAGAATCCATTCCGTCAAGATAAGCTAATATCGCGTCATTTGACAGTACCACCGAGTTTTCCTCGTTATAGTTGCCGGCTACAACAATCACATACAGATAACCGTCTCCCTCGTTTTCCATAATTCCTGTAAGGTGTGTGTTCTGTCGGAAGTTCTTACAGGTAATAGCGGTATAGTATTCCTCCGAGCCGTCGTTACTTCTTATTTTTACTTTAACAGCCACACCGTTGTATACATCATCCGGCATTCCCTCGGCTTCTACCAATGTAACTGTGTTGCCCACCTTAGCCTCATAATATTTTATGAGGGCAAGAGCCTGTGCGGCGTCGGCAACATAGCCATCATAATCTATGGCGGCACCGTTTCTGAAGGTGTATGTTTTGCCCGTACAATACATCGCCTTGCCTTTATAGTTCCAATCAAGAACGCCGTTTCTTACATAATAAAGAGTAGTACCGTATCTTAAAACACCAGAGAAATTCCAGTCAAGAACCCCGTTTACCACGCCGTAATATGTTCCGTAGTAATTTGTAAGGCTACAATAGTCCCAATTGAGGAAGCCCTCATCTATGTAATACCATGTGCCATAATAATTTACAAGTCCTGTATAGGAAGTGTCGATCTGGCTGTTTGTAAGATAGCACCATTCATTGCCATAGTAATTATAAAGGCCGTTTTTATTCCAGTTAAGAACACTGTCCTCAACATAATACCAAGTATCGTAATACTTAGTAAGTCCGGTATAATTCCAATTAAGGACACTATCCTCAACATAATACCAAGTATCGTAGTACTTAGTAAGTCCGGTATAATCCCAATTAAGAACGCCGTTTCCTACAAAGTACCAAGTATCGTAATACTTAGTGAGTCCGGTATAATTCCAATTAAGCTTGCCGTTTTCCACATAATACCAAGTGTCATAATACTTAACAAGGCCTGTGTAGTAGGCATTATGTTTACCGTTTTCCATATAGAGCCAAGTACCGTCATCCGTTCGCTTAAGTGAATCGGTAGTAGACGCAAAAGCGACGACCGACATTACAGACAGCGATAGAATAACAGTCAGTACAACCGCAATCAACTTTTTGAATTTTTTCATAAATTTAATATCCTCCCTGATTTTTACGGCATAAAGCCCTGCCGCTTATTCGAATTATACAACAAACTGTATATAATTGCAATAGTTTTTATGCAAAAGTGTTGTATTGACACATTTCTCTAAAAAACACAAAACCGTTCAAATTAATGAACGGTTTTGCAATATTTTGTATGCAGCAGTCTTTAAGCAAGCGAGAAACAATCAAATACAATGCGTATTACGCAAGAATTCCGTTTCTGACATAGTAACGCGTGCCGTAATAATAGGTGTATCCCGTATAATTCCAGTCAAGCACGCCCTTTTTGACGTAATACCAAGTGCCGTAATATTTTGTAAGACCGGTGTAATCCCAATTAAGCACACTGCCCTCGCAATAATACCAGGTGCCGTAATAGTTTGTGAGCCCCGTATAGTTCCAATTTAAGACGCTGTTTTCGACGTAATACCATGTGCCGTAGTAGTTCGTGAGCCCCGTATAGTTCCAATTAAGAACACTGTTTTCGACGTAATACCATGTACCATAGTACTTTGTAAGGCCCGTATAATTCCAATTAAGAACACTGTTTTCGACATAATACCAAGTACCATAATACTTAGTAAGACCTGAGTAATCCCAGTTCAGCACACCGTTTTCGACATAATAATAAGTGCCGTAATAATTTACAAGCCCGCTGTATGAAGTATCATTTTTGCCGCTAACCATATAGTAATATTTATCTCCTATATATTTCAGCGATATTGTGTTCGCGGGAGCTTCCTTTACGTCAAAGTCACATTTTGCGGTTTTATCGGAGCCGAGAAGCTTTGGAGTTTCGTCTCCGCTGTAAATATCAAATGCAGTTACAGATATGCTGCCTTCTTTATAGTTGCCGTCAAAATAAAAAGTATAACTTCCGTACAGCTGCTCTGTCGAAGAGGATTTCGGCGCGGCTGCCGAGCATCTTAAAGAATCCTGTGAAAAATTATAATTTGTTATTGCCGTACCGCCGTTTTCGTACGAAGTAACCGATGTCTGCTCGCCTTTTTCATTTTCTTTAGGCTTATCAAGACTCATATACTCGGAATCGTATTTAAGCGTATAACTGCCGCCCGCGGCCCCTGCCGGAGCATATATTTTTACCTCTACCCTGTTATAGCCCATAATCTGAGCGTCAACTCTGAAGGATGCGCTTTCGGAAGAAGTGTCAACGGCAAACGACGTCGCAAGTACAGCGAACACGCATACAAGTATTGCGAGAGCCATAACAGCCGAAATTATTTTAGTTCGTCTTTTCATATTAACCTCCGTTAAGCCCCGAAACAGACATTTACTTATAACGGAATTATACAACATCCGAAATGCATAGTCAACACTCATGCATTATCGGTTGACGCCCGAAAAACAAAAAAATATACCTAATTCCGAAAAACGAATTTCGAAACACGGTATATTTTCTAAGTTAAAGTGTAAGCTGCTCGCCGACATCATCAGCCGACAAAGTCGCACCGGCGGCAGGCAAAGTTCTCGTCCTGTATCTCGCAGGCTTTACAAACTCACCATCGGTATACTCTTTTACGGAAGATACCCTATGCCCTTTTTTGAGAGTCATAACCGATACGCCCATAGAATCCTTGGTCGTTTTGACGGCTATTGCACCGGTATTGAGAAGAAGAATTCTGCCGGAGGTGGACTTCATAACATACTCCTTATCCTCAGTCACACAGAACATATTGACTACCGGGAATTTCTCACAATACGCCTTAATCAGCTTCTTGCGGTTCGTTTTAGTCTCATAGGCGGAGAGGTCTATTTTGGCAAGCTTGCCGTTTTCAAAGAAGAACAGCATAAAGCCCTTATAGTCTGTTGTAACCGCCATATACACGGCGTTTTCATCGGGCTCCATCTCAAGCTTTGAAGCCACATAATCACCGAGAACGCTCGCCTTGCTGTCGTCAAAATCGGCAGCTTTGGCTTTATAAACACGGCACTTATCGGTAAAGAACAAAAGCTCGGTATTGTTTGTAGCCTCAACGGTCTCGATTATTTCATCGTTTTCCTTTAGCTTTTGCTCACCGCTCATACGCAGTGACTGCGGAGTTATCTTTTTGAAATAGCCCTCCTTGGTAAAGAATAGCGTGACGGGATAATTCGGTATCTCCTCATCGGGCTCCGAATCATCATCTATATCACTCGTATAGATTATTTCCGAGCGACGCGGCTTATCGTAATTTTTAACGACATCCGAAAGCTCGTTTACGATAATTTTTTTAACTCTTGAGCGACTTGCGAGAATATCCTCCATATCCTCGATTTCGGCTCTCAGCTTTTCTATATCTTCCGTTTTCTTTAAAATATACTCACGGTTTAAGTGGCGCAATTTGATTTCAGCCACATAATCCGCCTGTATCTTATCTATTCCGAAGCCTATCATCAAGTTCGGAACAACCTCGGACTCCTCGTCCGTTGAGCGTATTATTCTTATTGCCTTATCAATATCGAGAAGAATTTTTTGAAGTCCCTCTAAAAGATGCAGTCTGTCTTTTGCTTTGGAAAGGTCAAAAAAGACGCGGCGATTTACACATTCGGTACGGAAAGCTATCCATTCCAAAAGCAGCTCTCGCACCCCGAGGACTCTCGGCGTACCCGCGATAAGCACATTAAAGTTACAGCCGAATGAATCTTCGAGCGGAGTCATTTTATAGAGCTTTTTCATAAGCTTGTCTGCATCTGTGCCGCGCTTTAAGTCGATTGTTATTTTAAGACCCTTTTTATCGGTCTCGTCGCGGATGTCGGAAATTTCCTTAGCCTTGCCGCCCTTTGCGAGTTCGACTATCTTATCGATTATCGCCTCCGTAGTGGTAGTCGCCGGAATTTCGTATATATCAATACAGTTATTCTTTTTATCATAGCTGTACTTTGCGCGAATTTTAAAGCTTCCGCGACCCGTGCGGAATATCTCGTTCATTTTATCTTCATCGTAGAGTATCTGACCGCCGCCTATAAAATCGGGAGCCTTTAGCGTTTCGGTTATATCGGCGTCGGGGTCCTTTATAAGCGCCACGGTAGTATCGCAGATTTCTTTCAAGTTGAACGAACAAATATTTGAAGCCATACCGACGGCTATGCCCATATTGGCATTTACGAGCACCGACGGAAATGTAACGGGCAAAAGCGTGGGCTCGGTCATGGTATTGTCGTAGTTCGGTACAAAATCGACCGTGTCCTTATCTATATCGCGGAAAAGCTCGGCTGAAATCGGGGCTAATTTTGCCTCGGTATAACGCGAAGCCGCATACTGCATATTTTTTGAATACGATTTACCGAAGTTACCCTTTGACTCAACATAAGGGTGAAGGAGCGACTCATTGCCGCGCGCCAAACGAATCATCGTCTCGTAAATTGCCGCGTCGCCGTGAGGATTCAGCTGCATGGTTCGGCCGACTATATTGGCGGATTTTATAGTGCCTCCCTGAAGAAGCCCCATTTTATACATAGTATAAAGCAACTTTCTGTGTGACGGTTTAAAACCGTCTATTTCGGGAATGGCACGCGACATAATAACACTCATGGCGTATGGCATATAGTTCACTTCAAGCGTATCGGTTATATGCTGCTCTACCACCTCGCCTGCACCGAGAATATGAGCGTTTATGTTAAGCTCCTCCGAATTTCGGTCTGTTTCGTTTTTCTTGGTTCTTTTAGCCATTTTACGACTCTCCTGATTTGCCGTGATAACGTTAAGAAAGGTCAGTCATATCAATGTACTGAGCACCGTTTTCGGCAATATAATCTTTTCTGCCCTGTAAATTGTCGCCGAGTAAAAGGTCAAATTTATCGGCGACAGCCTCGGGTGAATAATCCGGCTCGACCTTTATAAGACGACGGGTTTTGGGATTCATTGTGGTAAGCCACATCATCTCGGGTTCGTTTTCACCGAGACCCTTTGAACGCTGTATGGTATATTTTCTGTCTCCGATTTCAAGAAGGGCATCCTGCTTTTCCTTTTCGATGTAGCAAAACCAGGTCTCGTCCTTGCAAGTTATTTCGTAAAGCGGAGATTCGGCTATAAACACCTTACCCTCTTTTATAAGCGTGGGCATAAGACGATAAATCATCGTTAATATCAGCGTCCGTATCTGATAACCGTCAACGTCGGCATCGGTACAAATTATGACCTTGCTCCAACGCAGATTATCCATATTGAAAAGAGACAGATTTTTATTTGCCTTGGAGCTTACCTCAACGCCGCATCCGAGCACTTTGATAAGGTCTGTTATAATGTCGTTTTTAAATATTTTGGGGTATTCGGCCTTAAGACAGTTGAGTATTTTCCCTCGTACCGGCATAACTGCCTGAAAGGCACTGTCTCTCGCCTGCTTGCAGGCACCGAGAGCCGAGTCGCCCTCCACTATGAATATTTCACGCTCCGAAACGTCCTTTGAGCGGCAGTCAACGAATTTTTCGATTCTGTCAGTCATACTATTGCCGCTTTGAAGCGTCTTTTTAATGTTGAGCCTTGTGGATTCGGCCTTGACGCGCGAACGCATATTTATGAGCACCTGCTCGGCAATTTTTTCGGCGTCTATTCTGTTTTCTATAAAATACACTTCAAGCTGATGACGGAGAAAATCCGTCATAGCCTCCTGAATGAATTTATTGGTTATAGCTTTTTTGGTCTGATTTTCATATGACGTCTGAGTTGAAAAGGATGACGAAACAAGCACAAGACAATCCTCCACATCCTGGAAATTTATCTTGCTGTCGCTCTTTAAATACTTGCTGTTTGCTTTTAAATAGCTGTCAATCTGCGAAACGAACGCACTTTTTACAGCTTTTTCGGGAGCGCCGCCGTGTTCAAGAAAGCTGGAATTATGGTAATACTCCTTAAGCTGTTTTTTATTGGAAAAACACAGCGCAACATTGAGCTTAACCTTGTATTCTGGCAAATCGGCTCTGTCTCTGCCCTTTCTCTCACCCTGCCAAAACTGCACGGAAGAAAACGCATCGTCGCCGACAAATTCCTTTATATAATCGACTATACCGTTTTCGTAGCAGTATTCGTATTTATCGAAGCTCTTTTCGCCGGTTTGATTGCGAAGAACGAATTTTATTCCCGCATTTACAACCGACTGCCTTAATATAGTCTCCTGATAGTATTCAAGAGGAATATCAATATCGGTGAACACCTTGATATCCGGTTTCCAGCGTATTCTTGTCCCGGTATCTTTTTTATTGTACGGTTCCTTTTGAAGCTCGCTGACGGGCTCGCCCGCCTTAAAATGTATCTCATAGCGAAATCCGTTTTTGTGCACCTCGGCATCCATATACTCCGAAGCATACTGTGTGGCACAAAGTCCGAGTCCGTTAAGTCCGAGTGAATACTCATATGTTCCGCCGTTGTTTGTATTATATTTACTGCCGGCATACATCTCACAGAAGAGCAGCTCCCAGTTCCAGCGCTTTTCCTTTTCGTTGTAGTCCATAGGCATACCTCTGCCGTGATCGACAACCTCAACGGAGCCGTCGAGAAAACGGGTCACGGTTATCTCTTTACCGTAGCCCTCTCTTGCCTCGTCTATGGAATTTGAAAGTATCTCAAATACAGCGTGCTCACAGCCCTCAATACCGTCCGAGCCGAAAATAACGGCAGGGCGAAGCCTAACCCTGTCAGCACCCTTTAGCTGCGAAATACTTTCTTCATTGTATACCGCTTTTTTTGCCATTTAAATAAACCACCTTTTAAATTCCGAGCGGCGGAAAAAATGCACGCAGGAAAATCCTGCCGAAAAATACCGCCATATATTTTACACTATATATAGCGGTCAAGTCAAGTTATTTGCCTTTTTAAACGGATATTTAGGGCTCATACGCCCAAAGCCGACAGCTCAAGTCAGCTTTTATCGTCATCGGTATGCTTTTTAACCTTATGTTTATTTCCGTTTTCATCAACGATATACGTATTTTCAAGATTTGCGACAAGATTTCTTTTAAAAGAGTCGATATACTCGCGGCGCAAAATTGCCTGCTCCTCCTTTTCTTCGGGAGTAAGCCCATCACCTTTTTGCTTTTTGGCAAGGAAGTTTATACGCTCAATTTTACTTTGCTCCATAATCATCACCACGTAAAGGTTATTTTTTACTATTTTATAATATTTTTTAAATAAAGTAAAGGAGCGGCTCAACACTTGAAAATATTAAGTGAATATCATATAATTTCATTATGATGAAGGAAGGATTACGATATGTTTAAATATGTTCTGATAGACATTGACAATACGCTTTTGGATTTCAACAAATGTGCCGAAAAAGCTATGACAAACGCTTGCAAAGCTTGCGGAGTAGGTTTCAAAAAAGAAATGCCGTCGGTTTTTCATAAAATCAACGACTCTCTCTGGCAAAGACTCGAAACGGGAGAAATCACAAGGGATCAAATACACGAAAAACGGTGGAATATGGTTTTTTCGGTTATGGGTATAACTTTTGACGGACGCGAATTTGAAAAAGAATTCGTAAAAGGGATATATGACAGCCACGAGCCTGTAAACGGAGCTGTGGATACGGTTAAATATCTGTCAAAAAAATACATACTCTGTGCCGCAAGCAACGGTCCCTTTGAGCAGCAAAAACACCGACTGACACTTGCCGGAATGATAGACTGCTTCTCTCACCTTTTTGTTTCGGAGAGAATAGGCATACAAAAGCCCCAACGGGAATTTTTTGAGCGGTGCCTCAATGAACTGCACGAAACCGACAAATCAAAATTTATACTTATAGGCGATTCGCTTACCGCCGATATATCCGGAGGAAAGAGCTTCGGAATCACCACCTGTTGGTATGACCACAACGGCACGGGGTATGATAATGTGGGCGCGGATATAAGAATCGACAGTCTCTCAGAAATCAAAAGCATACTTTGAGGAATTATTATGATAAAGCTCCCCGAACAAGTGAATAAGGCGATATGTCTGCTGAAAAACAGCGGTTTTGAAGCCTATGCTGTCGGCGGTGCGGTTCGTGATTGTCTGCTCGGCAAAGTCCCGTTTGACTGGGACATCACAACAAGCGCACGCCCCGAAGAAACCGAAAAGGTGTTTTGCGGCGAACGGATAATAGAGACAGGTATAAAGCACGGGACGGTAACTGTTATAATTGACGATATGCCGCTCGAAATAACCACTTATCGCATAGACGGCGACTATACAGACCACCGTCATCCGCAAACGGTATCATTTTCGGATAACCTCAGAGACGATCTCTCAAGGCGGGATTTCACAATAAACACGCTTTGCTGTAATTGCGACGACAAAATAATTGATGCTTTCGGCGGCAAAGACGATTTGAACAACAAAATAATACGGTGCGTCGGCGATCCCGATACCCGTTTTTCGGAGGACGCGCTCAGAATAATGCGTGCCGTCCGTTTTTCGGCGGAGCTCGGATTCACAATAGAAAAAAGCACATCGGACAGCATACTGAAAAACAGGCAGCTGCTGTCGGATGTGTCAAAAGAAAGATTACAGGTTGAATTCACAAAGCTTATCACGGGAAAATACGCAACCGACGTTATACGGAAATATCACGCGGTTATAGAGGTATTTATCCCGGAGCTTGCCCCACTTGCAGAATGCGAGCAGCACACAAAATATCACAAATACGATGTGTTCGAGCATACGCTTCACGCCGTAGACGCGATAGATTTTAATGACAGAATTTTGCGTCTTACAATGTTTTTCCATGATTTCGGAAAGCCCGACGCCAAAACCACTGACGAAAACGGCACTTCGCACTTCAAAGGTCATGCCGTGATAAGTGAAAAAAAGACGCGAGACATTCTTAAAAGGCTGAAATTTGACAATAATACAATAAACGAGGTATCAAAGCTCGTTTTGATACATGATATGAAATCCCCGCGCGACAAAATTCAGGCAAAAAAAATGATGTGCAGTCTCGGAGACGAAGCATACCTTAACCTTATAAAAATCAAGCGTGCCGATAACATGGCAAAGGCCGATCCGCACGCGATAGACGAAAAGCTTAAAAATATGCGTTCGTTCTATGAGGAGATAAAGGAAAGCAACGAGTGCTACAATTTAAAATCTCTCGCAGTAAACGGCGATGATATTAAGGCCTTCGGTATTGCCGAGGGAAAAGAGATTAAAAGCTCACTTGATTTTTTACTTAACGGCGTTATAGATGGTAAGTGCCAAAACAGAAAAAACGTATTGTTGGAATATCTGAAAGAAAATACAAAATAATTAAAAGCACCGCGATTTTGGCCAAAAGAATCAGCGATGCTTTTTTTATTATGCCATAAGACCGCATGACTGTCTCTTATACACATCTGACGCTGCCGACGAAGCTAGAAGTGTAGATC
>ERZ1027160.1017-NODE-1017-length-9679-cov-7.159601_pt1 | contig 9679 bp, 7 predicted proteins | sample MGYA00519275_ERZ1027160 | MGnify/ENA primary metagenome ERZ1027160 (study PRJEB26926, sample SAMN06164707) | human gut metagenome | biome: ENVO:00009003; feature: ENVO:2100002; material: ENVO:00002003 | host: Homo sapiens | place: USA | collected 2012 ...
CTACACTTCTAGCTTCGTCGGCAGCGTCAGATGTGTATAAGAGACAGGTGTATTACACCTTTTGATTACGTTTGTTATATGTGTAATTGTTATATATCCAATTGTGAACATAGTGATATTACGTTTTTAATATTTCATAGTTGAAATAGCAACTATTTCCTTTTCTAATTGCATTTATTCTTGATGATAGATTCGATATTACAGAAAGAATTTGTTACACTAAAATAAGGAGAGTCCAATTGATATGTTCTAAAGTCTTCGTAATTGTAAATCCTTGCTTTATTTCTGTATAAATGATCGTGAACTTGGAATTTTTTAATTCTCAGGAGCTTATTTTATGCTTATTTGATTGTAATACAGTGTATTATACCCTATTTTTTAGTTCTAAAATTCTCTCATTCTAGAAAAACAACCCTTTTTTAAGTGAGAAATGACATAATGATAGTGAAAATGACATTTACTTCTCTATTATTGCTGATATAGTTAACAAGTATAATCTCCTCTAAAATAAGAAATAGACAATCTATTTCTATTGATCTGCTGCCCGCTTTCTAAATATAATTTTCCTTTTTCTTAGAAAAAGTATATTGTTTTCCTATAAAAATATGCCTGCTTTACTCGGGACAGGAGATTATATTATATAAAAACAGATGGTCTGTTCACTGTATATAGACCATCTGTTTCTGCGAATATGTTGTATGTATTTCAGATACCCTTCCACACTCTATTACCTATGAACAGTACGTTTGGGAACGGTGGAAGGGGGTGAAGGAAAAGCTAAATTTCTTGTTTAATGAAGAGTGTATAGAAGAAAAAAGCTGTTAATGCAGGATCTTGAAGACCAGTTCGCGAAGAATATCCCCGTCACTTAAAGATGGATTTCCCACTCCTTTAGATTTTGCATCTGCATATCGTATTTCTCCGATAATTTGCATGGTCTTTACTCCATTATATCGACGCATAGCTGCGAGATAGTCTTTGGCCTGCCAGGGGGTGCGTAGTCCCAACATGTTGGCTATGCCTTGCTCCGATTTTTCAGGGGCATAATAGGCCAACATCAAGTTAGAAAAGAATCCAAAAAGTAAAGATAAAGTCATTTGAATAGGGTTTGTTTTCGGATTTTCTTCAAAATATTTTATTATCTTATTAGCTTTCAGGACATCCTTTTCAACGAGGGCACTGCGCAATTCGAAGTTGTTATAATCCTTACTGATACCAATGTTCTTCTCTATCTGTTCGGGGGTAACACGTGTATAACCTTTTGGAAGTGTAATGATCAGTTTTTCCAGCTCTCCTGTGAGGCGACTGAGGTCGGCGCCAACGAAATCGGCCAGCATGGCAGTGGCTTTAGGTTCCACGTCGATACCTTTGCGTTTCATATAAGAAGTGATGAATGCAGGCAGTTGCGCATCCTTCACTTTTTTAGATTCAAACAGGACACCAGTCTTTTCGATTTCGGCAGCCAGCTTCTTTCTTCGATCCAGTACGCCATGTTTATGGCATATTACTAATATGGTAGAAAGCAGCGGTTTTTGGAGGTAATAAGAAAGTTCCTCCATATTACGGATGTTCTGCGCTTCCTTTACCACCACCACCTGATGCTCGGACATCATCGGATAACGCTTGGCGGCATTAATAACAGTAGCTATATCCACATCTGCCCCGTATACAACGGTCAGGTTGAACTCCTTTTCCGTTTCGGTCAGAATATTGTCTGTTATATAGTCGGCAATGAGGTCGATGTAATAGGGTTCCTCGCCCATAAGATAATAGACGGGACGGTATTGCTTCGCTCTCAGTTCCTTTAAGATGTCATCACACGTGATTTCCTGTTTTGCCATATTCGTTTTTACCAGTCGAATTTCAGATGTTTTACGGTTTTCTTCTCGTCAATAATCATACGTAGGGATGCGATGCCGATTTCAACGTGCTCGGTTACGTAGTTTTGGGTAACCAGATTATCGCTTTTATCGGTTTTTACTCCTTCAGGAATCATCGGCTGGTCAGAAACCAGTAAAATGGCTCCGGTAGGAATGTGATTGGCAAAACCGCAGCTGAAGAGAGTCGCTGTTTCCATATCGACGGCCATGGCACGGGTTTTCTTCAGATATTCCTTGAATTCCTCATCATGTTCCCAAATGCGGCGGTTGGTAGTGTATACGGTACCTGTCCAATAGTCGCGAGCATGGTCGCGGATGGATGAAGAAACGGCACGTTGCAACATAAATGCTGGTAGCGCTGGTACTTCGGGCGGGAAGTAGTCATTGGAAGTTCCCTCGCCACGGATGGCGGCGATAGGAAGGATGAGATCCCCTATTCTGTTTTTCTTATCGATACCACCGCACTTGCCCAGGAACAGGCAGGCTTTGGGCTGTATAGCACTTAGTAAATCCATGATAATTGCAGCGTTAGGGCTTCCCATACCAAAGTTGATAATGGTCATGCCTTCTGCTGAAGCAGACGTCATATTAGCATCTTTACCAAGAACGGGCACATTGAACTTCTCCGCAAAAATATCCACATACTTGTTGAAGTTAGTCAACAGAATATACTCTTCAAAGTCCTCAAGCTTACGTTTTGTGTAACGAGGCAGCCAGTTAGCTACGATTTCTTGCTTTGTTTTCATAAGATTTCATTAAATTTGTTCCCTAAATACTTTCAGGGAGCGATTATTTAACTCACAAAAGTACAATAAAAAAGTAGAATTCGGAAATTTGTTAATCACTTATCACATATCAATATGTTATCGTTAAACTTACCTGTATTTGATGCTAAAGTCGTGAACCGTGAAGGGAAACCTGCTATTTTCGACGTGATACGGCGCCGATATGTAGCACTGACGCCCGAAGAATGGGTACGCCAGCATTTCGTACATTTTCTGCTGAACCATAAAGGATATCCGCAGACATTGATGGCGAACGAAGTACAGGTACAGCTCAACGGAACGAAGAAACGTTGTGACACAGTGCTTTACCGTCGTGACCTCACGGCACGGATGATTGTGGAGTATAAAGCGCCGGACATAGAGATTACGCAAGCGGTGTTCGACCAGATTACGCGCTACAATATGGTGTTGAAAGTAGATTACCTCGTAGTAAGTAATGGAATGCAACACTATTGCTGTCGGATGGATTACGGGCGGAATAGCTATACTTTTCTTCCGGATATTCCTGATTATCAGACGTTATAATATCCACTAAAAAGGGCTACACCCTTTACCCCGGATGGCTACACCCTTTGGGGGATATGGTGTAGCCATGTGAGGCAAAGGGTGTAGCCCTTTTCAATGAGACTAATCAGGATCTAAATCAATGAACCCAATCAGGGTCTAAACCTTCTCAGTTTTTTCTTCTATCTGCTTTTTTCCCAATTTTTCCTGTATCTTCTGCATCAACTCATAGAAATTAGGAATATAAACTGTGGCAAGCAGTGTATTCAGTGCCATACCAAACACGACAGCAGCTCCTAGTGCAATACGGCTTTCCGCTCCTGCACCCGTAGCAAACAGCAACGGCATCACACCGAATACAAATGCCAGGGATGTCATCAGGATAGGCCGTAAGCGGATATGCCCTGCCTGGAATGCCGCATCACGAATGGAGTTGCCTTGCGCACGGAAATCGCGGGCGAACTCTACAATCAGAATACCATTCTTTGCCGACAGTGCCACAAGCAGGATAATACCGATTTGTGTATAGATGCTGACAGGTGTTCCCATAATGAGACAGCCAATCATCGCTCCCAACAATGCTACCGGAAGTCCGATGACCGCAGCTACCGGGCTCGTCCAACTCTCGTACTGTGCTGCAAGTACCAGGAAGGCAACGAGTAACGCCATTACAAACACAACGGTTGTCGTCGTTCCCGCCTGCGTTTCCTGATAAGCTACTGACGTCCATTCATAACCAAATTCATCGCCCAATTGCTCCTTAAAGAGTGCCTCCATTTGCTGTATCGCCTCTCCGGAGCTACTTCCCGGGGCTACGTTGCAAGTGACGGAGGCAGTAGAATACATATTGTAACGGTTGATCTGGTCCATTCCCAACTGTTCCTCTACCCGCATAAAGGCTGAAAACGGTACCATCTCTCCCGATGCATTCTGTACACTCAACTTCAGTACATCGTCAATGATCCGTTGGGCACGATCCCGTGCACCGAGTTTTACCTGATAAATACGGCCGAACTCAACGAAATCGTTCACATAAGCAGCTCCCATGTAGTAACCTAAGGAAGTGAAGACACTGTTCAGCGGAATACCCATCAATTGCACTTTATCCCGGTCGATGTTCAGGAAGTACTGGGGTACATTAGCCTGGTACTGACTGCTGACGGATGCCAATGCAGGTTTGGTGTGATAGGTTGCCATCAGTGTCTCTACGGCATGTTGCATTTCTGTGGCACCGAGGTTATTACGATCTTCCACTTGTAGCTGTAGACCGCCCGTAGCACCGAGTCCGGGAATGGCAGGGGGCACCATGGCAAAAACTTCTGCTTCCTGAATTCCATAAGCCTGCGCATTGAAACGATTTACTACAGACTGGGCCGTATGTTCCTTTCCTTTCCGCTCGTCCCAGTTCTTCAAGATAACGAAATAGGTGCCGGAATTACTCTGTTCCCCGCCTCCCATGACAGAGAAGCCGGATATGCCGATATAATTTTTCACTTCGGGATAGCTGTTGAGGATTTCATTGATCTCACGTCCGACAGCTTCTGTACGTTCCAGACTTGAAGCAGGCGGCAATTGCACCACGGCAAGGAAATACCCGTCATCTTCTTCGGGAATAAAGGTACTGGGCCACTTCATAAACAGGATCACAGCGAGTGCCGTAAATCCGGCATAAGACAACAGTGCAGCGGCAGGGCGCCGGAGCAACCAACCCACGGTTTTATCATATATCCCTTGTGTTTTGTCGTACACAAAGTTGAAGCCCCGGAAAAGTGGCGACTGTGCAGGTTTTGTGGGCTGTAATATCAAGGCACACAATGCAGGAGTCAGTGTTAGCGAGTTGAAACCGCTTAGCACGGTGCTGGCAGCAATAGTCAGCGCAAACTGCTTATAAAGCTGCCCGGAGATACCGCTGACGAGCATTGTCGGAATAAATACGGCAAGCAACACCAGCACTACGCCCACAATCGGACCGGTGATCTCTCCCATTGCCTGAATGACCGCCTGCCGGGCACTGTACTGCCCCGTATCAAGCAAACGCGTGGAGTTTTCCACTACTACAATGGCGTCATCCACCACAATGGCCACGGCAAGTATTAATCCGAACAGCGTCAGTGTATTGATGGAGAATCCGAAGAGCGCCATCACTGCCAGAGTACCGATGAGTGATACGGGAATGGTGATACACGGAATGATAACCGCCCGCCAATTCTGTAAGAAAAGGAAGATGACAAGTACCACAAGCAGGGTTGTTTCCAGGAAAGTTACCAGCACTTCGTCCACTGAAGCGTGGATGACGTCTGTCGTATCCAGGGTTACACTGTAATGGATGCCGCTGGGAAATGATTCTGACAGTTCCTGCATCTTCTCTTTCACGCCTTTGGATACATCCAGCGAATTGGAACCCGGTTGCTGATAGATGGCAATGGCGGCGGTAGGTTGCCCGTTCAGTCGGGATACGACACTGTAGGATGCGGAGCCAAGGTCGATGTGAGCCACATCACGGAGGCGAAGCACTCTCCCGCCCGCTTCTGTTCGCAAGATGATATTGCCGAATTCTTCGGGAGACGAAAGTCGCCCTTTCACCGTCAGACTGTATTGATAGGCAGGGGCATTGTTGCCGGAAGAGACATTGCCGATGTTGGTGTTACCCGGAGCCGGATTTCCCGGCAGAGGTTGTCCCACGGCTCCGGCACTGACTTCTACATTTTGTGATTGAATGGCCTGGTAAACATCGGCTGCCGAAAGATTACGGATACGCAGTGCTGCCGGGTCCAGCCAGATACGCATGGAGTAGTCTCCCGCTCCCATCACATTGACAGCGCCTACGCCCGGTACGCGTGTCAACTGGTCGACAAGGTTCAGGGTGGCGTAGTTGCTGAGGTATAGTCCGTCATATTCCTTGTTTTCGGAAGTCATGGTGAGGAACATCACAATGTTCGACGACTGCTTTTGAACGGTTACTCCCTGTACCACTACCGGGGTTGGCAATGAAGCCTGTGCCACGCTGACACGGTTTTGGACTTGTACGGTTGCCATGTCGATATCTGTTCCGACGGCAAAAGTAATGGTGAGCGAATAGGCACCCGATGAGGAGGAATTGGAGGACATATAAAGCATGCCTTCCACTCCGTTTACTTGCTGCTCGATGGGTATACCCACGGTTTGGGCCACTGTCTGCGCGTTGGCACCCGGATAGACGGCGCTGACCTGAACGGTAGGCGGCGTAATGTCCGGATACTGCGCAATGGGGAGTATGCCCAGTGTGACCAGTCCCGCCACCACGATCAGCAGCGCAAGCACGGTAGCAAAGATAGGACGGTTTATGAAGAATTTTGAGAACATGAGCTTAGTATTTAGTTATTTACGATTGGTTATTTGTTGATGGGCTTCACTTTCATCCCTTCCCGCACTTTCATCAGTGCCCGGGTGACGTAGCGTTCCTGTGGCGAGAGTCCGCCGGTTATTTGCCGCAGACTGTCATCTATCAACTGTCCCACTTCGATGTGGCGATAGCGCACCATATCGGAATCGTTCACTACATACACATATTTTCCCAATTGATCGGTCCCGATAGATGCGTCCGGTATCAGTATTGCCTGCGATTCTTTGCCGTATGGCAAGGTGATGCTGACATAAAGTCCGCTTTTCAGTAAACCTTTCGGGTTGTCCAGGCGGGCACGCAGATTCAGAGTTCCGGTGCTCAGGTCTACATTCGGTGCGAAGTAATCGAGTGTGGCAGGATACGGCTGTATGCCGTCTTCCCCCAGGTTAACAGTGATTTGCCGGGGTAGTGTATCTTTCTGCTGTGCGGTTCCTTGTTGCATCAGCATGGCAAGCCACTGGTTATCAGTGATATTGAAGTATGTATATAGCAGGTCATCTTTATAGATCGTGGCAAGGGTGACAGGTTGCAAACTTCCCCCTACATAACTGCCCACATCGACTTGATTCCGGCTGACAGTCCCATCAAACGGTGCCCGGACTGTGCAGTAGCCCAGATTTGTGCGCGCCGTATTTAGTGCAGCTTCGGCATTGCTGACTGCTGCTTGCGAAGTGGCAACATTCGATTTCGACTGTAACACCTGTATCTGGCTTACAGCATCGCTTTTCACAGCTTCCAGCATACGGGCATAGTTGTTCTGGGCATATTCCAGATTGGCTCGGGCAGTGTTCAGTTCCGCTTCCGCCTGTTCTACATTGTCTTGGTAAATAGTGGGTTCGATGACGAACAACACCTGCCCTTTCCGGACTCTGCTTCCCGGAGCATAGGCGATGGTTTGCAGGGTCCCGTTCACCCGTGCCACCAGGTCGACGGTCTTTTCCGAACTCAGATAGCCCGGATACTCTTTAGTCAGTGTGATGTCTTTCACCACCGGACTGGCTACGCTTATTTCCGGAACGGGCATCGCTCCGCGCGCTGCTTCTTTTTTATCCCCACATCCCGCCAGTAACGGAATCAGCGTGAGGATGATGTACATTTCATTTTTCATATATGGTTATGGTTTAGGAATTATTACTCAGTTCTCTTTATATCCTCCTCCCAGTGCCTGGTACAATGACACCAGATATAGCAGTGAACTACCCTCTGCCTGCGTCAACTGGTTTTCGTACGTCAGTAGCGAACGGAGTGCATCCAGTACATTCTGGAAAGGACTAAGTCCCTGTTTATAAAGCTCTAGGGAGAGTTTCAGTGTCTCTTGTCCCTGATTTCGTACTTCCCGGAGGGCGACAATCTGCTTGATGGAATTCCGGTAATTATTCATCGCATTGTCCGTTTCCTGTACAGCGGTAAGCACGGTTTCGTTGAAGTTATGCACCGCTTCGTCCAATTGTGCACGTGCCTGTTTGGTGGCATTCACCAGTTTTGTTCCGCTGAACAGTGTCCAACTGAGGGTTGGGGCAATTTCAAATGTCATACTTTTCCGTCGGGTCAGGTCTTTCAAATCCCGGGCGGCATATCCTACAGATCCTTTCAGGAATACTTGTGGCAGCCAGTCGCTTTTGCTGGCTCCCAATAGTGCGGCTTGTGCATTAACCAGTCTTTCGGCTTGGCGCACATCGGGACGACGAAGCAATAAATCGGCCGGTAATCCTACTCCAACAGGTTCCATGTAGTCGGGCAATTTCCCGATTCTTTCCAATGTGGGGCGTATTTCCTGCGGATAAGTTCCCAGCAGAATAGCCAGTGAGTTGATGTATTGGCTGATTCCGGATTCCAGTTGCGGAACAGATGCTTTTGTGCTGAAATACACTGATTTAGCCTGTGCTACATCCAGTTTCGATACAAGTCCCGTGTTGTAGCGTACTTCGGTGATGTTGAGCACTTCTTCTTGCGTCCGGCAGTTATGCATTACTACCTGCAGTTCCTGTTGCAGTTCCCGCAGGTTGATGTAGGCAGAAGCTACTTGTGCACAGAGGGATACCTGTACGGAGATGTACTCTTCACGGCTGGCTTGGAATGTTTCCCGTTGCGCCTTTACCCGTTGCCGGATGCTTCCGAATATATCCAGTTCCCAACTGGCATTGAGTGACGCATCATAATAATGTGTGATGGATTGGGGCAATTCGGTGGTGTTTCCACTGCTTTGCTGGCGGAGCCATCCACCATTTAAAGAAATAGAAGGGAAAAAATTACTGCGCTCCATCCTCAGGCTGGCACGTGCCTGTTCCATACGGTCTATAGCGGCAAGTACGGAATAGTTTTCGCCGGATGCTACGCTGATAAGAGAGTCCAGTACCGGGTCATTGAATGCTTTCCACCACTGGTCATCTACCGGTAATATCTGTCCGCTGAATAAGTTATCATCTGCGGATGCCGTGGTAGAATTAGCGGTTCCTGTGGAAGTAGGGACCGTTTTAGAATTCGGAATCACCGTATTCCCCCAGCCTCGGGGCAATGGTTTTTCCAGATAACGGTTGCCATTCTGTGCCGTGACGGCAGAACATAGGCACGATAAGAGCAGCACGCTGCCCCAAGCTTTAATCTTCATAGGTTTAGGTTGTTTTTTGTGATACAGGGTTCATAACAACCTGGAGCTCTATTTGTTTAGAGAAGATTGGGGAGGTTATAATGGGGTTCTGACAGATGGATGTGGATTGGTGTGGGTGATCTATAATTGAAGAAATGAATTAAAGATTGCTGGTATCCTTTTGTTAGTTTGCTGATAATCAATTAACTGTATTTACCGACAGCTTACTGCAAGATGTAAAAGCATTTACCGCCGTATGTAACAACCTTTACCCCTTATTGTAACGGCTTTTACTTCGGCATGTAACGACCTTTACCGCGATATGTAAATGGAGTTACCGTGCGGGGTTAACAAAGCTATCATTTGGGGTAAACAGAATTTTCATGAGAGGAAACGACTGTGCACTTATAAAGTGAAGTAAGAGATAATCCATACCCCTACAATAATGAGTTTAATTCAACGACTTCGGTAGTGTATATATAGGAAAGGACGCCCCTGCAAGCAATAAGATGTTGCTTGCAGGGGCTGTCTCTTATACACA
>ERZ1027160.1019-NODE-1019-length-9634-cov-7.170268_pt1 | contig 9634 bp, 6 predicted proteins | sample MGYA00519275_ERZ1027160 | MGnify/ENA primary metagenome ERZ1027160 (study PRJEB26926, sample SAMN06164707) | human gut metagenome | biome: ENVO:00009003; feature: ENVO:2100002; material: ENVO:00002003 | host: Homo sapiens | place: USA | collected 2012 ...
CCTGCAAATACTTGTCAAGAGAAGCGCTCTCTCTGTTAGTGATACTTTTTGTAATCTTAAGTTGTCTCATTCTTCTAAAACAGATTTGGGTTGCAAAGTTACGACAAATTATTTTGTTACAAGCAAACTTGCCCTAACTTTTTTATCTTATTCACTATACAATATAAACAAAAAGAATGCCGACAAGTTAGTTGTCGACATCCTTTTTCTTCTTTGTTAGCTAATATTACAATCTTCTTACCTATTCACATGTACAATCTACAATTTAGCGATGCCAGCCATTAATCCTGAGCGACACTTACTGCATAGCTGCCACGTTTTCCAGAGGGGAACATACCTGTAATAAACAAAACCTGTTCCTGAGTCTTAGCAGCTTCTTTCATCACTTTCTCCAAGTCTTCCACAGTCTTCATCGGTACATTATTCACTTTTAGGATAATGAAACCTTTACGGACGCCACCTTCTGCCATCTTACCATTGCTAACACCCGTTACTTCAAGACCATAACCCAGATTCAATTGTTTTTTCAATTCATCGGGTACAGGGCGGAATGCGGCACCAAGAATATCCATATCGGCATTCTTCACAATCTTCGTAGTACCTTGTTCATTCTTCAGCGTAACTTCTATATTCTTTTCTTTCTTATCACGCATCACCTTCACTTGTACCTTATCTCCCGGACGATGTTTTGCCAAGATTTCCTGCAAGTCAGCAAATTTATGAATAGCCTTACCATCCATGCCAATGATTACATCATCAACTTTAATATCAGAACCTGAAGCAGAACTTCCTTCTACGATTTCACGTACCCAAAGACCATCAATAACACCATATTTTTCTCTAGCTTCTTTCTTTATATCACTCAACTTCTTACCAGCTTTACCAGCAACCTGTGTGTCACCCGGCTCTTCAGTAAGTGCTGTTACACTCACACCCAATTTCACACGTTGTACCGTACCGAACTGCTTCAAATCAGCAACCACTTTCTTCATAATACTGGTAGGAATGGCAAAACCATAACCTGTATTTGATCCAGTCGGAGAGAAAAGAGCAGCGTTGATACCAATCAATTCACCTTGAGCATTTACCAATGCACCACCACTATTACCTTGATTAATTGCAGCATCAGTCTGAATATACGACTCGATACTCTGTTTACCAGTTTGCTGACCCATGCCTAAAGAGCGTGCTTTAGCACTGACAATACCCGCAGTCACCGTAGAAGTCAGATTAAACGGGTTACCTACTGCAAGCACCCATTCACCAACTTTCAGTGCATCAGAATCACCTACCGGAATAGTTGGAAAATCATCACCTTCTATCTTGATTAGAGCCAAGTCTGTCTCTTCATCCGTACCAATAATACGTCCTTTAAACTGACGATTGTCATTCAACGTCACACTGATTTCATCTGCACCTGCAATTACGTGATTGTTCGTTACGATATATCCATCTTTAGAGATGATAACGCCGGAACCAAAGCCTGTACGTTCAGGGGTCTGTACCTGACGTCTTTGCGTACCGCCCCGACCACCGAAAAATTCACCGAAGAAATCAGAGAACGGATCTCTAACTTCTACTTCCTGAACTTTGGAAGTCTGAGTAGAACGAATATGCACCACAGCGTGAACTGAATTTTCTGCTGCTTGCGTCAAATCTACTGGTTGCGCATCAACGGCATTATAAGAGGCCAAACGTACGTTCGGATTTTGCTGGAACATTTCATTGAATGCACTGGTACTATCAGCAGGCATATTTTTTTGCAGCATCTTATAGGTGGTTAAACCTGCTACTCCTGAGCTGAGAAGTACGATAGCTGCAACCCCGAGAATGTTTTTTGTTGTCTGTTTCATACTAATTTTCTATTCTTTTAATTGTTAATATTCAAGTTTTGTTTAACATTTCGACGTTAAAATAACGACAAAAATCGTTCACTTATTCCGCTTGTCACTCTTTTTTGTTCTCTTTTAACAGTGAACTTTTGGGGCTTAACAGCGGTTAACGACAGAACCTGACAATTTTACATTTATGCACGTTTACTGACGTGAAAATAAGGCAGATAGGCGTTAAAATCAAACAGACCATCTATCCGTTTAAAATAGATGGTCTGTTTTCAGGGAAAAGTACCTCTTTAATTATCGAGATATTCTATATCCATGTGATAATCCCACTTCGGAAAATAAAGGTTACCTCCCTCCCATTCCACTTCACCACGCTGGAAATCCACCGTTTCACTACGAGGATATTTTTTCTCGGGTATCAGCGGCATACCGTAATCGCTGTTGACTATCATACGCCAGGAGTCAATGCCACCCAAGAAGAAATATTCTTCATCCGCATTACGGGCAAAAGTAGGGATGCCAAATGATTGGTCTACAGGAACCCAGCCAATGCCTTCAAAATAGATTTCCGCCCAGTCGTGCAGGTTCCACGCTTTAGGATGCATCATAAAACCACTCTGGAAATGGGCAGGAATACCACTGATACGACAAAGCGTAATAAACAGCAAACTAACCTGCCCACAATCACCTTTATGATTATCTAACACGTATTCGGGAATATTTTCTATAGTAGAATATTCCCGGGCAGAAGCCCAAGGAAAGTTATCATTCACCCAACGGAAGATGCGTTTAGCTTTCAACAAAGGATTGGTTTCCCCAGCTGTCAATTTGGCAGCAAGTTCGCGCATACGTGGTGAGAAAATGACATGCTTCTCACGTTCAGCCGTATATTCCTTATATATAGAAGAAGTTGTATCATAAGGCTGAATATCTTTCGGTTTCAAATTATGCCATTCAGCATTAGTTGTATACTCAAAACTTTCAGAGAATACGGTTGGTTGATCTTGCACTGCACGTTTTTCCATGTAGAGAGTGCTATGAAGGCAATCCTGTGGGGATAAAGTATACTTGGATTCGCTGGCAGAGATGAATTTTACATCTTGCTGACGTGACTGGTCGGTACGTGGGTAAGGAAGCCAGCAACGGACGAGTTCTCCGGCAGGAACGGTATTACTGTCTACCGTGAGCATATAGGTGACTCGCATTCGTTTGGGAGCAGTGATAGGATTACCACTCTTTTTCACACTCGCAATGATTTCGGGCAGGTTCTCCATATTTACTTTTTCACTGCCACTGAAGGAGACGCCATCTTTGGCAGCCTTTATCTGATAGCAGACAGAGTCTACACGGAATAAATTAGGTGCGGCATTACGGAAATAACGCTTTTCACCATTCAGAGTCATACACTCCAATGCTTTGGAGGCTTCCCATTGGCACATCTGCTCATCAGAAACATCAGGGATATACTTACGAATATACTCTTTCACTTCATCTTCCGTACGAGAGAAATCAGTGAGAAGGCGTTGGTGCAGATCATCTTCCCAGGTATAGGGCTTGCTTTCCGGTTTTGGAGTACAGGCAGTTACAAGGAAAAGCAAGGCAGCAGCATACAATACTTTTTTCATAATAAGCTAATTTATAGATGATAATTGAGAACGGAAATTGAATTACGATTCAGGATCCTTACAGTTTCACAACTCCGATGCCAGGCAAATCTGGTAACGTGATCTTGCCCTTTACGACCTCCATTCCCTTGAAACGGTCGTTGGCAATAAGCAGATTGCCATCCAGATCAGCAAAGTCAACCGCAGGAGAAAACTGGGCAGCAGCAGAGCAAGCACAGGATGTTTCCGTCATACAGCCCACCATCACTTTCATACCCAAAGCACGTGCTAATGTCACCATCTTCCAGCCTTCACGCATACCGGTACATTTCATCAACTTGATATTGATGCCATGAAATGCACCTTTCAGACCGGCCACATCACTCAAACGCTGCAAAGATTCATCAGCAAAAATAGGCAACGGACTCTGTTGTGTCACCCAGGCAATATCATCCAACTGGGTTTTAGGCATCGGCTGCTCAATCATGACAATCCCTTTTTCTTTCAGCCATTGTATCATATCAATGGCATAATGCTTATCCGTCCAACCTTGATTGGCATCGACGGCAATAGGCAGCTCGGTCACCGAACGGATTGTTTCAATCATCTCTTTATCATTCTCACGCCCCAGCTTTACTTTGAGAATATTGAATTGCTCGGCACATTCCTTCGTTTTTTCTCGTACCACATCCGGCGTATCGATACCAATGGTAAAAGTGGTCGAAGGAGCTTTTTCCTTATCCAATCCCCATATCTTATACCACGGAGCTCTCAGCAATTTGCCCACAAGGTCGTGCAAAGCAATATCTACAGCAGCTTTAGCGGCGGCATCTCCCGGTGAAAGCTTATCTACATAAGCGAGAATATCCTCCAATTGGAAAGGATCGGGAAACTGTCCGATGATATCCTGAACTTTTTTCAGGAAAGCCAGTACACTTTCCATCGTACCCAGTTCTTTCTGTAAATAAGGCGGCATGGAAGCTTCACCATAACCGATAACACCATCGTATTCAATCTCTACCTGTACATCAGGAGTGGTAGTGCGTGAGTAAGTAGCCACTGTAAAAACATGACGTAACTTCAACTCATATGGAAAGAAGCGCAATTTCATCCTGGCATTCACACCACTTTTATTGATATTGAACAGTTTTGGAGCGCTTTCTCCTCCAAATACATCATTGATAACCACACCGGAGCCCAATGCGGCAAAAGCAGCTGTTTTCAGGAAATCTCTTCTGTTTTGCATAATATTTGTTTTTAAGTTAGGAGCTACTAGCTACGGAGCCACAAGCTACAAGAGCTTTGCAGAATGAGAGCATTGCTACTTGTAGCTTGTAGTTCGTAACTTTATTATTTATAATAAGGATTCGTTTCCGTAGTATTCAAGGATGCTTCCTTATTTATATAAGGTAGCACGCGCGTAGCAAACAGAAGGCGTCCGAGGTTATATTCGTCAAAAAGCTCATCGGCAGAATCAAAACTACTGATGTGTACATCACCTTGCGAATGAATGAAACGTTTATTGCCAATATACATTCCCACATGCACCACACGTTCTTTTCGATCTGCCGTAGCTTTACGTCCAAAGAAGATCAAGTCGCCCGGTTGCAGGTTGCTGAAATCAGGAGCGATATCAATATGCTCGCCTACATACGCTTGCTGTGAAGCATCTCGAGGAATGATGATATCATGAATGAAAAGAATGGTACGCATGAAGCCACTGCAATCTATCCCTTTGGAAGAAGTGCCTGCCCAAAGATACGGAACTCCCATCAGCGTATGTGCCGTGCGAATAATGCTGGCAGCATCCTGTTTTAAAGCGGCACGCCATTTCTTTTCCGGCATGGAGATAGATTTGGAAATATAACCGGTCCGCCCGTCAGGATATGCAACCTTATAGAATGCACCTTTCGTTCCCTCCCACTTCAAGCGATTGCCTGCAACTACATCCGAAACAGTCTGCGAAGACTGATTGGGTTCAGAATACACAAACCCATAATGAGAAGTCACCACAATCTTCTCTGCTCTGTTCCAGACATGAAGTTCTTCTTTCGTTACCGGATGAATACCTACACGATGTACCCAAGCGATATAATTATCCGGTGTCTGAATGCGATACCAACCGTCACGCTGTAATACGCGGACAGGCATTCCCATCAATCCCTGGGTCATCATTTCGGATGAGAAGTCAGGATCAACCCTAAGATTGGACACCGATACATTTATGATACCATAAGTTTTTCCTTCCAGTGCAGCCTCATCCGGCAATACCTGTAAGCAGTCCATTACTTGATAGTCAGCTTTCGACAGCCCGTTCAGTAATGCAGCTTTCGCCTCGGCCGAAGTAGTCACACCACGTAACATCACATTTTTACCGGAAAAGGAATAATCTACATCAAAGAGTGCTACCCGTTTATCAGGAGCATACTGACGCTTCAAGCTGTCGGACAACTGTGCTACATCCGCAGGAATAGTCCTGTCCCCGATTTCCGAAGCTACCGAATACAACGAAGCAAAAAGGAACAGGGATACGATAGGAATAAGTTTCTTCATTAGCTAAAATGATTTGGGGGTTATTAAGTGTTAGCAAAGTTAGAAATAATTTCTACTTTGGTTATATATTTTCAGGAATATTAAGAAAGTGTTTAGAAAAGGAAGCTATCCGGAGGTTATCTACCCCGCATCCGGTCCGTATCTATAATTATGGAGAAGATACGGAAAAAGCCCTCCCTTACACAAAAACTCTACAAGTTTCTGTGTCCGCTGGCATAAAAATCGTATCTTTGCCGGACAAAAGCAGCCGGTCGGTCTGTCGCTTACGCTTCGGCGTATGAGGAAAGTCCGGGCAACATAGAGCATCCTACTTCCTAACAGAAAGCTGTCCGCGAGGGTAGAGTAACGTAGAAGAAAATAACCGCCGGTGTCCTTGGGCATGGGTAAGGGTGAGAAGGTAGGGTAAGAGCCTACCAGTCTTGTGGTGACACAAGGGCTGTGCGTCTTGGGAGTTGTAAGGTCATGTAAACCGACGTTATGAGAGTTGCTCGCTCCATGTCGGAGGGTAGACCGCTAAAGCCTGTATGGTGACATGCGGCTCAGATAAATGACAGACACTTTGCTGAATGAAGAATGATGAATGAATAATGAAGATTTCTTCCTGAAAACAGAGAACAGAACCCGGCTTACAGACCGACTGCTTTTTTTTTAATTTAAGAACAGAGAATTAGGAATGAAGAATTTCTGCATGATATAACAATTTGATAGAGTTCTCCGTTCTATATTCATAATTCTTCATTCCTAATTCTTCATTGATTATGAATAAACGTATTACTGCTCTTTGGAAATTTCTTACATACGACATCTGGCGTATTACAGAGGATGAAGTCACCAAAACGACTTTTTCCCTCTACAATATAATCAAAACCATTTATTTATGTATCAACCGCTTCACCAAAGACAGACTAGTAAACAATGCCTCTGCACTGACTTATAGCACTTTGCTTGCCATTGTCCCTATACTTGCCATATTATTTGCCATAGCACGTGGATTCGGCTTCTCCAATCTGATGGAGAATCAGGTGCGAATGGGATTCGGAGGGCATAACCAGACCACAGAAGTCATCCTCCAATTCGTAGACTCTTATCTTTCTGAAACTAAAAGCGGCATATTTATCGGAGTAGGTTTAATTATGTTGCTATGGACGGTTATCAACCTGATCACCAATATTGAAATAACCTTCAACCGCATCTGGCAAATAAAAAAGGCACGAAGTATGTACCGTAAAATTACGGACTATTTCTCTATGTTCCTGCTGATGCCTATCTTGATTGTAATTTCGGGTGGTCTCTCCATCTTCATGAGTACAACGCTGAAGTACATTGAAGATTTTGTACTGCTTGCTCCTATTCTGAAATTCCTGATCCGCCTCATACCTTTTGCCTTGACCTGGTTCATGTTTACAGGACTATACATCTATATGCCTAATACTAAAGTAAAGTTCAAGCATGCGCTCATTGCCGGGGTTCTTGCAGGAACGGCACACCAGGCATTCCAGTTTCTATACATCAGTGGTCAGTTGTGGGTATCGCGTTACAATGCTATTTATGGTAGTTTCGCCGCCCTTCCCCTATTCCTGCTATGGTTACAAATATCGTGGACAATCTGCCTGTTTGGTGCAGAACTGACGTATGCGGGACAAAACATACGGAACTTCAGTTTTGACAAAGACACCAAAAATATCAGCCGGAGGTATCGGGATTTCGTGGCTATCCTTATCATGTCCCTCATTGCCAAAAGATTTGAGGAGAATGCAAAACCATATACAGCAGAAGAAATATCCGAAGAGTGTCAGATACCAATCCGGTTGACACACCAGATTCTATATGAGTTACAAGAAATAAATCTATTGCATGAAGTAGTAGACGAAAACAATGAAGATATCGGCTATCAACCCTCCATGGATATCAATAAGATGAACGTCGCACTGTTGTTAGACAGACTGGACACACATGGTTCGGAGGATTTCAAAATAGATAAGGACAAGGAGTTCAGCGAACAATGGGAAGTATTAATGAATGCACGGGAAGAATATTATAAGAGCGCAAGCCATGTGCTACTGAAAGATCTTTAATTTTAGAGGGTTAGTGATAAGTGATTAGTACCATGCGGTGTCATAGCGCAATCTGTTAATCACTTATCACTAACCCTTTATCACTGAATCAGTATTTATTGTAAGAAACCACCTTTTCCTTCGGTTTCCTCGCCTTCTTTCTCTTCTCTTTTACAGAGTAGCCGATGGTGATAACCAATAGCAAGCGCTTAGAAGATGGAATACCGGTCAGCTTCTTAATCTCTTTCTCATCAAACCAGCCAAGAATACAAGAACCTAATCCCTCACTCTCGGCAGCTAAAGTGATATGAGCAGTGGCAATACCTATATCTATCAAAGGGAAATACTTATCCTTAATCTTTGCACCCAGAAATGAAGTGACATTCATCGATTCTTCCACAACCAAAATATGAACGGGGGCATCCTTAGCAAATTTATTCATCCCCAGTCCGGCAGTAGCTTTGCCTACCTTAACGGAAAGTTCCGGATCATTGATTACGACAAACTTCCACGGTTGCGCATTACAAGCCGATGGGGCCAGACGGGCAGCTTCCAGTATCCGTTCCAGTTTCTCAGGCTCTACAGGACGTGTCATATCATAAGCGCGGTCACTCTGACGGGAGGCTACTAATTGTAAAAAGTCCATTTGATATATGTTTTTATTGCACCACAGATTACACAGATAAACACAGATTATAAAAGGATAATATTTCTGTGCTATTTGTGTAATCTGTGGTGAACTATTATTTAAACTGGAGCATCCGGCTGATATATTTGCCGATAATGTCAAATTCAATGTTCACTACGCTATCAACTTTGATATCGTGAAAATTGGTATATTCGAAAGTATAAGGAATGATAGCTACCTGGAAAGTATCGTCCGTTGGATTACACACCGTCAGACTGACACCATTCACCGTTACAGAGCCTTTGTCCACAGTAATGTATCCCCGCTTTGCCATCTCCTTATCGAAAGCATACCGGAAAGTGAAGTAATAACTTCCTTCGGCATCTTCTACACTGATGCAGGTGGCAGTCTGATCTACATGCCCCTGCACGATATGTCCATCGAGGCGACCGTTCATCATCATGCTGCGCTCTACATTCACCTTGTCTCCTACGTTCAACAACCCGAGATTGGAGCGCTCCAATGTTTCCTTCATGGCTGTAACCGTATAGGTATCCTCTGTCATGCTGACTACCGTGAGGCATACACCGTTATGAGATACACTCTGGTCTATCTTCAATTCATTTACAAATGAGCACTTGAACGTGAAGTGTACGTTCTCTTGTTCTTTTACCAATGCCACAAGAGTGGCACATTCTTCTACTATTCCGGAAAACATAATTCAGTTTACGATTTAATGATTTATAATTCCTTATTTGGAGAACACAAAGATAATGCAAATTGATCGCAGAATTTTCATGCTTGCATGAAAAAGTTCTGCCGAGATGCAGCTTATCTTCTCCAAAGATACGAAATAAGGGGAATATAAGTACAAAAAAAATGGAGCTTTTCACAAAGCCCCATTTTTCAGTTTTCAATAGGTATTAGTTTTTTTTTAAGGTAAAAAGATTGTTT
>ERZ1027160.1028-NODE-1028-length-9564-cov-8.462720_pt1 | contig 9564 bp, 4 predicted proteins | sample MGYA00519275_ERZ1027160 | MGnify/ENA primary metagenome ERZ1027160 (study PRJEB26926, sample SAMN06164707) | human gut metagenome | biome: ENVO:00009003; feature: ENVO:2100002; material: ENVO:00002003 | host: Homo sapiens | place: USA | collected 2012 ...
CTGGATTGTGCTTTTCCTTTCTCCGCTTTTATTACATCTAATTAGCCATGAGCTGGGTGATTCCCCACGGTGTGAGGAAATGTCGCGAAGCGACAAAAAAGGCTCCCTTGTAAAGGGTGATTCCCCACGGTGTGGGGAAATGTCACGTAGTGACAAAGGGGACGGGCTCCCGTCAGGAGCTGGACGCGAGTCCACGAGCGGACTGAGGGATTAAAAATTAATTTGCTTTCTATTTAAATTCCATATAACTCCGCAGAATCCCTCCGGCTTGCCTTCGGCAACCCACCTCCCTTTACAAGGGAGGCAAAAAGCGAATTAAAAGGTCACGCACATTCTTTTTAAATTCCGTAAATTCCTTTGAAATTCCTCCGGCTTGCCTGCGGCAACCCACCTCCCTTTTCAAGGGAGACAAAAGCGAATTAAAAGGTCACGCACATTCTTTTTAAATTCCGTAAATTCCTATGAAATCCCTCCGGCTTGCCTGCGGCAACCCACCTCCCTTTTCAAGGGAGGCAAAAAGCTTCCAAACTGCTTTGGCGAGGCTTGCTCTCTGCAAGGGAGGCTGAAAAGTAAAAAGACGAAAACGGAAGTGGAAAACGAATAGTGAAAAGGGCGGGCAGGGGTGTGTGGAAAGCTCCTCATATGACACACAAAAAAAGAATAGGCATACAGCACCTAAATTAAGTACAAAAACAGAATAGGCACACGATATCAGAATGGGGTACAGAAACGGAATGGTGCACAAAATGCAAAACAGGGCACAAAAAAACAGAGCAAGGCGAACCTTGCTCTGCTTATGATTGTTAATAAATCGGATCGATTGCTACGTGAGCGTCAGATCTCAACCCAACCCGAGTCGCCGCCCTCTACGGGGCCGGTGCCTATGGAGATTGTGATGATATCATCAAGCTCGTATGCAGAAACATCGAAATCCGGTGTTTGATAAACCTGTTTCATTGAGATTTAATCTCCTTTCAAGATATAATAATAAAATTTAATGTCGGAACGGAATATTCAGTTTTGAACAGCCGAACCGATAGTAAAGTTTCGCTGTGGTTTCTTGGTAAAATTCAATTACTGAGCTTTCCAAGCAGCAACAGCAGCATCATATCCTGAAGCAACTTTAGCAGTTACAGCTGCGGAATACCAAACGTAATGATCGGCAGTACCGTCATTGTAGCATACGTAAGCAATGCAGTCAATATCAGTTGCCTGAGAAGCATGAGAGATATTCTTGATGATTGCGCCGAAGTATGCATCGGAAGAAGCGTTTGCCTGACTTACATAGTCGGTAGAAGCAGCCTTCCAAGCTGACGGAAGTGCGGTGCCTTTTTCAACTGCTGCCTTAGCATCAGCTGCATCGGCAGCGCCTGTGTTGGCAGCAATGAAGCCAACGCTCTTAATTGTATTGCCGTTTGAGTTCATAGCAGCGAAGTCAGCAGCTGTGATAACCGAAGTAAGTCTGAACTGGAAGAGATCATCCGGAGCAGTTGTCTTATCGCCTGTGAACTTAGCCTGAGTCTTATACTTAGCTACAGAATAAGACGGAGCTGACGGCATGTTAGCCATGATGTTAGCTTTTGAAGCATCAAAGCTTGAAACGTAGGTTGGAGTATGTGTACCGTCTGTTTTTTTGATTGTCTGCTGTGATTTGTATGCATCACAAATCTTGATGTTCTTGTTGCCAGAAGCAAGAGCTGCTTCATCGCCTGTGACATTAAACTTGAATGTCATCTGAGCTACTGAAACACCAGCAGCATCTTCTGTTACTGTGAAGCCCCACTTGTTTGTCTGACCTTTATATGCATCAGAAAGGATCTGCTGCATAACACCGCTGTTATACAGAGCCTTTTCATCTTCAGCCATTGTTGAAGCTTTCATAACAGCAGCAGCATAGTTTGCATTGATATTAGGCTTTGTACCATCTTTTGCATAACCAGCCAAGTCTCCTACAAACGTCCTTGATGTAAGGTCAGGAGTATAGACATTCTTGTCATAAAGAAGGCAAATCTTCATATCACTCATTTTCTGGCTAAAGTCAGCCATTTCGAATGAAAGTGTTACTGTTACAGTAGCACCGGGAACGATTTCCTTCTCGGTTTTATCCGAAACCAAAATCATACCGAATTCCTTACCATCTTCAAGAGCAAAAGCATTAACTGCAAACACGCTAAAAAGCATCACAACAACAAGAGCAACACTTAAAATTTTTCTCATCTTAAGCATAATTTAATCTCCTATTTGTTTAGTTTTTTAATTAATATAAATTACCAAGCACCATTAAAAACTCCAGCCATTTCAGCCTGTGAAGGAAGTGTAACGAGCCATGCGTCATGTGCTTCAATATCACCAGCATCCGAACCGTCAATGCTACCATCGCCGTTTACATCTGCTGAATAATATGCTGCTGTGTCCTCATCAATTGTAACAAGCCAAGCATCATGTGCTTCAACGTCGCCGGCATCCGAGCCGTCAACACTACCGTCGCCATTAACATCACCGAAGTAAATGAATACATAAGTAGCTACTACTTCGCCTGCAGCATCTTTAAGAAGAATTGTAGCACCTGTTGACATATTGCCATCAGCATTAGCTACAACTTCAATAGAACCTGCTTTTGTAGTAACAAAATCCTCAATGTTTTCGCCATTAAGGGTATCTATACCGAATACACAGCCGGCATAGTCGCCCGAGCCAGTGCAAAGGTCTTTTCTGATAACCGCACCGTTGCCTTCTTCGGTAAGGATAAGTTCCGGATCAGCTGCAGCAGCAGCCTTCATTACCGGGAATGTAAGTTTCTGACCTGTGGTATAAACCGTAGAGGTTACATCAGAGGTCTTGTAGGAACCTACATAGAGTTTACCGCCGAGATTGGTCATTGTTTTCTGATCGTTAAGCACACCGAAAGCGGCCGCAGTATCGGAAATGGCCTTAGAAGCGGTAAATGTGAGGGTCGAAAGTACGACGCCGTTTGCCTTCTGAGCAACAGCTCCGCCGGCAACCTGCGGTAATACGCCGACATAGACATAAGTCTTGCCGCCCGCAGCAGCATCATTTACGACCGTCTTTGTTGCATCGCCTGCACCGAACAGCGTTGAAGCGGTTGTGCCGCTTACAAACTTAACAGCACTTCTGTCATACTGAACAGGAACAGAAACCGTTGCAGCATAATAATCTGTGGTTAATTTTACGGTAACCTTGACCGTATCGCCTGCGCTATATGACGCCTTGTCAAACGATAAAGCGATAGTGCCGTTTTCTGCGACACCGGTATTATCATTTGCGAAAACGCCGACTGCAAGCACGCCAAGGAGCATAACTACAGATACAATAAGGCTAATAGCCTTTTTTGCCTTGGTCATTTTTTGCCTCCTTCTATTCTTAATCAATATTAAATATACACTTTTGAGAGCACAATGTCAATAATTTGTGAATAAAAATGGCACGCCGAAAGAAAATATCCCTTACGCTATCACAAATAAAGTTATTTCCTCGCGGGCTTACAAGCTTTGTACCGTTTTTTCACAAAACTATTCCGCCGCACTTTTAAAGTATATGCTCTAATCTTTTTAAGAATATCCCATTACATACGCCCTTGTGGGGGAGAAAACTCCCCCACCGGGTTTTAACTTAAGTAATTAAAGGAAATTACTTCTGAGCGATTGCAGTTCCGCCGTAAGCAGCGTCAACTACAAGGCCGTAGTTAGCGAGGTCAACCTTACCGGTAGCAAGGCCGCCTGCAGTCTTATAAGCGCCTGTGAGAGCAGTTTTGTTGTTGATTGCGAGGTCCATGGAGGAAGCATCGAATCCGTCAACAACACCGTCGCCGTTTACATCGCCGTAGATAACGACTGTGTAGATAGCAACCGGAGCACCGCTCGACTTAAGGCTGAGTGTTGCGGTAGCGCCTGTACCATAAAGGCCTGCAGCGTTAGCGGCAACATTAAGAGTTGTAGCCGAAGAATCCTTAGCCGTTACTCTTGCGAGTACGTCGTCGGCAGTAGCAAGCGAGCCGGGTGTTATTCCGGTGATGAGAGAAGCGTTCTCTGTTACGGAAACGCCCTCATTTGAACCCGCCGTGGTGGGAACTGCTACGTACTTGCATACGAACGGAGCCATAGCATTCTTGAGGTTTGTGATAACAGCGTCAATCTGAGCTGCTACAACGTTTGAATAGAAGCGGTCATTTGCAGCATAGTTTTCAGCGGAGCCGCTGTAAAGGTTTGCTGTGTTGCCCTTCTCATCGGTGTACTCATAGCCGAGTACGGAAACGAGCTTAGCATAAGCTTCGGTCTCTGTAAGACCGTCAGCCTTTGATGCGTCAAATGTATATGCACTGTTTTCAGTGAATATTGACTTAGCCTGAGCTATAACTGCCTCAAGCTCGGTGTAAGCACCTGCCTCGAGAGCAGAAGCCGATTTCGGCATAAGAGCGCGCTGAGCGATTTCAAGCTCATACTTAGCATCGAATACCTCGGACTGAAGAGCCTCAGCGTTGGCATTTAATGCCTCGGCAGCTGCAAGAGCCTTGGTGTATCTTGCATAAGAGCCTGCTGTGTAATCAGCCTCTTTGTAGTCCTGAGCCTTAGCGGCTTTGATTTCCTTATCAAGGAACTGCTTTTCGGTTTTAACCGCAGCGCTCTTCAGGAAGCTTGCATACCAAGCAATGTTCTTAGCGCTGTTACGGACTTCAAGCTCCGAATAACTGGGAGCCTTGTAAGCCTTTACGGCATCCATATAAGCGTTCTGAGCTTCGATTGAAGGAGCCTTCATGGAAGCTACGATAGCTCTCTTATATGTAGCGGTTGCCTTGTTGGCAATAGCAGTAATTTCAGCCTCTGAAAGTGAGCTGCCGTCAATGTACTTTTCGGGAGCTACGGGGCCCTTGTAAGCGTCAATGATAGCGTTGCCGGCTTTCATTGCCTTTTCGTAAGCCCAATAAGCATAGAGGTCGAAGTTCTGATAGTTGATGTCGCCGGCAGCCTTAAGAGCAGCCTCAATGGGAGCCGGTGTAACGGTTGCTGAACCGCTTGAAGGTGTTGTGCTTGCTGTATCAAGAGCCTTAACGGCGGTTTCAAGAGCGGTTATGGCTGCAGTGAGATTGTCGTCACTGTAATTGCCGAGGTTAGCCTTCTTGAACGGGCCGTAAACAAGCTTAGCGGCAGCGGTAAGAGCTGTCCAGTAAGTTTTCCAAGCCTCTGCCGGATACTTAGAAGAATCACGGTTAGCCTTGAACTCGCTGTCAACGGCCTTCTTAATATTGGTGCCGTTGTAATAATAGAGTGTGCCGAGAGGAGCAGACATGGAAAGTGAGCCTTTCTTCAAGCCGAGCAGCGGGGGTTTATACTCACCGTAAACAGTTATGGAGTTGTTACCGAGAGCATATGTGGCACCCGAGGGAACCGTCGCTGCGTCAACATCGGATTTAAGTCTGATCGGGTTAATGGTAACAATACCGTTGGGATCGCCTGTCATAAATGTCTGACCGACGAGAGCCTCTGCCTGATCCGATGACTCAAAGTAATTTGCGTCAAGACCGGATACCGAACCCGCTGTGAATTTACAATTCGTATCTCTCATGTTAGTCCAGGTTACGGCAATGTTTGAAATAGCAGAAGCAAGAGCCGATGCATTTGTTACAAGGTAATCTGTGGTGGTTTCACCTTTCATATGAACAAGAACATAGGTTCCAGACTTCTTGCTGTCTTCCTTAGACCAAGCGGAGCCGACGGTATCGGCTGTATCGTTGGTTGCATACTCAAAGGTAGTTGAAGTAATGTCGCCGTTGTAAGCAGTACCGTCCTTGAAGGTGAAGCTGTAAACAGCGGTTACCTTTACAAGGCTGTCTGTGGGAACTGCTGTGCTAAGAGTAACATCGGTGCTCTCATACGGTGAAAGTTTCTTTTCGCCGCTTGTGAGCATTTCGGTGCCGTTAACGGTAACAGACTTAAGAGTGAGCATATAAGGATGATCATAGGTATCGCCGTGCTTCAAGAGCATACCTGCAGATGCGTTTGTTACCTTAAGAGTAGTGTTCATCTGGCCGTTTGTAAGCTGTACATAGTTAAGTGAACCCTTATCTATTGTAAGCTTAGGCTCAGCATAGGACTGAGCGTTGGTAGTCCAGCCTACGAAGAAGTTTACGAACGGAAGAGCTACGTCAAGAAGACCGCCTGATTTAATGGCATAGGCAATGCCTACAATCAATTTCTCTGCGAGGTTTGCAATAGCGCTCTTCTGAAGAATAGCGTTAAGTGAATTGTAAGAATCGCCGATAAGAGCGGTGTTGCCGCAAGCCTTACCGAGAACCTTGTTGAGGAGCTCTCTTACGATTCTGAATACTGCGGGATACATAGCCTCGGTTCTGAGAGTGCTGTTAGCAGGAATATTGAATATACCCGTAACGCTGTTTGTACCGAGGAGCTTGCTTACGTCAAGGTTGAGAAGTCTGTCGATAATGTCTTCTCTGAGAACAGTCTCAAGGAAGGTCTTACCGTCTTTGGCGGTTTCGTTAATCAACTTCTCAACGGGAAGAACGTCGCAGATAATCTTGTCGAGCTTAACCCACGGATCCTGTGCGGTAGCAAGGTCGAGGTCAAGGCCGTCGGTGTTGACGAGCTTCTGGAACTTCCAGCACCACTCGTTGTCGGAGGTGAGAGCCCAGTCGATTATCCAGTCAATGGTGTCTTCCCAAGCACGTGTATTCTTTTCGAAGTCTGCAAGCTTATAAGTCTTGGAGGCTGCAAAGCTGTAGCCGTCAGCCTTATCGGAGCCGAGGTCGGCAAGCTTGGAGAGATACTTCATACCGATGTCGGTGCCCATGGTAAAGATGACATCGAGCCAATAGCCGCTGTCCTTACCCTTTACGAGGGACTTCGAGTTGTAATCGGTATAAATAAGAGCGTCATAGTTATAAGTCGGAACGAACTGAGTTGCAAGCTCACGAATTACGCAAGCGAGAAGAGCGGTTACGTTCTGACCCTTGAGCTCGGCAGCCGACGGGAGAATTATCTGAGGCATAAGAGCCTTAACGCCGATTGCGCCGAGAGCGGTAACAACATCCTGATTGGAAGCGGACTTATCTACAACTGTGTCATAGTAGCCTGCATAAACAGTCTCATAGCCGGTACCGAAGAGATACTCGGGGTTATAAGCTGCTACATACTGAAGAGCCTTGCGAAGATTGGGAATGAGCTTTGTATTATCGCCCTTTGTCCAATTGATTGCAGCCTTTGCAGTATCCGAAAGCATTGTGTCGATTGCCTTAGCAACAAAATCGTTGAGCGCCGCAAGAACGGTGGTATAACCCGCTGCCGAAGCAGTAACGGAGCCGTCGTTTGCAGCTGTGGGCATAAACTCGTCAACGAAATCACCGGAGATGGTGTAGTTCCAGTTAATGAGCTTAGCGAACGAATTAGCTGTTGACATATCGAACTTGAGCCAGGTCTCGGTGAGACCGTCTTTGCTGACAAGGCGATAATAGCCGTTGCCGTCGGAGCCTATTGTGAAGTCCGACCACTCCCAGTTGTATGTGCCGGCAGCCTTAGAATAGAATGCCTTTACATCTGACGGAAGCTTAGCGAGAACAGCGGTGGCCTCTGAAGCCTTGCCGCCGAAGAGCTCGGTCTTTTCAGCGCCGAACCACTGTGCAAGAAGCATCTTAACGGAACCGTTGAGAACAACGGGAGCAAGATCCTTAAATACATAGGGAGCTATCTGATAGAGAGCCGAAACAAGAGTATTGCTGTCAAGATTGAAGATTTCCGAAACCTTATCGCTTGTGGCAAGTGAGGGAAGGAAGTAGCTGTCTTTAACGTAATATTTTACGTTTTCGCCGGTAGCGTTAGTGTAAACATAAACGCCTGTGCCGGTGCCTTCCATATCGGTTTCTTTGGTCTTATAATACTTCTCTTCCTGAGCTACATATATCTTCTTGTCGGTATCATATTCGAATACCTCGATGTACGCGCCCTTAGAGTCTGAGCCCTTAACATAATAATTGCGAAGGCCTTTAGCGCTTGTCGGAAGAGCAATGTGATTGCTTACGCAGTTGCCGGAAGCGTCTTCTTTATAAGAAGTATAGCTCTGCGGCTTAGACATAGCGTTGATGAGGACATTCTTGATAAGAGTGTCGGGATTTTCGGTTGTTGTTGAATAAGTGTTGATGAGCGTCATGTCATCGTCAACTCTTGCAAACAACGGATAAACAAGACCCTTTACAAGGCCCGGAATATCGGAGAGGTACTTGTTAACGGCGGAAATATCAACAAAGTTGCCGATAACGCCGACGTCAAGCTTGCCGTCGTTGATAACCTTTTTAACGAGACCTGCGTTGTCGTTGAGAACATTGGCAAGACCGTTAACTATGTCGAGCTGAGCGTTGTTTTCTCTTGTCATGCCCGACGGCCAGTTTTTAAGGTTAGCGTTTTTAACTATGCCGAGCAAGCCGCTGAGAAGCTTAACAGCTCCGCTGTTAAGAAGAGACTTAACGTTGTCGATGGTTCCGCAAAGAGCATTAACCGAGCGAAGGTCGATGTTGAGCTTAAGGGAGCCGACGCTAAAAACCTCGCCCATGTTTATGTTCGCGGCAGCGAGGGTAACATCAAGGAAGTCGAATACAACCGACATTCTCTCTTCGGTAGAGAGCCTTGTTACCGCGCCGTCCGGGCTGTATGCGTCAAGAGCGGTAAGCTCTTCGCCGCTACGATAATTGGTCTTAGCAGCAAACGCCATTACGGACATAGTTGAGAAAATCATGACAACTGCCAAGATGACACTTAACAATTTGGTAGATTTTTTCATACGTGTTTTTTCCTCCTAAAAAGATTTACATTAAAACCATGTATGCGTACCCGATTTTTTCTGCGGGCGGCACTCCCCGCAACAATTCCTCGCACAAAATCCGCTGTACTTCTGACCGCTCTTTGATTTACAAGAAAGCAAACCGATTTCGGCACGTTAACTCGGTCGGTTTCCACCGTTTCCACTTCCGTAAAAATGAATCGGTGGAAAACTGATGATACACACCCGAGCATATTACCGTAGGATGTGTATCAAAACGGGATGGAAACTGCACGGTAAATCAGCCGTGCGGCAGCGCTCCCTCAAAAAAGGGGGCACTTCGCCCTATTACACCATTCCTATGGTTAGTTAAAGTATAGAATTTTAAACGAAAAAAGTCAATAAATTGTTCACACAAATTTGTTGATTTTCTGTATTGAACAAATAGAATTGTTATTTTTGGGCAAAAGTGGCAAACAAAATTGGCAATGTTGTTGTAAAATTATGAACAAATTGTTAACGTTTTCGAGTTTTGAACTTTTTGACAAGTATTGAACACGGTTTTGAACATTTTTACGGTATTTTCGGGTAAAAACAGAGGGCTTTTAGGCTCCCTCAAATAGGGTGATTCCCCACGTATGGGGAAACGACAAAAGGCTCCCTTGAAAAGGGTGATTCCCCACAGTGTGGGGAAATGTCGCGGAGCGACAAAGGGGACTCTCTCCCGTCAGGAGCTGTCTGCGAACGAAGTGAGTAGACTGAGGGATTAAATTAGGCTCCCTT
>ERZ1027160.1030-NODE-1030-length-9560-cov-5.382641_pt1 | contig 9560 bp, 10 predicted proteins | sample MGYA00519275_ERZ1027160 | MGnify/ENA primary metagenome ERZ1027160 (study PRJEB26926, sample SAMN06164707) | human gut metagenome | biome: ENVO:00009003; feature: ENVO:2100002; material: ENVO:00002003 | host: Homo sapiens | place: USA | collected 2012 ...
AGCGTCAGATGTGTATAAGAGACAGATTTCTAGGAGTACCGAATTTATTCGGTACTCTTTTTTTATGCATTTTCATATAATATCCCAAAAGCATTTCGAGGGTTTATGAAGGATAGATTAAAGAAAGTCATAGAGATGGAACCACCGGGATGGTGTCCTGATGCAAAGTGTTCTACGTCAAGGATGACGGTATTTAACAATGAAGAGATTCTGATAGAGAACTTCAGACATGTGATATATTGCCATGATGAGAGGATTTCGGTTAAGACTCGAAAAGGCATTCTCAACATATACGGTACTGGACTGCAGATTGATTACTATACAGGTTACGAGATAAAGATCTATGGTGTGATAAGCAGTGTAGACTGGCTTACGGTGTGATTATGGATATGAGACGTGAAATCAGAGGCTATGTGAAAATAGATGGGGATGAGCGTACTCTGCTGAGGCTTATGAATATCTGTGGACATAAAGGGATAAAGACATGGAGTGATGAAAAACATGATAAAGAGGCCTTGTATATTTATTGCGATGAAACCGAAAAGGTAAGGGAAATAGCAAGAAACTGTATGTTCGACATAGAGATAACAGAGCAGAAGAGTCTGAGGCAGAAATTCATGAAAAACAGGAGACGGCTGTCCGTATTGCTAGGGATAGTGCTCTTTGCTGTATACATTTACATAGAATCTCTGTATGTGTGGCGTATTGATATCAGTGGATGCGGAAACTATACAGAGGAGGAAGTCCTCAATGTTATAGAGAAGAATTATCCTTGCTACGGCAGGAGAAAGAAAACTATAGATACAGCCGTTTTGCAGGAAACAATATCAGATAATCTGGAGGAGGTGTGCTGGGTATCCTGCAGCATCAGTGGCACAAAACTCACAGTGAGGCTCAGTGAATCTGTGGATGTGTTCACGGATGATACCCTGGATACACCATGTGATATTGTGTCTTCTGTTAACTGTACAGTTTATTCTATTGTCACATCCATGGGGACTCCGGTGGTAAGTGTTGGCGATGAGGTAAAAAAGGGGGATACACTTATATTGGGGGCTGTAAATATATGTAATGATGAAAGTGAGATCGTAGATACAAGATATGTATCGGCCCAGGGAGAGATCATAGGACAGTACAGCATGCCATATCATGACGAGGTGGAGGCGAGACATTACAAAAAAAAGGTGTCGGATACATTTGTGGGATCGATCAGTCTTAGGGTCGGGAAAAAGATTATGTCTGTCTATGATAGAAAAGATGGCGGAAGGCTTGAAGGTCAACAGGAATATGATACGGAAAGCAGTGAGCACTGGTTGCACATAGGCGATTTTTATCTGCCGTTTGCGATACAGATATCAAGAAATCATGTATGTAACATAGAGGGTCGGCAATACTCTGAGGATGAGATGAAAGCACTGGCTGATCAGCATATTGCGACATATATTGGTGAATTACAGGAAAAAGGGGTGCAAATTGTACAAAAAAATGTTATTATAACTAATAGGTCTGATAAACTCGTTGCCGATGGAAATATGATAGTGAGAATGTCAGTTGGATTTCCGAGAACATTGAGAAATGTGGTGTCCGGAAACAACATTGAAACTGAGGCAGACTGAGACAGACAAACAGATAAAATCAAAGACAGGAGATTGGAAATTGGGAGATTATTCAGAATCTATTACAGTGGCATCCAATTATGTCCAGACAGTATTTGGTCAGTTTGATGCCAACATAAAAAAGATCGAGAAGATTTTTAACGTATCCATGATACTGAGGGATGACAAGCTGAAGGTGAGCGGTACGGAGGATAAGGTAAAGAGATCCATTCAGGTCATAGATCAGCTTTTTGATATGGCTGACCGAGGGGCTGTTCTTGATGAACAGAAGGTAGACTATGTAATATCCATGGTCAATGATCACCCACAGGAGGCAAAGGAGAATCTCGCAGAGATAGACAGGGATATAATCTGTCATACGACAAACGGCAAGCCTATAAAGCCGAAGACTGTTGGACAGAGATCATATGTCAATGCGATAGAAAAGTCTATGATAGTGTTTGGTGTGGGACCTGCAGGAACAGGCAAAACATATCTTGCCATGGCAAAAGCTATAACTGCATTTAAGAATAACGAAGTCGGAAGGATCATCCTAACAAGACCGGCTATTGAGGCTGGTGAAAAGCTTGGATTCCTGCCGGGAGATCTTCAGAGTAAAGTTGATCCATACCTCAGACCGCTGTACGATGCGCTCTATGAGATCATGGGCGCCGAGTCGTTTATGAAGAATATGGAGAAAGGGCTTATAGAGGTCGCCCCGCTGGCTTACATGAGAGGACGTACTCTGGACAATGCATATATTGTCCTTGATGAGGCACAGAATACCACGCCGGCGCAGATGAAGATGTTCCTGACGAGAATTGGATTTGGTTCCAAGGCGATCGTAACAGGGGATCTGTCGCAGAAAGATCTGCCGCACGATGCCCAGTCAGGACTTGATGTGGCACTTAAGGTCCTTAAGGATATAGATGATATAAGCATTTGTCATCTGACGAGTCTGGATGTTGTAAGACATCCTCTTGTACAGAAGATAGTAAATGCATATGAGAAATATGAAGATAAGATGAGCAGACAGGATAAGTCAAGATCGGGCTCAAGATCGTCTAGTTCCCGCACTGCCCAGAAAAACAGAGGAAAGTGATATGTCAGTTAATATTGAGAATGAATATGGGGATATAGAGATAAAAAATTATGAGACGGTGATAAATGAGATAATACAGGCGTCTCTGGATTTCCTCAAATGCCCATATGTGTGTGAGGTCAATGTCCTTCTGACGGACAATGACTCCATACATGAGATTAATAACCAGCAGAGGAATATTGACAGGGCTACAGATGTCCTGTCATTTCCGCTGATTGATTATACAATTCCTGGAAACTTTGATGGTCTCGAGGATAGCCGGTGTGACAACTTTGATCTTACTACAGGTGAACTGCTATTGGGAGATATCGTAATATCTATTGACAAGGTGTATGAGCAGGCAGCTGAGTACAATCACTCAAAGACGAGAGAGCTGGCTTTTCTTGTTGCCCACAGCATGCTCCATCTGTCGGGGTATGACCACATGGAGGAAGATGAGCGTAAGGTCATGGAAGACATGCAGGAAAAAATACTTACTACGAAAGGATACACGAGAGACTATGAAGAAATCTAAAAAGGGATTAAAGAAGGGACTTGTTCTTGCCACTGCAGTGGTTATGGGACTTTCACTGTTTGGATGTGGTTCCAAGGAGGAACCAAGTACAGCAGCTACAACAGAGGCAAAGGCGGAGGTTGACGTTACACAGACTGATATGATGAAGTCTGCGGATGCGATAGATGAGACATTTCATGAGGGAATATATAACGATCTCACAGGTCAGTGGAACACAAAGAGAAAAGAAGAGTATGGACGTCCGCTTGCTGTCATGATCAACAATATTGAGAATGCAATCCCTCAGTCAGGAATCGGCCAGGCAGATATCCTATACGAATTTGTTGTAGAGGGCGGAATCACAAGAATGCTTGCTATATATAGTGATTACAGCAACCTTGAGAAAGTTGGTTCCATAAGAAGCTGCAGACCTTACTATGTTACAACAGCCATGGAGTATGATGCCATTTACATGCATTATGGACAGTCTCCACAGGGACAGGAGGAGCTTGACAAAACGGGAATAGATCATATAAGTGGCCTTGGCGGTGAGGGATCTGTTTCGTTCTACAGATCATCCGACAGAGAGGCTCCGCACAATGTATATACAAACAGTGACATGATAAAGGCTGGTCTTGATTATCTGGGCTGTAGAACGGAGCATGAGAAGAACTTCAAGAGCAAATTCGAGTTTAATGAGGAAGACACAGCGCCAAAAGGTGAGGCAGTGAAGAAACTCACACTTAATATGTCTGTATATACACAGCCTTGGTTTGAATATGATTCAAAAAACAAGGTATACAAGAGATTCCAATATGGTGACAAGCAGATAGATGATCTCACAGGCAAGCAGCTTTCATTCAAGAATATCATCATACAGTTTGCTCATTACACAAGCATAGATGACCATGACAGACAGCTCATTGATCTGGTCGGTTCAGGAGATGGATACTATGTATCTGACGGACAGCTCATACCTGTTACATGGACCAAGTCTGATGACAGCGCAGTCACAAAGTACTATACAGAGGATGGCAAGGAATTAAAGCTTAATCCTGGCAAGACATATGTGACAGTTTTTGAGAGTGATAACAAGGCAGGAGTTGTATGGGAATAATAAAGGATCCCTGACGGATCCTGATATGACAGGATAATATATTTTATTTTAAAGCGGATATTATATATTTTGATCGTAAACAGATCTGATATATAAATATCCGCTTTTTATGTTTTGAACGCAACATGAACCGGTATAGATACAGCAAAAATGGATATCCCTAATACAGAGAAGAGAGTGTATTTATGCGCTTTCAGCATCATCATCTGAAGATAGATGACATAAAAGGAGGGTTTTCTGCTTGAAAAGAGCCGTGTATTTATTTATTATCATTATCAGTATATTTGCGTTTGCATTTTTCTGCAGAGAGGTTGTTCTGCAGAGCAACAGGCAATATAATGACATGGGGCAGAGATCTCATCGCAGCGAAAAAGAAAAAGAAGATATGATAGCTATGGACAATGCCTCCCCAGATCTGATGGGCGGCATAGTTGTCGGTGCCGAGGCGGAATTTGAACACAGATTCTTCTATGTGGGACTGTATAATGGATGCGTAACGGTGTTTAACAGATATGGGAGCATTTGCTTTGAAACGGGTATACCATTTGAGTCTGTGGATATAAGGATCAGAAAATGCCTTTCAAAGAGGATATATTTTGAAGACATTGCGGATGCAGAGAAATTTGTGGTATCTATTGAAGAAGATTGAAAAAAATGGAAAGATCAAAAATATATAAGGTTAATATAAACGATTTAATTTAAATGGAAATGATTTAGATACATTAAACTAGAGAGAACAGGTGAAGAGATGATATATGATACTATAGTGATCGGAGGCGGTCCGGCGGGAATGACTGCGGCGATAAAGGCGAAGGAGACGTGTGAAAAGGCAAAGATTCTGATAATTGACAGGAACAAAAAGCTTGGGAAAAAACTATATGCAACAGGAAATGGCAGATGTAACATTGCAAACTCGGCCCTTGATCTGTCGAGTTACCACAGCTGTAATGAATTTTTCCCATATCAGATAATAAATACGGAGAGCTATAAAAAACTTAAGGAATTCTTTATGGATCTTGGTGTTGCAATATATGATGACGGTGGATATCTCTATCCCCAGTCCATGCAGGCGTCCACTGTTGTGTGGGCACTTTCAGACAGAATAAAACATCTTGGAATCGAGATACATACAACAGAGGAAGCTGAGTCTGTGGAACCCACAGATGAGATGTACGGAGTCGTTACTGACTGCGCTGAATATACGGCGAGAACAGTTGTGGCTGCGCCTGGAAGTGCGGCCGCTCCAAAGCTTGGGGGAACAGAATCTGTATACAGACTTTTAGAAAATACAGATATCAGAACAATAGCGCCGCATCCTGCGCTCTGCAGGTTAAAGACTCATGAGGATACATCTGATCTTGCCGGAGTCCGTGCTAGATGCCGGGTATCACTTCTCTGTGATGGAGATGTATACGATTCTGAGTCTGGTGAAATACAGTTTGCTGATGGATGGCTGTCCGGAATTGCTGTTTTCAACCTGAGTATGCAATGTATTGACCTTTTGAATGATGGCAGAACACCGGTGGTAGAGGTCACGCTTGTTCCTGAGATGGATGAGGATGACGTGTTGGGATATTTGAGAAAATTCAGAGACAGCAATCCCGACAGACGTTTGGAGGCTATGTCTAATGGCCTTGTCAATGAAAAGATCGCCAGATTCATAATAAACAGACTGGAACTGAAGTCAGTTACGGCTGCGAGATTAACTGATGAAGAACTTGACAGAATGGTTTTTGAAATCAAGCATATGAGATTTGAGATATCAGGTCATGGCGGATATGATGAATCACAAGCAGCCTGCGGAGGGATAGATACGAGGCAGCTACGTCCTGATTCCATGGAGGCTGATGGATATAAGGGATTGTATGTGGCAGGTGAGTATGCAGATGTCACAGGAAAATGTGGTGGTTATAATATAATGTGGGCTGTTATGACCGGTATGCGCGCAGGTGAGGCTGCGGGAAAGAGACTTACTCATGATAAGAATAAATAATGTAAAATTAGGACTGAAATTTGAACAGAGAGATATTGAGGATGTGATAAGGAAAAATCTTAAAATAAAACATATACCCCCTTATCATATTTTCAAATTGTCGTTGGATGACAGAAAACGAAACCAGGTTAAATATATCGCATCAATAGATGTTGAAGTTCCAAATGAGCAGAAGCTCGTTAAGCAGCTTCACAATAATAATATTATGTCAACAAATACTGTGGCATACAGTTTCCCTGATGGAGGAAATGTTCCTATGAAGCACAGACCGGTTGTTGTGGGTACAGGACCTGCAGGACTTTTTGCAGCGCTTTATCTTGCCAAGGCGGGATTTAAGCCTTTTGTTATCGAGCGTGGAATGGACGTCGACAGGAGAATGAAGCAGATAAATTCATTCTGGGATGGCAAAGCCGAACTTGATCCAAACAGCAACGTGCAATTTGGTGAGGGTGGTGCCGGAACATTTTCCGATGGAAAGCTCAACACTGTCATAAAAGATGGCTCTGGAAGACGTACCGAGGTGATGAACACATTTGTCAGATATGGGGCAGACTCATCCATCACCTACATAAATAAGCCACATATAGGCACCGATGTGCTTGCAGATGTCGTAAAAAATATGAGGTGTGACATCATAAAACTTGGCGGAGATGTGATGTTTGAAAGTCTTTTTGTTGGATATGACAAGCTCTCGGATGACGAGGTTGATGTGCATGTAAAGGACCTTGTGAGCGGTGAGCTTCGTACGTACAGGACAAATGCACTTGTGCTGGCTCTTGGACACAGTTCAAGAGATACTGTGGAGATGCTTTACAGATCTGGAATTCCTATGGAGCAGAAGTCATTTGCAATGGGACTTAGAATTGAACACAAAAGGTCTGATATCGATGTTATGAAGTACGGTGATGATCCGCTGTACAAGAAACTGCTCCCTGCGGCGGACTATAAGATGACACACCAGGCGTCAAATGGCAGGGCGGTATATTCATTCTGTATGTGCCCGGGTGGATATGTTGTCAATGCATCATCTGAGCCGGGCATGATTTGTGTAAATGGAATGAGTTACAGTGGAAGAGACGGTGAAAATTCTAATAGTGCCATAGTGGTAAATGTCACCCCTGACGACTTTGGTTCAGCTCATCCTCTTGCAGGTATGGAGTTTCAGAGAAAGTGGGAAAAAGCTGCGTATGATGCGGGAAATGGAGCAGTTCCTGTACAGCTTTTTGGAGATTATAGAGACGACAGGCCATCAGAAAAACTTGGCGGTGTCACACCTCAGATAAAGGGACAGTACAGGCTTACGAGCCTTAAATGCTGTTTGCCAGAGTATATAAAGGATGCTATAATAGAAGGAGTTGTGTCATTTGACAGGAGAATGCCAGGGTATTCCTCAGACGATGCCGTTTTGTCTGGAATAGAGGCGAGAACGTCATCGCCTGTAAGGATGATAAGGGGTGAGGATCTTAGAAGCGAGGGCACATGCATATATCCGTGCGGTGAAGGAGCCGGGTATGCCGGGGGAATAACCTCTGCTGCCGTGGATGGAATGAAGGTTGCGGAGGCCATTGCCTCCAGATACAGCAGTGATTCTATAACAGACAGTACAGATATAAAATAATATAAATATACAGGAGTACAGGTCGTACACAGGAGAATATAAATGGACAGAGAATATTTGAAAGACAAAAAGAAGATAGTTATTAAGATAGGTTCGTCATCGCTCATACACGAGGAAACAGGCGGACTAGACTACACAAAGCTTGAAAAGCTTGTCCGCATCATTTGTGACCTTAGGAATCAGGATAAGGATGTGGTTCTTGTATCATCTGGAGCAATCGGCGTCGGGGTACAGGCGCTTGGACTTGCCAGAAGACCTAAGACGACGTCACTCAGACAGGCGTGTGCAGCAGTTGGACAGGGACAGCTCATGATGATATACCAGAAGCTGTTTCAGGAGTATCACAGCACGGCAGCTCAGGTTCTTCTGACTTTTGATGTCATATCATCGGATGAGAGGAGAAAGAATGCAATCAACACATTCAATGAACTGCTTCAGCTTGGCGTTGTGCCTATAGTCAATGAGAATGATACTGTTGCCATCGATGAGCTTGATGACAGCGTTGCATTTGGCGATAACGATACGCTTTCAGCAATAGTTGCATCCATGATCCATGCCGATCTTCTTATACTGCTCACTGATATAGACGGACTGTACACTGATGATCCGCACAATAATCCTGGTGCCAGACTCATTCCAGAGGTCAACTGTATAGACGATCATATCATGGATATGGGAAAAGGTGCAGGATCCAAATATGGAACGGGTGGCATGACGACAAAGATCGCTGCCGCGAGGATTGCTACAAACTCCAATTCGGATATGGTCATAGTATCAGGGGCAGACATGGACAATATAGTCAGGGTTATGAGCGGAGAAAGTATCGGTACACTGTTCACGGCGTATAAGGATCATGATTTTGACGTGGTGAGATTTATATTAAACAAGGAGTATCTTATTTAGTTATGAACGAATCTATAATGGATGCGGCAAAAATTGCACGCATAAATAAATTATATCACAAGTCTAAGGCGGAAGGGCTCAGCGATGAAGAGAAGGCTGAACAGCAGCAGCTTCGTCAGGAATATATATTTGCAATCAGGAATAATCTGAGAAGCACTCTCAACAACATTGATATCAAGGAGAAAGATGGATCCATAACAAAACTACAGGATCTTGATCCTACAAGAAAGGCATAGATGCGGGCTTGATCATGAGTAGCGAAAATAATGTTAATTCCGGCAGCAAAGCCGTTATAAGGAAGAGAATAAAAGCGGTCAGGAATGCCATGGACAGAGCTGACTGTGTACGGAGATCTGAACTTATATGCAAGCGTCTCTCAGAACTTCCGGAATATGTGAATGCCCGTAATATATGTGCATACATATCAAAGGGAAATGAGGTGGATACAAAGCTTATAATTGAGAGGGCGTGGGCTGACGGCAAGCATGTATATGTTCCAAAGGTTTATGGGAAAGAGATGGAATTTATAGAAATTGCAGACTATGGAGAACTTGCTCCTGGAAACTTTGGAATACTCGAACCAAAGTCCGATGACCGGAGCGAGATCAAAGACGGACTAATGTTCATGCCTGGAGTGGCATTTGACAAAACGCGCAGCAGGATAGGTTTTGGCGGTGGTTATTACGACAGATATCTTGAAAAGCATGAATATCTCGTCACCGCGGCCCTGGCATATGAC
>ERZ1027160.1031-NODE-1031-length-9559-cov-4.113952_pt1 | contig 9559 bp, 5 predicted proteins | sample MGYA00519275_ERZ1027160 | MGnify/ENA primary metagenome ERZ1027160 (study PRJEB26926, sample SAMN06164707) | human gut metagenome | biome: ENVO:00009003; feature: ENVO:2100002; material: ENVO:00002003 | host: Homo sapiens | place: USA | collected 2012 ...
TCGGCGGCAGCGTCAGATGTGTATAAGAGACAGATTATCTCTACGCGGGGATACATCGCGCTGCTATTTATGCGCCTGTTCGAACGCTTCGATCTGGGGCGCGATGCTGCGCAGGTAGTCCACGTCGTCGTAGCCGTTCTGCAGACAGCGCTTCTTGTATGCGTCGATCTCGAAGCGCTCGCTGCGGCCCGTGGCGCAGATCGTCAGCGTCTGGTTGTCCAGGTCTACGGTGAATTGCGTCGCAGGGTCGCCGTCGATCGCCGCGAAGACCGCCGCGAGGAACTCCCCGCTCACGGTGATCGGCAGCAGCCCGTTGTTGAGGGCATTGTTGCGGAAGATGTCGGCGAAGAAGCTCGACACCACGACGCGGAACCCGTAGTCGGCGATCGCCCACGCGGCGTGCTCGCGCGAACTGCCGCACCCGAAATTGCGGCCTGCGACGAGGATTTTGCCCCCATAACGGCTGTCGTTGAGCGGGAACGAGGCGATCCGTTGCCCCCGGGCGTCGTAGCGCCAGTCGCGGAAGAGGTTGTCGCCGAATCCTTTGCGCTGGGTGGCTTTCAGGAAACGTGCCGGGATGATCTGGTCGGTATCTATGTTCTCCGTGCTCACGGGCACGGCCCCCGAGGTGAAGGTTTCGAATTTGGGTATGGACATATTGGTTTTGTTTTTTCCGGCATTCGGCAGCGGCCATTTTGCTGCAAAGCGGCATGTAAGCCCCTGCCTGAGGCGGGGGGTTGGGGGTGGGCCGGAATTATAAACGACGCCGAAGGCGGCGGCAACGACCGGCCGATCCAAACCGAAGTTAAAAATTTTTACATTTCAAACACCTTGCGCGGATCCTCGATCCTGCCGCATACCGCGGCCGCGGCGGCTACCGCAATGCCTGCGAGCATGGTGCGCGCACCGGGCCCCTGGCGCCCTTCGAAGTTGCGGTTCGAGGTCGAAACGCTGTATTTGCCTGCCGGGATCTTGTCGGCGTTCATCGCCAGACACGCCGAGCAGCCCGGCTGCCGGAGCTCGAACCCGGCGGCGGCGAGCACTTTGTCGAGCCCTTCGGCCCGTGCGGCGGCTTCGACGCCTTTCGAACCGGGGACGATCCATGCCGTTACGCCCTGGGCCTTGCGCCGGCCTTCGACCAGCTTGGCGAAGCGCCGCAGGTCTTCGATGCGGCCGTTGGTGCAGCTGCCCACGAAGACATAGTCGACAGGTTTGCCGAGCAGCTTTTCCCCGGCTTTGAATCCCATGTACTCCAATGCCTTGGGGTCGGCCTCGGCCGGGATCTGCGCATCGACGGCCATGCCCATGCCGGGGTTGGTGCCGTAGGTAATCATCGGGGCGATGTCGGCGGCATCGAACCGGTACTCCTTGTCGAATACGGCGTCGGCATCGCTGTAAAGCGTTTCCCAGCGGGCGACGGCCTGGTCGAACGCCGCTCCCTGCGGCGCACGTTCGCGCCCGCGCAGGTAGTCGAACGTCGTCCGGTCGGGTGCGATCATGCCGCCCCGCGCCCCGCACTCGATGCTCATGTTGCAGACGGTCATGCGCCCTTCCATCGAGAGCGAACGGATCGCTTCGCCGGCGAACTCGATGAAATAGCCCGTGCCGCCCGAGGCGGTGAGTTGCGAGATGATGTAGAGCACGACATCCTTGGCTTCGACGCCCGGGCGCAGTGTCCCGTCGACCGTGATGCGCATGCTCCGCGGCTTGGACTGGATGATGCACTGGCTGGCGAAGACCATCTCGACCTCTGAGGTGCCGACGCCGAATGCCACGGCGCCCAGTGCCCCGTGCGTCGAGGTGTGGCTGTCGCCGCAGACGATGGTCATGCCCGGCTGTGTGAATCCCAGTTCGGGGCCGATGATGTGCACGATGCCCTGGCGCGGGTTTCCCACGCCGAAATGTTCGATGCCGAATTTGGCGCAGTTGGCCTCCAGCGCCTCGACCTGGCGCCGCGATTCGGTCTCGGCGATCGGCAGGTGCTGGTCGACGGTCGGGATGTTGTGGTCGGCCGTGGCGGTGATTTGTGCCGGGCGTGCCACGCCGATGCCGCGCCGTTCCAGGCCTGCGAAAGCCACGGGCGACGTCACCTCGTGGATGTACTGGCGGTCGATGTAGAGCACCGAGCGTCCGCCGTCTTCGGTGCGCACGGTGTGCGCATCCCATATCTTGTCCAGAAGTGTCCTGCCCATCTTACTCCTCCTTTTCCTTGCGTTCGGTTACGTTCAGTACGCGCAGCGCGTCGAGGAACGCCTCGATCGACGCCCGTGTGGTGTCGGTGTGTGCGGCGAAGCCGTGGACGGTGCGGCTGCCGCACTGTACCTGTACGTGTACGCGCCCCACGTCGTTCGAACCGCGGGTGATGGCCTGCATGAGGAACTCCATGAGCACGACCTTCTCGTTGATCAGGGTCTTGATCGCCGACACGGCGGCATCCACCGGGCCGTTGCCCGTGGCGATGGCCATGCGCTCGTGGTCGCCGAACTTCAGCACCACGGTCGCCGTCGGGACGAGCGTGCCGGTGGTCACCTGCAGGAATTTGAGCGATACGGACTGCTGTTTCATGCGGTCGATGTCGCCTACCAGGTATAACAGGTCGTAGTCGTGGATCTCCTTTTTCTTGTCGGCAAGCTCGAGGAACTTGGCGTAGGTTGCGTCCAGCTCTTCCTGCGTGAGGTCGTAGCCGAGCAGTTCGAGCCTGTGTACGAGCGCCGCGCGGCCGCTGCGGGCCGTCAGGGCGATGACCGACTCGTTGAGGCCGATGTCCTGCGGGTCGATGATCTCGTAGGTCTGGCGGTCTTTCAGCACGCCGTCCTGGTGGATGCCCGACGAGTGGGCGAAGGCGTTGCGGCCGACGATCGCCTTGTTGGGCTGCACGGGCATGTTCATTAGGCTCGACACTAGGTGCGATGCTTTGGTGATCAGGCGTGCGTCAATGCCGGTGTCGACGGCGATCTCCTTGTGGCAGCGCAGCGTCATCACCACCTCTTCGAGCGAGGTGTTGCCTGCGCGTTCGCCGATGCCGTTGATTGTCACCTCGGCCTGCCGCGCACCGTTGAGGATGCCGCTCAGGGTGTTGGCCGTAGCCATGCCCAGGTCGTTGTGGCAGTGGGTCGAGATGATCGCCTTGTCGATGTTGGATACGTGGTCGACCAGGTATTTGATCTTCGCGCCGTATTCGTGGGGCAGGCAGTAGCCCGTGGTGTCGGGAATGTTGACCACCGTAGCCCCGGCCGCAATGGCGGCCTCGACCACGCGGGCGAGGTATTGAGGATCGGCGCGCCCGGCGTCTTCGGCGTAGAACTCCACGTCCTCGACATAGCTTTTGGCGTATTTCACGGCTTCGACGGCCTGTTCGAGGATTTTCTCGGGCGTCGAGCGCAGTTTGTCGTAAATGTGCTGGGGCGAAACGCCTATACCCGTGTGGATGCGCTTGTGCCTGGCCAGTCGCAGGGCATCGGCGGCCACGTCGATGTCTTTTTTCACGGCGCGGGTCAGCGCACAAATCGTCGGGGCCGAAACGGCCTTCGAAATCTCGAGTACGGAGTTGAAGTCTCCGGGGCTGGAAATCGGGAACCCCGCTTCGATGACGTCCACGCCGAGGCTTTCCAGCAACTTGGCGACTTCGATCTTCTCGGTGGTGTTCAATTGGCAGCCCGGCACCTGCTCGCCATCACGGAGCGTGGTGTCGAAAATAAACAGTTTCTCGCACATAATATGACTAATCTAACTAACCTTGGCAACAAATATATTAAAAATATTTTCCAAATTCCTATTTTACCGGAGGAAAGTGCCTCTTATACCCGAATTTAGCGGCGTTTTCCCTCCGGGAGTACGAATCCGGAAATAAAAACGGCTCCGGATGCCCGAAGCCGTTTTGCCATAATATTTTCAGGTGTTGCCGGAACCTGTTGCCGGTTGCGCTGTGTTTTCCCGGCTGACGAAGCGGCATTAATCGACCACCTCGACCCACTGTCCCTTTTTCAGGGCGCGGACGGCGTTGTCGTACATCGCTTCGCAGTAGACCGAAGGCAGGTAGTAGCGCCCCTTGTAGGTTGCCGTCAGCTTGACGGGGATCTCCTTGCTTTCGCCCCGGCTCAGGTCGAAGTAGCTCAGCACCCGGTCGTCGCGGATATCCTGGTAGGTGAGCGACGACAAGTCCCGTTCGGAGGTGATCTCCCATCCTGCCGGGAAGATGTGGGTCAGCGCAAGGTCGGCGTACCGTTCGTGGCCGCTGGTGTTAGAGACGGTCACGATGGCGTAGAAATCGGTCGATACCCGGATCGAGGCCGGGTCGATGGCGGCACCGTCCATATTCGTGTAACGCACGTCGATCCGGATGCCGTTCGCAGCTTCGGTTTCCTCGCCCTTGCCGGGGGTATAACTCTGGCTGACGACCGCATAGAGGCTGCCCGAACCATTGTTCCTCACCTCGGTCGGTGCGGCCAGGGGCATGCTCGCGATGGATTTGTCGGTCTTGACGAGCTCCCTGCCCGCAGTGGCGTCGATGCCGTTCTGTCCCGCTACGGCGAAATTGGAAAGGGTGCTGAGCATCCATGCCGTCGACTGGGTGCTGAGCCACCTGTCCTTCTTGAGGATGTCCGACATCTTCAGCGCCATGCGGAAAGCCTCTTCGCGGCGTCCGAGTATCGTGAGCGTCATGAGCGAGATCGACATCCGGCGTTCGTCGCTGTTGTAGGTGCCGTCGTAGGGGTTGGCCTTTTCCGCGTTGTCCACGCAGAGCGAGATCAGCCCTTCGGCGACTTTCCTGTTGCCGTCCAAAGCGTATGCCGCCGCCAGCAGCCACTTGGCGTCGCTACTTAGCGAGGCGGCCTTTTCCCGGAGCTGGTTCATGGCACCCCGGGTCGGAGTCCCGTTCAGCGCCAGCACATACTGGGTATAGGCCTGGGTCAGGTAGTAGTCCGAGGGGTTGCTGCGCAGGTATTTGAGCGCCCGGTCGAGCATCGCCCTGTCCACGCCGTAGCCGTGTTTCGCAGCCTCGATCAGGAAGTGCGTCGCGTAAACCGTCCCCCATTCTGATCTCGACGTATTGCCGCTCCAGTAGGCGAATGCGCCGTCGGAGAGCTGGTAGCTGCCCAGGCGCGAAAGCACGCTCTTGACGTTGCGGTCGATGTCCTGCAACATGTTCGCGTCGCACTCCACGACCGAAGGCAGGTAGAGTTGCGGGAAGGCTCCCGAGGTGATCTGCTCGATGCAGCCGTGGGGATATCTCACCAGGTATTCGAGGCGCCGAGAAAGGTCTATGGGCGGGATCGACGAAAGTTCCAGCTTCGCCTTGCCGTTCTCCTTGAGCGGTTTTACCGCCATTGTCTTGCCCGGGTCGATGACATAGTCCTTCGACAGGGTCACATAGGGGTTCGGTTCCCGGACGTCCAGCTCGATTTCCGACGCGGAGCTGTCGCCCGACGACGCAGCCGTGACCCGTACCTTCCCGATGCCGGTTCGCTTGTTGACCTTCAGGCGGAACGATACGACCTCCTCGCCGCTCCGGCCGAGCGTGATGCTCTTGCTGGACGGCCCGACGGGCGAGAACGATTCGTTCGCGGCGATTTTCACGTCGACTTTCCCGACCCCGTCTTCGAGGGCAAAGACCGTGACCGGAACCTCGACCTCTTCGTCGGTGGAAACTACGCGGGGCATGGTGGCCTGCACCAGCAGCGGTTTTTTCACCGCGACATCCTTCTCCGCGGCGCCGAACGCCCGGCCGTTCGAGGCGATGACCATCACCCGAACCTCGCCGAAGTAGGGCGGAAGCGTGATTTTGTGCGTGTTCGTCTTCCCGGTGCCCAGTTTCTGTGCGTCGATGAACCGTACGACGGGCTTGAACCGCTGTGCCTTGAGCGCCCCCGTGTTCGGCTGCTCGGCGTCGCCGCCGATGGCGAACATCTGTTCGATCCTGCCGCCGTAGGCGCCGATGACATAGTCGAACATGTCCCACGTGCGGACGCCCAGTGCCTCGGTCGCGTTGAAATAACCGTAGGGATCGGGGGTCTTGAAGCGTGTCAGCCCCAGCAGTCCCTCGTCGACGAGCGCCAGCACGTAGCTCATTTTCCGGCCGTTTTTCTCCCGGACTTTTATCGTCACCTCCGATTCGGGTTTTACTGTTTCGGGCATCTCGACCACGGGGGTGAGCCTTCGCGCGGCATCCTCGACGTCGAGCCGCGTTACGCCGAACAGGCGGATCGGTGCGTCGTTGAGCGTCGAGTTGTGGGGCTGGACGAGTGTTACCGAGACATAGATGTTGGGGGCCATCCCCTCCTTGACGGGGATTTCGATGTCGGTTTGCTTGCCGGTGCACTCCACCCAGAAGCTTTCCCGCACGACGCTGCCGCTTTCGATGCCGACCAGCGCCCGTGCGCCCGGCGACGAGGGGATGGTGACCCTGGCCTTGTCCCCCGGGACGTATTTGGCTTTGTCGCGGGTGAGGGCGAGCCGCGTGGCGGCATCCGTCACCGAAGTGACGTCGCCCCGCCAGTCGGACGAGGACACGCATACGATCCGGGTCGCCGAGTGTGCCCGGTTCGGGCTCGTGACGCGGATCATGTAATAGCCGTAATCGCCCGTGCTCCAGCGCATCGTGGCCTGTCCCGTGCCGTTCGAAAGGGTTGCCTGGAGGGTCTTGTAATTCGAATTGAGCGCATTTTTGGCGTAGTGCGCCTGGGAATTGGGCGTTGAGGCGTCCCACCACCAGTAGGAATCCATTTTGTAGACCGATACGAGCACGTTTTCGCTGCCGGGTTCGGGCTTGCCCTTCGAGTCGAGCATCACGACCTTTATGATATGCTCCTTCCTGCTGTCGAGGTATTCGTCGCCCCAGTCGCTTTTCTGGGTGGCGACTCCGATCCCGAAGTAGGTGTCATAGGGCGATATGGTCGCAACCTGCTGGTCGACGCTGAAGTCGCCGCTCTTTTCGAAGACCTTTACCGTGAATCTGCCGCTCAGCATACCGGGGCTCAACCCCTCCAGCGAGGAGAGCTCGTCGGTCGAAAGTGCCAGTGACCCTTGGGCGTCGGTGGTGCCGGTGACGATTTCCCGCTCCTCGGTGCCAAAGTATTTCGAGGCGTCGTCGAACGAATAGCCCTCGTAGCCCTTGAAGCGTGTGGCAATTTGCGACAACTGTGCCTGGAGCACCGCCTTGGCGTCGGCCGCAGGGGTGCCGTGCAGCCACCGGGCGGTCAGGCTGCCCGTGAAATGCGCGGCGTCGACCAGTTGCCCGTCCCCGAGTTTTAGCTCGATTTTCATCCGGTTGGGCTTGATCGCGTCCACCCGGACGGATTTTTCGAACTGTGCGCCGCCGAAGGTGATCTTGGCCCGCCATAGCCCTGTCGGCGACGCCGGCGTCGTCCCCAGGCTGAACGTGTAGATGCCGTCCGAGGAGCTGTTGTTTACGAGCGACTGCACCAGCTGCCCGTTCGGGTTGAAGAATTCCAGCGATGCCGGGTGGCTTTCGGGCAGCGGATTATCCGAGGTGACGATGAACGTGAGGTGTATGTCGTCGCCCGGGCGCCATACGCCGCGTTCGCCGAAGATATAGCCTTTTATCCCCTTGGGATTTGCCGTGCCGCCCACGTCGAAATTACTCAGCGACAGGGCCGTGCCCGGTTCTACCTTCACGAAGGTGACGTCCCCTCCGGCTTCGGCCGTGACGATGTAAGGTTCGTCCTTCGTCCTCAGCACGGCCCGCCCTTCGGAATCGGTGCTCGCTTCGGCCAGCATCTGGTTCTGCCGGTCGTAGGTCCTGACTTTGCAGCCCCCTTTGGGGCGGGCGGAGACCAGGTCGGTCGTGTAGACGACGTACTGGTCGCTGCCGCTGCTCTTGCAGATGAGGCCGATGTCGGACTGCACGACCACTTTCGACCGCTCCTTGTAGGTCCTGTAATCCCCGAAATAATAGTCGTAGTCGTATTCGTCGTCGACGGGCGTAAGCGGGTCGACACCCCGGATTTCGAGCAGGTACATCGACTTGCGGCTGTCGGTGATCAGGCGGCTCAGGTCGAGCGAATAGGTGTTGCTCTGGTCGAGCCTGGTCGAAGACCTGGCCCCCAGGTCGATGGTCGTGTCGCGGACGACGCGCGACACGTAATCCATGGATGAATAGTATTGGTCGTCGTAGTAGTTCTGCTGGAAGAATTGCAGCAGGTTGTTGGCGAATATCTTTCGTACCCGCACCCGGGCTTTCTGGTAATTCACCGCCTCGAACAGTAGCGACATGTCGTTCGACGAGGGAAGGATCGAGCCTTTGCCCGTGAAGCGGATCGAGGGGGTGCGCGACGGCAGCGTGATCGTGAACGAATAGCTCTCCTTGAGCTTCTGCCCGTTCTTGCTCACTACGTCGCGGCCGATCGTGACACTATGCGCTCCCGTGGGGCGTGCTTCGGGATAGATGTAGAGCCTGTTTTTGTCGACCGAAGTCCGGAACTTGGTGTCGAAGCGGATCAGGTTTTTCAGATCCTGGTTCTGCCGGATGGGTTCGGAGAAGGTGACTACGATGGCGAGCGGATCCGGATTCACGCTGTGGTCGATGACCGCGTATTCGTCCTTGCGGGGGACTTCCACCTGGAGGGTCTGCTTTTCGTCGTAATTGAAATCGAGCGTCAGCGTATAGCCCTCATCGCCCCGCGGGACGATGTTGCCCACGGTGTATTGGTGCGTGAGCCCGTCTTCCGAATGCGTCCATTTGACGTCGGTACCCGCCGCGCCGCTTATTTTGAGGTTCCGTTCCATGTAGCTGCCCTCGGCATAGTCCGACGAGACGATCTCGCCGATGAGCACATAGCCGGTCATCTCGTCGTTCTGCTGCAGCCAGCTGTCGTTGTAGGTAAACCGCAGTTTGGGGGTCGCAAACCTGAACTCCGCGATGCCCTTGTGCTGCCGGCCGGTGAGTTTCGCGGCGTCGATGGCCACCTTGTACTGCGTGTCGTATTGCAGCGGGGATTTGGGGACGATGCGGATCATGCGCATCCCCGACAGGTAGGCGTCGAAACCGACGGCCGGGGTGATCGATATGGCATCCTGCATGGCGCTTTCCTCGACTTGTACGTTTTCGACGAACGTCACGTGGAGAGGCATCCTGACGCCCGTCACTCCGTTGGTCGACCATTCGATGATGTCGGACGTCTGCTTGCTGCACGAGGCGATGAGCAGGGCGGACAGCGCAAACAAAGCATGGCATATTGTTTTCATAATGGGGGATTTTAGGTAACTTTGCCAAAGATACGTAAAAATATGGCAAAAAAACCGGCTAAAAAGAGAATATGTTTTTTCGCGATGCTGGTCGTTGCCATGCTCGCCGCGGGATATTGTTTGTTCCTACCCCGGACGCTCTTCGACGAGCCTTTTTCGGCGACCGTGTGGAGCCGCGACGGCCGCCTGATGTCGGCCAAGGTCGCCTCCGACGGCCAGTGGCGTTTCTTTCCCACGGACAGCGTCCCCGAAAAGTTCCGGGTCGCTATCACGACCTACGAGGACAAGCGTTTTTACCGCCATTTCGGGGTGGATCCGCTGGCGCTGGGGCTGTCTCTTATACACATCTGACGCT
>ERZ1027160.1038-NODE-1038-length-9484-cov-4.090360_pt1 | contig 9484 bp, 6 predicted proteins | sample MGYA00519275_ERZ1027160 | MGnify/ENA primary metagenome ERZ1027160 (study PRJEB26926, sample SAMN06164707) | human gut metagenome | biome: ENVO:00009003; feature: ENVO:2100002; material: ENVO:00002003 | host: Homo sapiens | place: USA | collected 2012 ...
TTTCTTTTAATCTATTTGTAGTCAATTAAATACCTTCAGACTACATCAAATATACAAAATAAAAAGAAGAAAGTCAATAGGGAAAGCGTGGTTATCTGAAAATAAACACGTAAATTTGTGCCTCGAATTAGAAATAACAGTATAAATCACTATAAATAAAAACTTTATCACTATGGAGTACAATTTCAGAGAAATTGAAAAGAAGTGGCAGAAAAGGTGGGTAGAAGAGAAAACCTACCAAGTTACGGAAGATGATTCGAAGCAAAAATTTTATGTACTAAACATGTTTCCTTACCCATCAGGAGCTGGTCTACACGTAGGTCATCCGCTGGGATACATTGCTTCGGATATTTACGCCCGTTACAAACGACTGCAGGGCTTCAATGTACTCAACCCAATGGGATATGACGCTTACGGTTTGCCGGCAGAACAATATGCCATCCAGACCGGACAGCATCCTGCTATCACTACCGTCAACAATATCGACCGCTACCGCGAGCAGTTGGACAAAATAGGTTTCTCTTTCGACTGGAACCGTGAAATCCGTACTTGCGACCCAGAATATTATCATTGGACGCAATGGGCCTTCCAAAAAATGTTCAACAGCTATTATTGCAACGACGAACAGGAAGCCCGTCCTATCGAAGAACTGGAAAAAGCCTTCGCCATCTACGGAAACGAAGGACTCAATGCCGCTTGCAGCGAAGATATCAGCTTTACTGCCGAAGAGTGGAACGCCAAAAGCGAAAAAGAAAAGCAGGAAATCCTGATGAACTATCGTATCGCTTATCTGGGTGAAACAATGGTAAACTGGTGTGCCGAATTAGGAACTGTACTGGCTAACGACGAGGTAGTAGACGGAGTCAGCGAACGTGGCGGTTTTCCTGTTATCCAGAAGAAAATGCGCCAATGGTGTTTGCGTGTATCTGCGTATGCACAACGCTTGCTTGATGGATTGGACACGATCGAATGGACAGATTCTCTGAAAGAAACCCAAAGAAACTGGATCGGACGTTCGGAAGGTGCCGAAGTGCAATTCAAAGTAAAAGACAGTGACCTCGAATTCACTATTTTTACCACTCGTGCAGATACCATGTTCGGTGTTACCTTTATGGTATTGGCTCCGGAAAGTGAATTGGTGGCACAGTTAACGACTCCTGAACAAAAAGCAGAAGTAGACGCCTACCTCGACCGTACCAAAAAACGTACGGAACGCGAACGTATTGCCGACCGTAGTGTTACCGGTGTGTTCAGTGGTTCGTATGCTATCAATCCGTTCACAGGTGAAGCAGTGCCTGTATGGATCAGCGATTACGTACTGGCCGGATACGGAACAGGAGCTATTATGGCTGTACCTGCTCATGATAGCCGCGACTATGCATTTGCCAAACATTTCGGATTGGAAATCCGTCCGTTGGTAGAAGGTTGTGATGTAAGCGAAGAAAGTTTCGATGCAAAAGAAGGAATCGTCTGCAACTCTCCGCGTCTTGATGTCACTCCTTACTGTGATCTTTCATTGAACGGACTGACCATCAAAGAAGCGATAGAGACAACCAAGAAATATGTAAAAGAGCACAATCTGGGCCGTGTGAAAGTGAACTACCGTCTGCGTGACGCTATTTTCTCTCGCCAACGTTACTGGGGTGAGCCGTTCCCTGTTTACTACAAAGACGGAATGCCCTATATGATTGACGAAGCCAGCCTGCCGCTGGAACTTCCGGAAGTCGCTAAATTCCTGCCTACCGAAACAGGTGAGCCTCCATTAGGACACGCAACTAAATGGGCTTGGGATACAGTAAACAAATGTGTCGTAGAAAATGAGAAGATTGACCATGTAACCGTCTTCCCGCTGGAACTGAACACCATGCCGGGATTCGCCGGTTCTTCGGCTTATTATCTCCGCTACATGGACCCGCATAATCATCAGGCATTAGTTGATCCGAAAATTGACCAGTACTGGAAAAATGTAGACCTATATGTAGGTGGTACCGAACATGCAACAGGCCACTTGATTTATTCTCGTTTTTGGAATAAATTCCTGTATGACATGGGTGTGTCTGTAATGGAAGAACCCTTCCAAAAGTTAGTAAACCAAGGAATGATTCAAGGTCGCAGTAACTTTGTATATCGTATCAAAGACACCAATACTTTCGTTTCACTGAACCTGAAAGATCAGTACGAAGTTACTCCTATCCATGTAGACGTAAATATCGTATCTAATGATATTTTGGATTTGGAAGCATTCAAAGCATGGCGTCCTGAATATAAAACAGCCGAATTTATCCTCGAAGACGGAAAATATGTCTGCGGATGGGCAGTTGAAAAGATGAGTAAATCTATGTTCAATGTAGTCAATCCGGATATGATTGTTGAGAAATACGGTGCAGATACACTTCGTATGTACGAAATGTTCCTCGGCCCGGTAGAACAGTCCAAACCATGGGATACAAACGGAATCGACTTAATGCCTCCGGCTTTACCGTCGCAACCGATCCCGTCAAATCACTCTTTTTCACCGACCCGTACCCAATGACCACCACCTGATCAAGTAATTGAGTAGCATCACTAAGTACCGCATTTACCACCTTTTTTCCGGAAACCGATATTTCTATACTATTCATACCTACATAAGAAAACTCTAAAACCCCATTCACCGGCACATTGGCCAGAGAGTAATTCCCATCAAAATCACTGACTGTTCCTACAGCCGAACCTTTAATTTTAATAGTAGCTCCTATCAGAGGCTCACCTTGTACATCTTTAACCACTCCAGTCACAGTAATCTTGGAAGATGTTTGCTCTACCGCAGCCCATGCGGTAGAAAATACGGACAAAAAAAGGCATATCAACACAACTTTGCAGAGTGACATGCTACCAAGCCGTTTTTTCTGTTTATTCATCATAATATAAAATTTAAGCGTTGAATTCTTTACTGATAATTTGATAATACAAATATAGACTATAACCTTTCATTTTCATTCGCACTATTTACTCTATTATTATACTTTTTTGAACGATTTAATCTATGATTATCTATTTTTCGCATAGCAACCTCCCCAATGTACACATAAACAGTGTATACACATCACATTAAAAGACTAAAAGATAAAGGAGATTCAGTTAATTACACCTTGCAGTCGGTCAACAAGTAAGAGAGCAGTTCATTTACAGAGCAGGTAGCCACGCAGACATACTTATCCGCACTACCATAATACACAAAGAGCGTATCATCCACAATCACATTTCCCGTAGGGAATACACAACCGTTATAATACCCGTTTATCTCGAAGTCCTCTTCCGGTTCGAGAATTGATTCATGCGTTTTGGCTAGTATTTTCAGAGGGTTATCCAAGTCGAGCAATAAAGCCCCCACCCTATAATACCCTTTTCCGCCATGCTCCACACCATGATAGAGCATCAACCAACCCTTATCCGTTTTCAGGGGAGGAGTACTTCCACCAATCTTTTCCTCCCAAGTATTTTCACGTCCTGTCAGAAGAAGATGGCTTTCCTTACCCTCCCAATCTAATAAATCATCCGAAAACTTTATCCAGATAGAAGGGTATTCTACACCAAATTTTTCGCCAATATACTGCTTGGGGCGATGTAACATAACAAATTGTCCGTTTACCTTCTCGGGAAAAAGAATCACATCGCGATCATCAAGCACCGGTGAAGTCAGACGTCCCAAACGGCGAAAATGGCAAAAATCTGTAGTAACAGCCAGCCCAGTATTACCTAAATTCTTAGCAATAGCTGCAGGAGCATACTTACCACATTCAGGAAGTAAAACTTCATCATGCCCAAACTTCCAATACTGCCCGGGTGGCACCGGCCGATAGGCATAAGTAATATAATACTCACCATCAAACTTCACAATACGAGGATCTTCCACACATCCGGAATCAGGCCCATCGACACTCGGAGAAAAAGCCGGCCGATCCGAGTGCCTTTCAAAATAAAACCCATCCCTGCTCGTAGCCAATCCCAAGCGGATAACATGTTCTCTATCGTTACCTGCAGCACGATATAACATATAAAACATGCTGTTATCATAGAACACGCCAGGATTACAAGTCACCAAAGATTCCCAATCATTCTTTTCCGACGGAGAAAGAATCGGGTTTCCTTCAAATTTCTTTAATTTCATATATTCTATTTATTTTATTGAAAAATAATCCAAATCAATGCGCTTAACACAAGTAACACTCCTGCCCATACCTGATAGTTCTTATACCAGACTATTGTTTTCAAGGTTACATATTCTTCTTTCAGATCGCTAAAAGAAAAGGTGGTGTCAGTAAGCTTATCTTTACCCGGAGCCGCATAAAAGAAACTGCTTACATAAATCACCATTATACTGAATATCAACAAGAAAGGAACCATCAATAAAAAGTGCAAATCACCAAAAACCGTATTTTTAAAGAAAAGTAAAAGAACCGCTACTACCAGACCGAGAATCAATCCCATAAAAGCTCCGCCACCATTCACTCTCTTATTAAAAATTCCAAGAAGGAAAGCCGCTACGATAGGAGGAGAAATATAAGAAAGCATTTCCTGATAATATTTTAGAAGAGATCCGAATTTACCAATTTGAGGTGCCCATAATGCAGCTAACAAAATAATCACACAAGAAGCGATTTTACCAACCAGTACCAGCTTTTTTGTATCAGCATGTTTATTAAACTTCGCATAAAAGTCCATCGTAAACAAAGTAGAAGTAGAATTCAAGATAGCACTAATCGTAGAAGTCAATGCAGACAACAGAGCAGCCAGCATAATACCCAGCAAACCCACAGGCATTAATTGCATCACCATATTAGGATATACCATATCGGGTTTATCCAAACCTGGAAATAAATCACGGGCAATCAATCCGGGAATAGCGATAATAAACAATGTGCTCATCGTGAGAAAACCGGTGAATATAACACCTCTCCGACCTTCATCAATAGTTCTGGCACTCAAAACACGTTGTACTAAAGTCTGATTATTAGCCCAGAAGTAAATACCCAATATGGGCATCCCCACGATCAGCCCCAACCAAGGAGTAGCATTATCGGACAACGGGCGAATCAGCTTCACCAATATATCATCGTTTTCAAACAAATGATAGAAATAACTTCCTCCCTGTTGAAAACAGAAATAGGTAAGCAAAACCGAACCCAAAATCAAAACTACCGCCTGTATCAGTTCCGCGTTAATGGCAGAAGAAAGTCCTCCCGGAATTGTATATGAAGCTGCAATAATAGCAAAGACTATAATAATCATCTGAAGATCAGCTTCAGGTAATACCAGTTTGATAATTAATGCGGCTGCATAAAGCGCACCGGCAGCATCCAGAAAAATATTTCCGATAATACAAATAGCGGAAAAGTAGTAACGGGAACGCTTATCAAATCTCTTCTCCAGAAACTCCGGAATCGTAAAAACCTTCGACCTTATATATAAAGGTAGAAGGAAAACAGCAAAAAACACCATAACTACAATACCGGTCAGGTTATAATTGAAAACGGCAAGCCCCGTATCATAAGCATCACCCGATTGCCCGATAAGCGTAGTACTGGATATACTGGCGGCAAACAGAGACAACCCTACAACCCACCAGGGCATGGAACGTCCGGCAAGAAAATACGATTGGGCATCCGAACTCTTTCCGTTCTTTACACCCCACCATATAATAAATAGCAAATATACGACTACGATTATAATATCAATAGTTCCGATAGAAAATGATTCCATAGCATTCAATTAGTTATTAAGTATGATTCACTTTGCAAATGTAAGGCATATAATGATAGTTTTTTGATATTATATTGCTTAATAATTATACTTTTTTGAATAGCCTGTTTTTGTATTATTATTATTCGTACATTTGTATCAAGTTAAATACAGTTCTTATGAAAGACATTCAAAAGGAAATTACTCCCATTTCTTCTGATGATTTATTCATCGTTTTAAATCATCCCAATGCAAAATTTGATTATCCGGTACATTATCACTCCGACTATGAAATTAATCTTGTGATGAATACGTATGGAGAAAGAATTGTAGGCGATTCAGTCGAAAAGTTTGACAATCTGGATTTGGTAATGACTGGTCCCAATCTTCCGCATGCCTGGAAAGGGGAGATTGTAGAAGGCAATCATGTGGTGACAATTCAGTTCTCGGACAAACTGCTCAATTTTCCAATATTGGAGAAACGACTATTCAGCCCGATTAAACAACTGTTACTCGACTCACAGAAAGGAATTAGCTTTTCTGAAAACACCATGCTGGCAATGAAAGAGAAAATTCTCCAGCTTACCCGGATGCAAGGCTTCCACACCGTTTTAGAGTTTCTCTCTATCTTGTATGATCTCTCCACTGCCGACAGACATATTTTAGTCAGTAATCTCTATGACACCAAAGACACGATACGTACCTCAAAAAGTAGACGCATTGCAAAAGTCTGCGACTATATAGAGAAGAATTTTGAAGAACCTATCAAACTGGGAGATGTAGCAGCTCTGGTAAATATGTCGGAATCCGCTTTCAGCCATTTCTTCAGAAAGAAAACAAATTGCACCTTTATTGACTATATCAACAACCTCCGTGTGGCCCGTGCTTGCCAGATGCTGACTGAAACATCACACACGGTAGCAGAAATCTGCTACTCGTGCGGATTTAATAATCTATCGAACTTTATTCGGATATTCAAAAAGAAGAAAGGAAACACACCTAGCGAATACCGTACAATCCTGCAACAGATGTTGATTAAATATTAAGTGCATTTATTTAATATCCATCGACCAACGATTTGATTTTTAGCTGTCGGGAAAAGTCCGTATATGAAATATCGGTACGAACTTTCACTATCTTATCTTTTCCCGGCATCAAATCGAAATAATTATCTTCAAAGAAATTATCAATTCCATCAAGAGACAAGTATACAGCTCTTGCAAAACGGTCTGCTTTTAAAGTCAATTCATATCCGTCAGGCAGTGACTTTAATTGATATGATATATTCACTTGCGGATATAACATCTCCTTTTGCTTCGTCAAGAAATAATTATTTGTGTAAATCATTCCTTGTTGATCGGTAAGGGTTGCGGAGATAACAAGCTGATTTTCCGGTTGTGATTTTATAAATGAATTCAATTTGTGGGACATAACGACTTTACTTTCATTAGCAGGAATAGTTACCGATCTTCTGATTGAATTAACAAGCTTTCCTTCCATGTCACAGACTTCCAGTTCCAGTATAGCGCTCGTTTTCCTTAATCTATCAGATACAATATATACATCAAGCTTGTCATTATTAACTATGGGAGATACAAGCACGTCCCGAAAAGCTGCCTTGGCAAAATAATGTTGCGCTTTCCAACGTCCGTAGTAATCACGGCTCGACCACGAAGCAACCGGCCAGCAATCATTGTGTTGCCAAAATAATGTCCCCATACAGTAAGGCATATCCCTGCGATGTGCTTCAATAGCCGTCTTAATAGCATCCCCTTGCAGTACAAGGTTCATATACAGAAATGATTCGAAATCTTTAGGTTTGCGATATTCGTTCAGCAAATAGTCTTCAATCAGTTTGTTCGCGAACTCACCTCCCCGTTGATGAGACATCATTACCTCGGAAGTTATTTCCCAGTCTTCAGGGTGCGGAGCATACATTTTGACCGACTCAAATTCGGGAAAAGATTGAAAACCATATTCACTAAAGAAACGACTACGCACCTTATTATATTCGGAGATCGGCTTTTTTGCATGCCATACAGCCCAATAATGCGTATCCCCTTTATTATTCTCGGAAACTCCGTCATAACGACTGAAGGGCGATGAAGGCCAATAAAATGTTTCAGGGCTATTTTCTGTCACCACTTCCGGTAGCATTTTATGAAACAGATCTTCATACTGCTGCCAGATAATCCGGGCATACTCCGGATTCTGCTTCGCATAGTTTTCTTTCCAATTCCAACCAAACCAAGCTTCCAGGCATTCATTATTACCACACCATAAAGCAAGAGAAGGGTGATTGCGCAAACGGCGAACATTATCAATCGCTTCCTGACGAATATTTTCCAGCAATTCACCTTCGGAGGGATATACGCTGCAGGCAAACATAAAATCCTGCCACACAAGAATACCATATTTATCGCATAATTCGTAGAAATAATCATCTTCATAAGTCCCTCCACCCCACACACGCAAAGTATTCATATTAGCATTGACAGCATCCAGGATCGTTTTCTCATACAGTTCCTTCGTCACACGAGGCAGAAAATTATCACAAGGGATATAATTAGCCCCTTTGGAAAATACAGGTATTCCATTAAGTTGAAAATAGAATGATCTTCCCTCTTTATCCTCCTTACGTATAACTTTTAATGAACGTATTCCTGTAGAAGTTATAAGACAATCCTTATTTTGCTCGTTTGTTTTTACTTCGGTCCGGAATTCATATAGATTGGCTTTTCCGAGTCCATTGCTCCACCACAAATTTGGATTCTTTATAAAGAAGTTTACAGCAATCTTATTCAATCCTTTTGTCAGGCAGGTAGTAGTAGCACCATAAATCTTTCCAGTCTTATTGTCTCTGACCGTAACTTCAGCCTTCTCAATATCTTTATCGGCTAGTATTTCTACAATATTACTAATGTCGGCTTGTTTATAAGAAACCTCTTTTTGCCGGATAAACACATTTTCTATCCGCAAATCATCCCATGCTTCTAATAAAACAGGTCTCCAGATGCCAGAAGTTACCAGGCGAGGTCCCCAGTCCCAACCATAATGATAGCCTGCCTTACGGGCAAAAACACTAACCTTTCTATTGAATACTCCTCCATTCTCCGACTGGTCGTTGATTGCCTCATAGTAAAAAGGCAGCGCATCCCATTTAGGCATATCCCGTTTAATAGGAGAATGGAAATATATCCTTAATTTATTATCCTTTGCTTTCAGTTTATCTTTTACGGGAAGTTTCCATTCACGAAACATATTGTCTGCCTCCAATATCTTTTCTCCATTCAAATAGACATCTGCATAAGTATCAAGCCCTTTAAAATAAAGCCGTATATTGTTTTTATCCATCAATTCGGGTGCTACATCGAAGGTTGTTTCATAAATCCAATCTTCCTTATCAACCCACTGTACACCTCTTTCATTTAAGCGATAAAAAGGATCTTCAATGATTTTATTATCAATCAAGTCAGTGTGTACTACTCCCGGGACTGTAGCAGGATACCAGTTAGAAAGACGAGCTTGTTTAAACCTCCATCCCGAATGGAGTTCTTTCTGAAGTGTATTGGCAGATATGTTACCATTCAGAGTGGAAAATGTAGTGACCATAGCTAGTGCAACCATCTTTAAATAAATTATCCTTGTTGATTTTCTCATAACAACTTTATTGTGTATTAGATTTCCATTTAAAATAACGTTGCAAACATAGGCAATTGCTGTCTCTTATACACATCTGACGCTGCCGACGAAGCTAGAAGTG
>ERZ1027160.1040-NODE-1040-length-9472-cov-7.990868_pt1 | contig 9472 bp, 8 predicted proteins | sample MGYA00519275_ERZ1027160 | MGnify/ENA primary metagenome ERZ1027160 (study PRJEB26926, sample SAMN06164707) | human gut metagenome | biome: ENVO:00009003; feature: ENVO:2100002; material: ENVO:00002003 | host: Homo sapiens | place: USA | collected 2012 ...
GGGGTGGGAATCGGTCAAGGTAACTAATTCTTTTATCTTTGATATGTTTTACACATCTTTCTGTTTATTTTCTGTTTGCACACGGTATGCGCAGTGATGCGTGTACGACCCGAGACCCGCCCCCTTTTTCTTTAAAAATCCTTATCCCGAAGTCTCCCTTCAATGCGGCCCGTCCAATACGGGTTATAAAATCAATCGTTGTATCTTATTTGCAATCGTTACTTTGACCTGATTGTAGGCCGTAAGCCGCTGCACCACGTCGCGCATCTCCTCGTCGGAAATGTTCTCGTCGCCCAGCCGGCCCTGCAACTCCTTGATCAGCGCCTCGATCACCTTCGACTTGTAGAGCGTCACGGCCTTCGGAACCCCCACGGCCAGCATCTCGGCGTCGGTGTCGATGTGGATCTCCTTACGCCGCCACAGCTCGCTGGCCACATAGTTGTCGTCCGAGGTGAGGATGTCCACCGACATGTTGCACACCTCGGGGTCGATATGGTTCAGGAAGACGTGCGCCGGAACCTCCACCCCCGTCCCCAGCTGCGCCCACTGCTCGCGGTAGGCCGCCATGATCTTGTTGTAGACCGGATTGCGGAAGGCGATGTTGTCGTCGCTGAGCTCCGAGAAAATCACCTCCGCGACGTTGCACGCCACCATCGTCCGGCCCTCCTTGAAATCGAACGAGCAGTGCCCGTACTTGAGCAGGTATTTCACGATCTCGCGCTCCAGCGTCTCGAAACTGCTCCCCGCCTCGACCTGTTTGACGAACTCCACCCCGGGCTGCTGCGCCTCCCGCTGCCGGAGGGTCGTCTGACGGCGCAGGAACTCGTCGGTCTCGCGGTCGCCCGACGTGGTCATGCGCTTGCGTGCCACCTCCGAAATGAGTATCTGCTCGTCGATGTCCATGATCCGCGCGCACTCCTTGATGTAGACCGAGCGCTGAATCGGATCGGGAATCACCGACACCGACTGCACCATGTCGGCGATCAGCGCCGCTTTGCGGATCGGGTCGCCCTCGGCGTCCTGCAACAGCAGTTTGGCCTTGAACTCCAGGAAGTCCTGCTCGTTGGCGCGGATATACTCCTGCAACTCGGATGCCGTATGGCTGCGCGCGAACGAATCGGGGTCCTCCGGCTCGGGCAGCAGCACCACGCGCACGTTCATGCCCTCCTTCAAGATCATGTCGATACCGCGCAGCGAGGCGTGAATGCCCGCCGAATCGCCGTCGTAGATCACCGTGATATTCTTCGTAAAGCGGTTCAGCAGGCGTATCTGCTCCGTCGTAAGCGACGTGCCGGACGAAGACACGACGTTCTCGACCCCTGCCTGATGCATCGAAATCACATCGGTGTATCCTTCGACCATGATGGCGAAATCCTGCTGCTGAATGGCCTTCTTGGCGAAATAGAGACCGTAAAGTTCGCGTTTCTTGCTGTATATCTCGCTCTCGGGGGAGTTCTGGTACTTGGCCACCTGCTTGTCGGTGCGCAGCGTGCGGCCTCCGAACGCCACGATGCGCCCCGAAATGTTGTGCACGGGGAAGATCACGCGGTCGCGGAAGCGGTCGTAGAGCGACCCGTCGCTCTCGCGTTGCAGCGAAAGCCCCGTCGAGACGAGAAACTCCTGCTTGTAACCCGCCGCCAGGGCGTCCTTCGACATCCGGTCGCCTTTGGCGGGACAGAATCCCAGTCCGAATTTCCGGATCGTGGCATCGGTCATGCCGCGCTTCTGACGGAAATAGGCCAGGCCCACGCTCTGCCCTTCGGTCTCGCGGTGGAGGTAATTGGCGAAGTACTCCGCAGCCCAGCCGTTCAGGGCGAACATCGACTCGCGGTCGTCGTTGCGTCGCACCTCCTCCTCGGTCATCTCCTTCTCCTTGACCTCGATGCCGTAGCGCTTGGCCACCATCTTCAGCGCCTCGGGATAGGTGATGTTCTCGTGTTCCATCAGGAAGGTCACGGCGTTGCCGCCCTTGCCGCATCCGAAACACTTGTAGACGCCCTTCGAGGGCGACACGACGAACGACGGGGTTTTCTCGTTGTGGAACGGACAGCACGCCTGGTAGTTCACGCCCTTGCGTTTGAGCGTGACGTATTCGCCGATAATATCCACGATATTGGCGGCGGCGTAAATGCGGTCTACTGTTTCCCGGTCGATCATAGCCTACAAAGGTACGAATAATCGAATTAAGAATTAAAAATTAAGAATTAAAAATTATTCTCCGCCCGCCGTCTTCCATCCGATGTCCCCGCACTTCTTCGGCATGAGATTCGAACACGAGGAAATAATTCGCGACTTTTAATTCTTAATTTTTAATTCTTCACTACCTTTGCATCTATGGATTTCAAGTTAGTATCGGACTATGCCCCGATGGGCGACCAGCCGGAGGCGATCGGGCAGCTCGTCAGCTCGATCGAACACGGGTCCAAACACAACACGCTGCTGGGCGTGACGGGTTCGGGAAAGACTTTCACGGTGGCCAACGTCATCGCGCGGCTGAACCGTCCGACGCTGGTCCTGAGCCACAACAAGACCCTCGCGGCGCAGTTGTACGGGGAGTTCCGCAACTTCTTCCCGGAGAACGCCGTGGAATATTTCGTGTCGTATTACGACTACTACCAGCCGGAGGCCTACCTGCCTTCGACGGACACCTATATCGAGAAAGACCTCCAGATCAACGCCGAGATCGAGAAGATGCGCCTCGGCACGGTCGCCACGCTGCTGTCGGGCCGCCGCGACGTGATCGTCGTGTCGAGCGTCTCGTGCCTCTACGGCGCGGGCAACCCGGCGGACTTCCACGCCACGGCCATCAACATCAAGGTGGGGCAGGTCGTCAGCTACAAGCATTTCCTCTACAAGCTGGTCGAGGCGCTCTACACCCGCACCGAACGCGAGCTGGAGCCTGCGACGTTCCGCGTCAACGGCGACACGGTGGACATCATGGCGGCCTTCGGCGAGTTCGGCAACCAGTGCTTCCGCGTGATGTTCTTCGACAACGAGGTGGAGGCCATCCAGTCGATCGACCCCGTCACGGGACAGCGCATCGCCTCTCTCGACAGCATCACGCTCTACGCCACGAACCTGTTCGTGACGACCAAAGAGCGCATCAACGCCGCCGTGCAGCAGATCTACCTCGACCTGGGCAAGCAGATCGAGTTCTTCGAACGCGCCGGGCGTCCGATGGAGGCGCAGCGCATCAAGCAGCGCGTGGAGTACGACCTCGAAATGATCAAGGAGCTGGGCTACTGCCCGGGCATCGAGAACTACTCGCGCTACTTCGACGGCCGCGCCGCCGGGACGCGCCCCTTCTGCCTGATCGACTATTTCCCGAAGGACTACCTGATGGTCGTGGACGAGAGCCACGTCACCCTGCCGCAGGTCCACGCCATGTTCGGCGGCGACCGCGCCCGCAAGGAGAACCTCGTGGAGTACGGCTTCCGCCTCCCGGCGGCCAAGGACAACCGCCCGTTGACCTTCTCGGAGTTCGAACAGTTGCAGGGCACGTCGATCTACGTGAGCGCCACGCCCGCGGACTACGAGCTGATGAAGAGCGAGGGCGTGATCGTCGAACAGCTGATCCGCCCCACGGGGCTGGTGGACCCGCCGCTGGAGGTGCGCGTGACGCTGAACCAGATCGACGACCTGATCGGGGAGATCGACAAGCGCGTGAAGAACGACGACAAGGTGCTCGTGACGACCATCACCAAACGCATGGCCGAGGAGCTTTCGAAATACTTCGACCGCGTGGGCGTGCGCAACCGCTACATCCACTCGGACGTCGACACGCTGGAGCGCATCCAGATTCTCGAAGACCTGCGGGCCGGGATGTTCGACGTGCTGGTGGGCGTGAACCTGCTGCGCGAGGGACTCGACCTGCCGGAGGTGGCGCTCGTGGCGATCCTCGACGCCGACAAGGAGGGATTCCTGCGCAACGTCCGGTCGCTCACGCAGATCGCCGGACGCGCCGCGCGCCACTCGCAGGGCAACGTGATCCTCTACGCCGACACCTGCACCGACTCGATGCGCTACGCCATCGAGCAGAGCAACCGCCGCCGCGAGAAGCAGGTGCGCTACAACATGGAGCACGAAATGCTGCCGCGGCAGGTGCAGAAGAGCGGCTCGGGACAGAGCGCGCTGCTGGCGGGCCGCGTCGACACGTCGGAGGTCAACATGACGGCCTACCCCATCGCCGAAGACCACTACGCGGCGGCGGCCGACGTGCAGAAAAGCTACACGGCCAGCGAGAACATCGACGCGCTGATCGACAAGGCCCGCGAGGAGATGGAACGCGCAGCCAAATCGCTGGACTTCCTCGCCGCGGCGAAATTCCGCGACCGGATGTACGAACTCCAGAAACTGCGGGAGGAGAACCGGAATCAGAATTCAGAATTCACAATTCACAATTCATAATCGGGCATTCTGCAAAAATCGGCCTGAAAGTCCGCTCCCGACGACACGAAAAGTCGTTCGGCTATGAATGGAATTCAGATTCTTGTCTATTCCGGTTTTTCCGCGTGGCGGAAGGTGAAATATTTGGCTGCGAGGAAACTGTAAACCGTCGTCAGCAGCGTCGTGACCATCTTCGCCGGCGTGGGCCACACGCCGCAGACTTCCACGAAGAACTTCAGCCCCGCATAGGTCAGCAGCACCGACCCCGCCACCGAAAGCAGGTAGCGCAGAAGCTGCGTCCCGGCCCCGATCGGCGACCGGCGGAACGCCACGTAACGGTTGAGCCAGAAGCCCACGAAGAAGGTGAACGGAAAGACGAGAATCATCGCCGCGATGTGCGGGGAGACGACCACGAATCCCAGGTCGACGTAGCGGTGCGCCACGATGAAATTGTAAAAGAGGAAATAGCAGACGGGATCGAACAGGATGTAGGTCACACCGCCGCAGACCACGTAACGGAACACCTGCCGGGGCAGGACCGCGGCGACGGGCCGGATGTAAAACCAGTCAATCACCCGGATTATCAACTCTGCAAGGGCCATCAGCGGGCGGTGTAGGTCCACATGTCGGGGAAACGCCCGTCCTGCACGCGGATGAACTGCGCACAGGCTCCGGCATCGTCCGACGAGAAGGGCGAAACCATGAATTTCCCCCCGAAACGGTAAATCCGGCAACGGAGCGCCGACTCCCTGGCCTCGGTCTCCCGCACGGCGCGCCGGGCGTTCTCTTCGGTGCTGAAAACCCCCAGCACGACATAGTGGCGGCCCGAAAGCAACGCCGTCGGGGCGTCCTGCTCCTGCGCCGGATGCGTTTCGGCGATCTCCGGTTCCGGGGCTGCGTCGGGAACGGAAGCCCCCGAAGCCGCGCCTCCCGCCTGCGCAGCGGACTCCCCGGCCACAGACCGTTCCGTCGGAGGAGCCTCGACCAAAGCATCGGGCGCTTCGACAGTCCCGAAGCTGTCGGACGCAGCGGGAATCTCCGTCACGGCCGCCGCTTCCGGCGCCTCCGGATAGAGCAGCAGGAACTCCCGCCCGCCATAGACTGCCGCAATCCCGATTGCCGCGATGCCGACCCACAGCGGCCAGTCGAAACGACGCTGCACACGAACCCGCACGGGTTCGCGCCCCTGCGGATTCAGCCGGAGGTCGAACGCCTCGTCGGGGATAAAATTCTTGAATTTCAGCTCTCCGACGCCCTCGACGGTCAGCAGGTCGGCCCGGTGCACCCGGGCGATCCAGCGGTCGTAAACGGCCTGCGCCTCGGCTTCGGGATTTTCGTATCCGCCGGCCTCACGCATGACGCGGGCAATCTCGTCGACCAGCGACACGCCCCGCTGCTGCGAGGTGAAGGCCACCGTGCGGCTCGGCGGCAGTACGGTTCGCCGGTTGAGCCGCCTGGCTCCCTGCCGCTCGGTGTAGAGCGAGCCTACGCCGGGCAGAAAAATCTCCCCGCCGCCGGCCAGCAGGTTGCCGACAAGCCTGCCGATCTGCTCTTCCATCGGGTTCGCGTTCATTTTTTCTTCTTTTTAGGCGTTGCGGCCGGGGCTTTCGGCACCGGGGCCGGAACCGTTCCGGGCCGGGTCGCGCCCCGCCAGATCATATAGATTCCCAGCAGGATGAAGGGAATGCTGAGCCACTGGCCCATGTCCAAAGCCCAGCCCACTTCGAAAGGCTCCTGCTCGGTTTTGATGTACTCGATGAAAAAGCGCGTGAGGAACGTACCGATCAGGCCGATTCCGAACAGAATGCCCGGACGGCGGCGCGCGATGTCCCTCCTGTAATAGAGCCAGCAAAGGATGCCGAAAGTCGCCAGGTAGCAGAGCGCCTCGTAAATCTGCGTCGGGTGCACCGCCGCAGGGGCGAACTCGGCCACCCACTTGTGCGAACGGACGAACTCGAAGCCCCACGGCAGGGTCGTCGCCTGGCCGAAAATCTCCGAGTTGAACAGGTTGCCCAACCGCACGATCGCACCGCCGATGCCCACCGGAATCATAATGCGGTCCAGCGACCAGATATAAGGCAGTTTGTTGCGGCGCGAGAAGAGCCACAACCCGATCAGCAGGCCTATGGCCGCGCCGTGGCTGGCCATTCCGCCGTCGCGGAATCCCGTGATGATGGTCCACGGCTTCGAAAGGTATTCCATCGTGTCGTAGAACAGACAGTGGCCGAGCCGCGCGCCGAGGATCGTGGCGAGTGTTCCGTAAATGAAAATCGACTCCGAGACCTTTGCGGGAAGTCCTTCGCGATTGACGAAGTTATCGAAGAATTTCGCGCCGATCAGAATGGCCAGCGCCCACATCAGCCCATAATAACGGATGTCGAGCGACCCGATGCTGAACAGCACCGGATCGAAATTCCAGACAACGGAAAGAGGTTGTAGAATCATTTATTTAAGTTGTTTCTTTATTATTCAGCCCCGATTCCTTTTCGGGCGGTCACAGTCGCCGTCTCCGGCGTCGCATTCGAATCTGCCACCCCGCCCCTCTTTCGGGGAGGGAGACGGCGTACGCCCCGCGCCTCTCGTCCGAAAGCCGTCTCTCAAACGACCCACGTAAAGGACTTGTCGCGACGCAACCGGAATTCAGACCGAAATGCTAACGGATCTTACTCCGGATTTCGTACATTCTATTTCATCTCCTGCAAATTCACCTTCTTCAGCGTGAAGGAGAACGTGCTGCCCACGCCGAGTTCGCTGCGGACCGTGATCCGTTCGCCGTGCGCTTCGACGATATGTTTGACGATGGCCAGCCCGAGTCCCGTGCCGCCCTGCTCCCGCGACCGCCCCTTGTCCGTACGGTAGAAGCGTTCGAACACACGCGGCAGGTCCTCCTTGGCAATACCCGAACCGTTATCCTCCACCTCGATCAGAATTTTATCCAGCATGTCGCGGAAACGGATGCGGGTCTGCCCGCCCTCCTTGCCGTAGCGGATCGAGTTGATGATCAGGTTGACGAACACCTGCCCGATGTAGTGTTTGTCAGCCAGCACCCAGAAGGGCGAAGGCAGGTTGTCGGTCCCCTTGACCGAAATCCGGATCTCCTTCCTGTCGGCCTCCATCTCGGCCTGCTCGGCGATCTCCTTGGCCAGCGCCACCACGTCGAATCGCTCCAGATTGAGCTTGTTCATGCTGCTTTCGAGTTTCGAAATGGTGTCGAGGTCGTTGACGATGTTGATCAGACGGTCGATGCTCTTCTCGGCGCGTTCGAGGTATTTGCGGTTGATCAGTTCGTCCTCCAGCCCTCCGTCCAGCAGCGTCGAAATATATCCCTGGATATTGAATATCGGGGTTTTCAGTTCGTGGGCCACATTGCCCAGATATTGCTTGCGGAAGCACTCGGCCTCTTTCAGCCGGGCGATCTCCCTGTCGTTGGTGTCGGCCCAGGCCGTCAGCTCCTCGCCGATGTTCTCGACGCGCTTGTCCTTCAGTTCCGAGAAGATCTCATTGGTGTGCACGTCGCGCGAAAGCACGATCGAATAGATCGGCTTGAGTTTGTAAGCCACGTACTTGCGGATGATGAACAGCGCCGCGAGCGCCACCACGACGAACACCCCGACCGACGTGCAGAGCATGATCCACCATTCGATATGCTGTATAACCATACCCACGGCGACGATCGCCGTGGCGAGCAGGGCGATCCACAGCGACGCGCCCTCCTTTGTCTTGATGTGTACCATAGGCTTACTTCATGTAGTTTTGCATCAGCCGGGCGATGTATTTGCCGACGATGTCGAATTCGAGGTTCACGACCGAACCGACTTCGATGCGGCAAAAATTCGTGTGCTCGAAGGTGTAGGGAATGATCGCCACCCGGAAACTGCTCTCTTTCGAGTCGCAGACCGTGAGGCTCACGCCGTTGACCGTCACCGAACCTTTCTCGACCGTGCAAAGTCCGGCGCCCTGCGGCTCGTACTCGAAGGTGAAGTACCAGCTTCCGTCGGCATCCTCCTTCGCCGTGCAGACCGCCGTCTGGTCGACGTGCCCCTGCACGATGTGCCCGTCGAGCAGGGCATCGGGTTTCATCGACCGTTCGAGGTTGACTAGATCGCCTTCGCGCAGCAACCCGAGGTTGCTCCTGTCGAGCGTCTCCTTCATGGCCGTCACGGTGTAGGTGTCCTCCGTGATGTCCACAACTGTCAAACATACGCCGTTATGTGCTATGCTCTGGTCGATTTTCAACTCCTTGCAGAAATCCGCCCGGAGCGTGAAATCCTTGTTCTGACGGTCCGTGCGGATCGAAACCACTTCCGCCGTACGTTCCACGATGCCTGAAAACATACTCTTCAACTGTTTATAATCAATTTTCCCTTCACTTTGTAGACCGAGACTATATCGTTGACGTTCAAAACGATGTCATCGTAATTCTCCCGATCCCCGGCCACCAGGCGGACTTTGCCCTCCTCATCGGCGGCCCGAACTATCCGCAAAGTTACAATTTTTCGGCAGACTATCACATATTCACCCCCGGGAATAATTGCATCGCGGTCCACGGCTTTCAGCAGCACGACCGTTCCGGGCGGCACGATGTTTCCCATCGCACGCCCCGTATAGCACATCGCCAGGTCGCACGCCCCCACCGGAGGCACGACGAGGTTGCTCTCGGCCTCGAGATGTTCCAGATGTGCGATGCCCTGTTCGACATCCACATTATAATAAGGTATCTGCGCGCCGCGTATCCGCTCCTCGGAGAACATCTGCCCCTCCCCCGTCAGCAGCCAGAGTTTGTCGACCTGGGGGAATTTGCTGACGATACGGTCGGCGACGTCCAGCGAAATGCCGTTGTTGCCCCGCTTTATCTGATAGAGGTTTTCGCCGCGCGCCAAGCCGATATATCGCGCAAAATAGTTGGTCGACATATTCGCCCACTTGATTACGGCCTCGATTCTTTGCCAATTATTCTGCTTTTCTCGCATTTTTTTTCGAATATTAAAAAAATTTTTGCATCTTTGCACACCCGGTCCCGTAGTTCAATGGATAGAATATAAGATTCCGGTTCTTACGATATGGGTTCGATTCCCGTCGGGACTAC